>Ga0207653_10000154_pt1 | contig 48375 bp, 52 predicted proteins | sample KBSK5251metaG_FD_184341 | JGI IMG/M metagenome (GOLD analysis project Ga0207653, IMG submission 184341) | Corn, switchgrass and miscanthus rhizosphere microbial communities from Kellogg Biological Station, Michigan, USA - KBS K5-25-1 metaG... | ecosystem: Host-associated > Plants > Roots >... | reverse complement strand
TCTGCCGCCGCTTCGCGGCTAATTCATTTTGGATTGTGTGACCCAAGGTTCGCAAAGCCTCACCTTGGGCTTAATTCTGACGCCGCTTCGCGGCTAATTCATTTTGGATTGTGTGACCCAAGGTTCGCAAAGCCTCACCTTGGGCTTAATTCTGACGCCGCTTCGCGGCTGTCGGCTCCGTTGGCAACAAAGAGCGATGCCCAGTCTCTATGGTGTCGCTTTCTTATGCGTCAGGATGTTGCAAGCGTCGGCCGCGCCGGCCGGATCAATGGCAACGCTGCCCTCATCAATGTGCTGAATGATTCCATCCTTGTCGATTACAAACGTAGCGCGATTACCATAGCCACCTTCTTCGTTGAAGATGCCATAGTCTTTCACGACGGTTCGTTTGAAATCGCTGAGTAAGGGAAAGGTGATGCTGTTCTGCTTACCGAATTCCTTGTTGGCGGGAACACTGTCGACGCTAATGCCGAAAATCTGAGTGTCGTTCGTTTCGAATTTGGCGATATCAGCCTGATACGCCTTCATTTCCCTCGTTCAACCACCGGTGAAGGCCAGCACATAGAATGCCAGCACAACGTTCTTCTTGCCCTTGAAATCGCTAAGCTTGTAGCGCACACCTCGTCCGTCAGCGCCGACGGTGGTGCTGGGCAAAGTGAAATCCGGCGCCGCCTGTCCCACTTTCAGGTTCGTATGCGGAACGACCGGCGTGGCTTTTGGCTGGGCTGGTGTCTGGGCCGGCGTTTGAGTCGACGCGGGAGCCGGCGGCGGCACCGATTGCCCCGCCGCGATTGACGCTGCGGCCAGTAGAAAAATAATGCAGAGACCTTTCTTCATCTTTAACTCCTTTTTCGTTTTGGAATCACAGCTTGCGGTTTACCGCTTACCGCGACTTTTTTGAACCAACTACAATTGACGATTACCTGACGATCGAAGCAGCGAGAGTTTATCGCGGGTGGTAGCTTCTGACAATCTTCGGCTGGCGGTCGATCCTGATTCTGTACTCTGCATTCCTCCGCGAAGACCTCAGTTCTTCCTCTGCGGTTACTTCTGATTTCCCGCATGAACCGCAGAGGATGAACCGAGGTCTTCGCAGAGGAAGCAGAGAACAACACTACCTTCGGAATCTCCCTTCAGTGAAACGCCGGTTTCTTGATCAAGCCGCCTTCCACATCAGACAGCGCGTTGGTGGTGATGAAAGCGTTTGGGTCGATGTCTTTCACGGCGGTCTTGATGGTGCCGATTTCTAATCGCGTGACTACGCAGTAGAGAATCGCCTGATCGTCGCTGCCGGGGCCGGTGCTGCCCATACCGCCGTGACCTCGTAAAACCGTCACGCCGCGATTCAACTCGTTGATGATCGTGTCTTTAATCTCTTCGCTCTTAGTCGAGACGATCGTGATCGCCGTGTACTGCTCAATCCCATGCAGCAAAAAGTCAATCGTTCTTGACGCCGCCGCGTAGGTCAAAATCGAATACAACGCTGATTCAACGCCGAGAAAGAAAGCCGCGGTCAAAAAGATAACGATGTTCAGGATCAGGATGACGTCGCCCACCTTCAGCAGGTTGCTGCTCTTGCTGACGAGCAGGGCGGCGACTTCGGTTCCATCCAAAACTGCGCCGCCGCGGATCGCCAGCCCGATGCCGGCGCCGATAAAGAACCCTCCGAACACAGCCGTCAAAAGTTTGTCCGGCGTGACATCCGGAAATTTGACGAAGGCGAGACACAGAGAGAGACCCGCAATAGCCAGCGTGCTCTTGATGGCAAAGGTCCGGCCGATTTGGCGATAGCCAACCGCGATGAATGGAAGATTGATAATCAGGATCAGAATTGAAAGCGGGAAATGAAGCACGTCCGAAATCAACATCGAGATTCCGGTCACGCCGCCGTCAATGAAACGGCTGGACAAAAGAAAGCCTTTGAGGCCGAACGCAGCCGATGCAATTCCGGCCAACATCAGACCGATGCTAATCAGGCTTCGTACGAACCGTTTCATTTAGCAAGGATAGCGGGGGCTGCTGAGGTTCTGCAATTAACCGGGGCGGAAATCCGAAACGACGACTTATTCGTCTTGTGTCGCCAATCGGTATACGGTTCGAACAACGAATCCGATTAGTGAGAAGCCAATGCTGCACACTCTTTTTATATTCGCTGAAGTCCGTTACCATGCAATCAGAGATAAGAACTATGGCCGCGAATCCCAAACAGCTTTATGACGAGAGCATTCGTGCTTTGCCGCCCAAGGAACGGCTTCAACTTGCGGCGTTGATCCTGGACGACCTGGCAAGCGCAGCCGAGTTTGACGACGCCTGGACGGAAGAAGACATGCGCGATCTTGCGGCTTTCTCGCTCTCTCTTGCTCCCGCTCATGACTCAAACAACGAAGCTTCCTGACTCAGGTGAAATAGTTGTCGTTGATTTCCCGGGAGTGACCGGCACAAAGCGACGCCCCGCAGTAGTGCTCTCTTCGCCGACCTACCATGCAGCAAGGCGGGATGTAATCCTGGGGATCATTACTACGCAAGTCGGTTCCTCTAACACGGTGACTGACTACGTCCTTCACGATTGGAAATCTGCGGGCCTTCGCAAGCCCTCGGCTTTTCGCGCATTCCTGGTCACACTCCCTCGCTCAGCGATTACCGCACACGTTGGCAGGCTCTCCAAAACCGACTGGCAAGCAGTCCGCGAACGTCTCCAGATTGCTCTGGCGCAGCCATAAACTTCTCAAGCTCCCTGCCGGCGTGGCAGTTCTTACCATCCCAAAATCAAACCTCAAGAATTCCTCAAGGGGGCTTCGCAATAATCCGAGCATCGCCCAAAAAGGGCGATGAAAAACAGACCTATCCGGGCGAAGGCCTTGCTTATGAGGATCGAAGAACATTTTATCCACGACAAAATCGCTATTCCGGCGGCGGGGCCCAGAACGTCACGGGCGCGGTTGCTGAAACTTCTGGCCGATAACCTGGCGTCGACCAACGCTACGGTACTCCATGGCCGTGCCGGGACGGGCAAGACCGCGCTGGCGACAGATTTCGCGCGCCATGCCGGCCGTGCGGTGGCCTGGTACAAAGTCGATGCCGCCGACAACGACCTGCGCCTGTTTTGCGAGTACCTGTTGACCGCCGTCAGATTGCAACGGCCGCTGCTTGGATCCGAACAACTTCTTGAGCTGAGCCAGTCGGTTGAGGCCGGCAGCGCCGAACTACTGGCTGATGCGTTGGTCTTTCAGTTGGGTGAGACAAAGGGCGAACCTCTGCTGATCGTAATCGAGGATTTGCATCTGGTTTACGACGCCGAGTGGGTTGTGCCTTTCTTTCGTCGTTGGTTACCGCTGCTGCCTCCCGACGTGCATGTTTTGATTACCTGTCGCAGCTTGCCGCCGACGCCGCTTTGGCGCCTGCGTTCAAAACAAATGCTGCGAGTCGTGGAAGAGGGTGAATTGGCCTTCACTCTCGAGGAAGCCGTCAACTTATTTAGGACGTACGGGTTGAGTGAGGAGCACGCACGCGTCGCGTGGACCCAGACCAACGGAAAGGCTGCCGCAATTTCCGACTTTGCGTCTACACCGGGCAAAGCCGGACGCGCGCTGGCGGACAATCTCTTGTTGTTGCGACGCGCCAGTTTCTCGGCGCTTGCGCAGACCCCGGATTTTCAGACGTAGGAAGGTAACGCCAGCTCTTGGCTTGCACGCAAACCAGAAGCTCGCTTTATCAGCGCCTCACCCCAACCTCTCCCCCGCAAACCAATCGGGGGAGAGGGATTTTTTAAGATAGATGTCGGACGGTTAATGCCTGAACCAAATCATTCCCTGCATACGATCATCAGCGCAGAGGAAAGCGCGGCAATTCTGAACTGTTTTCAATCGGATAGAAGTGTTGCTTTGAGCTATGCTACCCTCCGCACGCTCCTGGAAAATGCTTTACCGGAACCTTCGATGCCCAGGCAGAAACGCCCGCTCGCTTCGGAAATGGCCACGGCAGGCTCGGCTGCTGCCGGCGCGCCTTTCTTTCTCCGCACCAAGCTCTTGCCGCCGCGGCCTGCGCCAGAGATTCTCGGACGGCCCCGTCTGCTCGAACGATTAACCGCGAATCTGACATTGCCGGTAACGCTGGTTACGGCGAATGCGGGTTCAGGCAAGACGACGCTGGTTGCCGATTTTCTACGTCAACAGGAGCAGCCTTACGTCTGGTATCAACTCGATCATACCGATGCGGATCCGGCCGTCTTTCTCGGTTATCTGGCGTACGGCATCCAGCAACGCGTGCCTGATTTCGGCGAGACGACTCTGGCTTATTTGCAACAGGCCCAGGCGTTGGCACAGCAACCCGAACGAGCTGCGGATGTGCTCTTAAACGAAATACTCGAGGGCCTCGAGCAGCAGCTCATCCTGGTGCTCGATGACTATCATCACCTGGGCGCGGAAACTCCTGTGCATGCGATTCTGGATCGACTGATCGCGTACCTGCCTGACGTCATTCACATTGTGATCATCTCGCGCGAGATTCCGCCGCTGACCTTGGCGCGGTTGCGTTCGCAGGATTCACTCTCGTTCATCGATCGCGGCGACCTGCTTTTTACCGACGCCGAAACTCAGGAATTATTTAGAAAAGTCTTTGGCCTGGCGCTGACGTCCGAACAATTGCGCGAGTATGGCGAGCGCACTCACGGCTGGATCACGGCTCTGCAGTTGGTTCGCCAGGTGGCGCAGAGACAGGTCGCTTCGGCAGCCCAACAAAAGGGTTTGGATCCACTGGCTGTCTTGCATCAATCCGAGCGCGACATCTTTGAATACTTTGCCGAAGAGGTGTTCGCGGCTGAAGCTCATGAGGTGCGGCAATTTTTGATGCGGGTGGCGCTGCTTGATCGAATCGAATTAGAAACCTGCGCGCGTCTCTTTCCCGAAACGCGATCATCGGTCGTCCTGCCGGCACTCGTGCGCGGCAATGTCTTTATGACGGTGGCCAGCGATCGAACGGGCGAGGAGTACCGGCTTCATCCTTTGTTCCAGAGCTTCCTGCGAAGACGTCTGCGCGCTGAAGTTGGTTTGAACGGGTTGATGTCAGAGCAAGGGCGTCTGGCTAACTATTTTCTGGATTTGAAGGCCTGGGACCAGGCCGCGCAGCACATGCTGGAAGCGGAAGATTTCGAGCGCGCCGCCGAAATCATCGCACAGCACGGCGACAGCTGGATCGCTTCAGGAAAACTCGCTTCGCTGTCGTTGCTGGCGGAAAAGCTTCCGGCTCCGGCGCTCGAGGCACACCCGCGAGCCCTGGCCTATCGCGCCGAAGTCGCCCGCCTGCGGGGAGACTTCGAATCAGCGCTGAGTCTGTTTCGACGCGCGACTGCCGGTCTGCGTGAGAAGGGCGATCAGGAGGGCGAGGCCGAGGCCCTGCATTCGATGGCGACGATTGCCCGCCGCCGCGGCGACTATGACGCAGCCTTCCAGTACCTGGATCGCGCGGTCGAACTGACACCTTCGGATTCGATCATTCGCACCAAGTGTTCGAACACGCGCGGAAACTGCTTTGTGACCAAGGGCGAATGGGCCGCGGCCGAACGAGAATTTCGGTTCGCGTTGCAATCCGCCGAAGAACAAGACGATGATCATCATATCCGCCTGGTGACCCACAATCTTGGTTTGCCGGCGATGATGCGAGGTGATTTCGGTGAGGCGTTGCGCTGGTTGGGTCGAATGTTGCGCAGCGACGCCGATTTGCCGCCGATTCCGCAGGAAGCCACTGCGCACCTCAACATTGCGCGTTGTCACCTCTATCGCGGCGAGTTGGAAAAAAGCGAACAGCACCTCGATTTAGCGCTCGCCGGCTGCCAGCTTTTCAAAATGGTCGGGCAATTGGGCGAGACGTTTGAGGCGTATGGCAACTTGTATCGCGAAAAGGGCGATTTGGCGCGCGCCGGTGAATCTTACGAGAGGGCGATCCGATCTTACGACGAGGCAGGAATCGATTTAGCGCAGGTCGAGCTGATCGAAGAGCGCGCTTTGATGAGCTTGCGCTCAGGCGACAAGTCGCGGGCTTTGGCGCAAATTGATCGACTGCTGGAACGTCGGCCCGCCGACAAAAATCCGATCGGACATTTCACCGCGCACGTGACTCGCGGTCGAATCCTGCTGGCGCTCGGTGAACATGAATCAGCGCGAAGCGAATTTGTTCCGGCGCTGGAATACTTTCGTCAGAACGGGCTCTATTACTACGAGGCGCAATGTCGTATCGGGTTGGCGCGATGCGATTTCGAATCCTCAAGCGAACCGCGGATGCTCGAACACTTGCGGCGCGTACTCGATCTAGCGGCGCGTTACGACTACGAATACTGGCTCAGGCAGGAAATGTCGGCCCACGCAACCATGTTTCTTTCGGAAGGCGCCCAGGATTTACTGCCGCCGGATTTGCGCGGACAGACGCCGACGTTCACGCCGGCGGTGGCTTTCGTCGAGGGAACCGCTGCGGCCTTGCCGGCAAAGTCGCCAATAGTCGATCTAACCATGAACATGCTTGGTTCGGTGGAGATCTTCCGCGATTCGGCGCGTCCTTTCGCGCCCGATGCGTGGACCACCCGGCGCGCGCGCGAGATTCTTTGCTTTATCGCATCGCGTCCGCATCGTCGCGCCCCCAAGGACACAATCGTCGATACTTTTTGGCGTGACATCGACTTGAAGGTGATTGAAAAGAACTTTCATCCGACGATGTCGCACATCCGTAAGGCGCTCAACAGCAATCAGCCCTTGAAGCAGAACTTTCTCGGCTACCGCGACGGGGAATACCAGCTCAACCCGGAATTTTCTTACCAGATCGACATAGAAGAATTCGACCGTCTGATTTCGGAGGGCGAGACCGCCCGCCGCGAGCGGGACTTTGACCGCTGCATCAAGTTTTACGAACAGGCCGTGGCGCTCTACCGCGGCGAGTTTATGCAAGGCAGCTACGACTCCTGGGTCGAAGAGCAGCGTTCGTATTATCGCGAACAGTATCTGCGCATGCTCGAGTCGCTCGCTGCCGTTTCGGAAAAGAAGCAGGAGTTCGTGCAGGCGATGGCCTTAGCGCAAAAGATTCTGCGCGATGACCCGTTCCGCGAAGACATTCATTGCATGATCATGCGGGCCCAGGCGGCCCTGGGAAATCGCGTGGCGGTGAAGGAACAGTACGAAACTTTGCGCGGCCTTTTGCAAACTGAATTAGGTGTTGAGCCGGCAACGCAAACGCAGAAGGCGTATCGCGAGTTGGTGGGGATTGCCGACTAGACGTTAAGTCCTTGTTTACCAATAAGAAAAACGCAAGGCGAACGCAACAATGGGCCGATGGGTGGCGGCTAGAATCCGCTCGTCGTCTCAGTTTTTCATTGAAATTTTCGCCTCGCCTGTTTTGCTGAACAAGCCACTGTCTTTGACCCGACTGTGGCGATGGCTTGTGTTAGATGATTCGTCGCCTTTACAAAACAATTCAACGGCCAATCGCGCTGGGACTGGTGTTTGTGCTCAGCTCAGTGCCCGCGTTTGCCGGATTATCGATCATCGGTGCTAACGGCATTACTGTCGGTGGCGCCGATGGAATTCTCTATACCGGCACCAACGGGATTACCGTCAGCGGCGCGGACGGCGTTCTGGCCTTTCGGCCTAACGGCATCACCGTGAGCGGGGCCGATGGAATTACTGCATCCGGCGCAGACGGCATCACCGTGAGCGGCGCGGACGGCATCACCGCCTCAGGCGCCGATTCAACGACGATAGCGCGCGCGGACGGCATTACCGTGAGCGGCGCGGACGGAATTACAGTCAGCGGGGCCGACGGAAATACCTATCGCGCGGATTCAGTGGTCATCCGCAATCCAACGGGCATCACGGTCAGCGGAGCCGACAGCATAATCGCAACCGGCACTAACGGCATCACCGCCAGCGGCGCGGACACCCGGGCGATCGGCCAGGCAGATGGAATTACGTTCAGCGGGGCCGACGGAATTACTGTCAGCGGCGCAGATGGGATTGTCGCGACCGGTCCCGACGGCGCCATCTTCTCGATCGCTCCGAATGGAATCACAGTCTCAGGAGCGGACGGCATCACCGTCAGCGGGGCGGACGGCATCACGATTAGCGGCGCCGACAGTTTCGTTGAGACGGGTGTTAATGCCCTGATCGCCGCCTTGAATGCCGCTACTGGGCAGACAGGCATACGGAGTGTCGATCCCGAGTTGGCCGTGCTGCTCAACCGTCTGACCGATGACAGCAGCGTCGACGCAGTCATCGTCTATCACCAAATGCCGTCCGACGCTGACGTCGCACAGTTGCAGAGCATCGGCGTGTTGGGCGGCACGCGTTATCGCATGTTGCCGATGATTGCCGTGACGACCACAAAGAGACGGCTGACCGCCATCTCGCACTTATCGTCAGTCCGTTCGATTTACAGCAATCGAACTTTTCAATGGAATCTTGATACGGCGGCACGAACAGTTACGACCGTTGAGCCCGTGCGACGAAACACGGATCTGACCGGCGCAAACAGCGGACTGCCGATCAGCGGGCGCGGCATAACGGTCGCGGTGCTCGATACCGGAGTGGATGGAACGCACGGCGATTTGTCCGGGCGCGTCGTGCAAAATCTCAAACTTGCTGATACTCAGAGCCTCGGTGTCGGATTCAATTACCCGATGGCGGCCCCAAGTCTTTCCAATACCGACCTGGTTTACGGTCACGGAACATTTGTCGCCGGAGTGATTGCCGGCAGCGGTCAGCAATCAGCCGGCAAATATGCGGGCGTGGCGCCCGGCGCAAACATTCTGGGTCTTAGCGCAGGCGACGCGAGTCTTCTGTTCATCCTGTCGGGCTTTGATTATCTCCTCGCAAATGCGGCGAGCTTTAACGTGCGCGTGGTCAATTGCAGTTTTTCAGCGAACACCGTGTTCGACGTCAACGATCCCGTGAACATTGCCACAAAGATGTTGACTGACAACGGCGTCAACGTCGTGTTCTCGGCCGGCAACACGGGGCCCGGCGCTGATTCGCTAAATCCTTATTCAGTCGCGCCGTGGGTCATCAGCACGGGCGCCACGGATAATCGCGGCAAGCTGGCGAGTTTTTCGTCACGCGGCGATTTTGGCAGCCCGCTTTTCCGGCCGACCGTGGTCGCGCCGGGCGTGAATACGGTGAGCCTGCGGCCGTCTACGCTGGCGTCGGTCACGACCGTCGAAGGAATGCCTCCAAATGATGTGGCATTGAGCCCCACCGAACTTCCTTATTACACGACCGGCAGCGGCACGAGCTATTCTGCGCCTCAGGTGGCCGGCGTAATCGCCCTGATGCTCGAAGCGAATCCGAACCTTACGCCGGCCCAGGTCCGCGACATTCTGCAACGCACGGCCACGCCCCTGCCTCCCTATTACATGTACGAGGTTGGCGCCGGCATGCTCAACGCGCAAGCAGCAGTTCTGGAAGCCGCCTTTCCACAAAGACACTTTGGCGCCTGGCGCGGCCTCGCTTTTCAAAATCAGGTTGAATTTACAACGAGTGCTCCGCAAAGCTTCATTGGTTCAGTTACGCCGGGAATATCCAGCGATACGTCGCTTAACATTCCGGCGGACTCTCTGCTGGCGTCGGTTGAAGTGGCCTGGGGCGACACGCAAAGTTTGGCGAACCTTAATCTTTCCATGATCGATCCTCAAGGGACCGCCCCGGGGACGAAGAACTTGATCAATTTCTCGGGACTGACCGGCCGCCGGCAGCGCGCAATTCTCCAATCACCGACCGTTGGGAATTGGAAAGCAAGAATTCAAAGCCTTCTCCCAGTCTCTGCTTCAACTGGCAGCGCTACTAATCTTTTGGGAGGAACGACTACGACGCAGATTGGATCCCAGAGTTACAACGGCGTTCTGCAAATTACGAAGGCTCAATACGCGGGGCTTGCGGATGCAAGTGCACTTGATCCGTCGTCGCTTTCCGATATTTATCAAAGTTTTCGCACGCTCACGATGGCGCCGATTGGAACTCGCTTCCGGCCGGCGTTTGCAGTCACCCGCGCCAATCTGGCGGCGACCCTGGTGCAAGGCGCGCGAGTTCCGCAGTACCTGCCCGCACATTCCAACTACACAGACATCCGTGATAAAGCGACGATGTTGTTTGTCGAAAGCGCCCAGGCCTCGCCCACGGGTTCGCTGTTCCCGAGCATTAACGCGGGCGGCGCATTTCAACCGGATGCACCCGTTGATCGTCTGACGGCGGTAGTTGCGCTGGTGCGAGCGGCGGGCCTGCGCCAACAAGCCGAGTCAGGTTCATACACTCTGACTTATCTCGACGCAGCCTCAATTCCAGCGTCATTGCGTGGTTACGTGGCGGTGGCCGTGCAGAATGGTTTGATTAGGACTAACGGTGTGAACTTCTATCCGCAGGGCAGCTTTACGAGGGTTGATTTGGCGCACGCCATGTCGAGCCTCGCCACGATTTCGACGGCCCCGTAATTCCTAAGATTTTTCCAAACGTCCATAATAAACTTCCGTTTCATAGTCGAAGTCTACCTGACCATCCTGCTGGTTTGCGTCAAACACCGCCCGCAAATCACGCAACATTGCGTTGTAACCGGGATGATCCGTTTCAGGCGCGTACGAAGATGATAACAAACGTCCCTCGAGTCCCTGGTAATCAAAACGCTGTCTGAACGAAAACCTCGCGCACTTGCAGGTACCGGGCGCGTAAAACGTTTCCACGTCGACGCCGACCACTTCGCGCTGCACCTCGGAATAATCTGTGCCGTATTTTGCCACCAGGGCCTGATAGGCATTCATCATCTGACTTGATTCGACGCGGTAGCCATTCCAGGCCAGCACGACCCATCCAAGGGGTTTTAGAACTCGCTGGAACTCAGGGCGCGCCTTGCTACGATCAAACCAGTGAAACGCCTGGCCAGCCACCACAAAATCAACTGAGGCGTCGGGCAGCGTGATACTTTCCGCAGCGCCATCGACGCTGGTGAAATTCGGATACCCGTTGAGAGTTTGCTCGCCCGCGTTTCGCATTTCAGCGTTCGGCTCAACCCCAAAGACCGGATTGCCGTTCCGAAGAAATATTTCAGCGAATAATCCGGTACCTGAACCAAGGTCAGCGATTACGCTACGGCTGGTCAATCCGCATTCCGATTTCAGCAGCGGAATTATTTCCGCCGGATAACCGGGACGGTATTTCCGGTAGTTCTCGACTCGATTTGAAAACCGTAGGGTTGGATTGAGCACAACGACGATTATACCGGAGGATGCGAGCCGCGGAGCGGCGAAAGATCTCTAGCCCATGGCGTAAGCTGTGGGACTAGCGGTGCAAAAGGTAAGCAGCCCGGCGAAACATCATCGTCATTATCCTAATCTCAATGTGCCGCCGCTCCGCGGCTGATCTCTCTATTATGGATTTTTACCCACGGCTCACGCCGTGGGCTACAGATCTTCCGCCGCTCCGCGGCTAACTCTGACTAACGCGGCGCAATACTTCCGGACGTTACGGGTGGCGCTTTGTAGTACTTCGCCAGAATTCGAAAGCCCAGCAGCACCGCCAGCACGAAAGCGAACGTGACCGGCAGGCGCACGTCCGATTTGACCAGCATGTAGTAATGCAGCACGCCAAAAACTCCAGAGACGTAGACGATTCGATGCAGCAGCGCCCAGCGTTTCCCTCCGAGCCTTTTGACCATCTTGTCGGTCGAGGTAATCGCCAAAGGCAACATTAGCAGGAACGCAGTCATGCCGACGGCGATGAAGGGCCGCTTGAAAACATCCGCGGGAATTGTGCCGAAGTGAAAGAATCGATCGAAAGCGACGTAGGTCAGAAGATGCAGCGAGCCGTAAAAGAAAGCGAACAGACCTAACATTCGCCGAAAACGTACCAGCCAATTCCAGCCCGTCGTCCGGCGCAGCGGCGAAACCGCGAGCGAAATCACCAGAAAGACCAGCGCCAGCATTCCCGTCGTGCGCGTGACGAATTCAAGCGGGTTTGCGCCGACTCGCTTCCGGTAAACATCCCACAGCATCAGCGCCAGCGGCACCAGGCCGTTTACCAGCAGTACAAACTTAGCGAATCGCGTGTCTTTCATAAGGAGCGCGGGCATCCTGCCCGCATAGCGTGCGTCAGCACACTCAACTTGACGGTAGTTTCTTCGCGCTTCGCGCTCAAGGCGGGCAGAGATGACCGCGCTCCGTCAGAAATTCACTCTCAAATCGAGCCCTTCATACAAACTGCCAACCTGGTCGGCGTACCCATTGAACAGAAGCGTGGGCCGCGAACCGAATTCGCCTATCCGGTGCTCCATTTTCTGGCTCCAGCGCGGATGGTCAACATTCGGATTTACGTTTGAATAAAAGCCGTATTCGTTCGGCGATTCGATGTTCCAGGTAGTCGGCGGCTCCTCAGCAACCAAAGTAATCTTCACGATTGACTTGATGCCTTTGAATCCGTACTTCCAGGGAACAATCAGTCGGATCGGCGCGCCATCCTGCGGCGGCATCGACTGGCCGTACATTCCGGTCGCCAGGATGGTCAATGGATGCATCGCCTCGTCCAGCCGCAAGCCCTCGACGTACGGCCAGTCGAGGACGCGGGTGCTTTGATTAGGCATGCGCTTAGGATCAAACAGCGTCTGAAACGCCACATACTTCGCGGTCGAGAGCGGGTCAACCACTTTCAGCAGAGCAGCCAGCGGAAATCCCACCCAGGGAATGACCATCGACCAGCCTTCAACGCACCGATGCCGGTAAATGCGTTCTTCCGGTGGCGACAACTTCAAGAGCTCGTCGATATCGAAAGTCTTTGGCTTATTCACCAGGCCGCCGACTTCGACCGTCCAGGGACGCGTCACAAAGCCTCTCGCCGCCGAAGCGACGGATCCTTTCACGGTCGAAAACTCATAGAAGTTGTTGTAGTTGGTGATGTCCTCGAAAGAAGTAGGCGCTTCGTTCACCTTGAAGCCGTTAAGCACGGCCTCGTCGGAAGGCGGTTTCACCACGCCGGCGATTTTTGGTTGCTCGGCGACTGCGCTGGGCGGCGGATTCAGCTTTCGGTAAACAAATCCGGTGGCAGTCACCGACCCGGCCAGAACGGCGCCACGGATGAAGAGCCGCCGATTCAGATAAGTTTTCTGGTCGGTAATCTCGCTTGGCTTAATATCTTCTGACTTCTTGATAAGCATTTACTCATGTCGCGCAAGTTGCGCGTTTCCTTACATCCACATTACGTCAGGACGCATGAAGTCGGATTTAGGTTGCCGTTCACAATTCGCTTGAACCCAAAGCTTTCAAATATTAGTATCGCCGCGCTTTCATTGTCGTTCAAGTTAACCGTCTGAAAATCAATTGCATGAGTAAATCGCACGAAGTACCCGATGGTCATCGCGCGGCCCTCCTGGCTGGATTCCTTGGATGGACGTTTGTGGCCTTCGATTTCTTTCTGGTGGTAGTGACCCTGACTGCGATCGCCAAAGAGTTTCATCGTCCAGACAAGGATATCGCGCTTTCAATTGCCCTCACGCTGGGCTTTCGTCCCGTGGGCGCGCTCATTTTCGGCTTGATTGCCGATCGCTATGGCAGAAGACCACCGCTCATGTTTGTGCTGGTGTTCTATTCGGTCATCGAGGTGCTTTCAGGTTTAGCCCCTAACTACGCCACTTTCATGGTGCTCCGATCATTGTTTGGAATCGGAATGGGCGCTCAATGGGGCGTAGGTGCTTCGTTGGCTATGGAAAAGGTGCCACCACGTTCGCGAGGCGTTCTGTCTGGGTTGCTCCAGGAAGGATACGCCGTTGGCTATCTTCTCGCGGCGATTTGTTCGTTAATCGTGCTTCCTCGTTGGGGTTGGCGGCCACTCTTCTTCATCGGCGGGCTTCCTGCACTATTGGCTCTCTTTGTGAGATTTCGGGTGAAGGAATCGCAGGTTTGGAAAAGGACGCGTCACGAGAGTTGGAGTCAATTGGTACGCGCAATTGCTTCGCACTGGAAACTTTTTGTGTTCCTGCTGATTATGCTGACTATGATGAACTTCGTCTCGCACGGCACGCAGGATATGTACCCGACGTTTCTGGAGCGGTATTGGGGTTTCGGTCCAACTCAGCGTTTGACGGTAACCGCCATTTCCATGATCGGAGCGGTTACCGGAGGAATCCTGTTTGGACTCTTGTCTGATCGGATTGGTCGTCGTCGTTCGATGATCATCGCCTTAGTGTGCGCCATCGCAGCGGTTCCGCTGTGGGCTTTTGCTCCATCATTGACGCTTTTGATCGTGGGAGCGTTTCTCATGCAGTTTATGGTACAGGGAGCTTGGGGCATCATACCGGCACACCTTACAGAATTGTCGCCTGATTCCGTTCGTGGCTTTCTTCCGGGATTTGCATACCAGTGTGGGGTTTTGCTGGCCGGATCGGTCGCCTACATCGAAGCTTTATTCGCTGAGAGGATGAGTTATGCGACGGCAATGTCATTGACCGCGGTCACAGTGTTTGCCGGCGCCGCGCTGGTGATTGCGCTGGGCCGTGAGAAACGCGGCATTCATTTTGGTGGAATTGAAATCAGCGAATGACAACAGCCTAAATGATCAACTGCGGATTAAGAAGTCTGGCAGCAACTTTTTGAGTCAAATTGAATCATGGCTGGTTATTCAGGCACGCCGCTCGTCAAGAAACTTGGGATCAAGTCCGGATTCAACATTGCATTTGTGAATCCACCGGCTGATTTTGTCCAGGGGCTTGATCTTCCTCCAGAGACAATTGTTTGCTCGGCACGTTCGCGCCAGCCGCTCGATTTTGTTTTGCTGTTCGTTAAGAGCAAGCATGAGCTATCAACAAAGTTTTCGCTGTCGGCCGCAAAGCTAAAACCCGACGGGATGCTTTGGGTTTCCTGGCCGAAGAAAGCATCAGGCGTGAAAACTGATCTGACGGATAACGTGGTGCGCGAACTTGGACTGTCTGAGGGTCTGGTAGACGTCAAGGTTTGCGCGGTCGACGAAGTCTGGTCCGCGCTCAAGTTTGTGTTCCGCCTGAAAGATCGTCTGCGATTAAACGCCCGCTGACTCTGACAATCCGCAAATTCATTTTCCACAGAATCTGTTGAAAAGCTGTGGATAAAACCAATAATGCGCAGGCAACTTGCTCTAACGATTGAGGTTTTTCTGATCTCCACAGTCCTGTGGGATTCACAAGCTGACGCAGCCTACCAAGTTTTAGATCCGACTGTGATTAAGACCAGGGTTCAGCCCGGTGATCAAAGACGGCGTTATCATGAGAACCGTTTCAAAGGGGTTCACATACTTGACTCACCGGTACCGGCGTACCGATCTAATCGGAGCTACTCGACGCGAGCCTTGAGCGAGCTGCGTAGCAGCGGCCAGAGTTAAGCCCAAGGCGAGGCTTTGCGAGCCTTGGGTCACCACGTAAGGTATCGAGCCCCGAAGGGGCGACAGCGATCACTGGTAATAAGCGGATCCTGTCTACGAGCTCTCTGTCGCGGCTTCGCGGCTCGCCGACTCCAACGAACCATTACCCAAGGTTCGCAAAGCCTCACCTTGGGCTTAACTCTGCCCGCTGCTACGCAGCTGATCTCCGTTGCGACTGGCTACAGAAGACCGCGCTGCCAAAAAGAAGTTCGAACTGCCAACATTTCTATCAATCGTGATCGCGATCACCTTCCATAAATATTTTTGATCGAAATTTTTTGTCAACCGTTGAACATCGTAGTGACATGCGTGATGTTAGCCACGACGATCAAATCAACTAATAGTTGGACCAGATTCGTGGGCCTATCAGGTTTTGCGACAGACTTTTGGCGAACGCTTTATGGCGCAGTCGGAAGTGAGCGTTTTTATTGATCGATTTCGTCGCTGCGATTTCAGATCGTTGGGTTCGAACCGTCTTTTCAAAATGCGATCGAGTTTGGAACTGTGCGTGTAATCGCTCTCTTTACACATGTTGCGAAAGCAGATTTTTTCTTTGCATTAATTTCTGATGTCGAAATGATCACATTCGCGTATTGGACCAACGCAACGCGCGAAACAAGTTGCAAAATAATCCGCGATAAATATAATGCCGATCCCTTGTTTTTGTTTGAGAGGAAAGCGCAGTGACAAGTTGACGAATGGCAGATTGAAATCCGGCGGCCAAAAGGTTTTCACCCACGCACGATCTCGTCAGCATTCCCGCGACCAACCTCGAGCGCGTCTAAAGGTTTTAGCAGACGTTGACAGTTAAGAGCATCGCCGCGCAAGCGTATTAAGTGCCGGCATTCGATGGCGGAAATTTTTCGGTTCCCACACCGGAGTACATCGCCAGAATCTTAGTCATACAGGGGTAGAACGTACCGAGGGTTAGCGGCTTGGCTTGAGCAGCCGCAAAGGCTTTTTGTTCTCAAAATTCATACTTTCATAATCTGTACCTGGAGACGAACGTGACGTTACTAGCCGAAGTTAGCGAAATTGAATTGAAAAAATGTCCGCGCTGTGAAGAGTCTTTACCGCTGTCAGAATTTGGAGTTTGTCGCGCGCGTAAAGACGGACTCAATCTTTACTGCAAGCGCTGCATTCGTCAAAAAATTGCCCTCAGCCGTCAGGCCTTGCGCGAATACAAGAAGGCGAGGGTCAAGCATGGCACTTCGTCAACTGATCGCTCGCGCCTGACAATCAATTCAAAATCAGTTTTTTCTTCGCGGCGCATCGCGCGCATGCTGCGAAAGCTTTCCCCGGCCGATCGCGTGCGCGAAGCGATTCGTTGCGGCGCCCACACCCAGAAAGAAATAGCCCAGGTTACCAAGCTCCCCAAGGACGAAGTGTGCGACGCCCTGGCCAACTTGCTGCTGTGGACCCGCGAAATTCGCACCCAAATCGTGCGACATCAGCGAATGTATTTTGTGAATGAGGCTTTGGAAGAACTGACCAAATCGCAGGCGGCGGCTAAGCGCAAACGCAGTCTGAATCCATCGTTTAGTTCAGTCGGAGAGCTGATGCCGGGGCGCAAACCATCCGCTAGAGGAAAGAAACGACCGGCGAAAGTCGCTGCGAAGGCAAAGAGCGCTTGAGTTCCGACGTGGCACGGGCGTCCCGCCCGTGAATCACGCGCAAGATGCGCGTGATTCATTGGGCGGCGTTAATTCTTAAAGGCTTCCAGAACCTCTTCCGCATGATCCTCAGGTTTAACCTTAGGAAAAATTTTCTTAATCTTTCCTTTCTCATCAATCAGAAAGGTCATGCGGTGGTTTCCCATGTACGTTCGGCCCATGAATTTTTTCTCGCCGTAAGTGCCAAACGATTCAGAGAGCTTGCGCTCAGTATCGGCGAGCAACCGAAACGGTAAATCGTATTTTTTGGCAAACTTTTGATGAGACTTTTCGCTATCAAGCGAGACGCCGAAGACTTCGATACCGCTTTTTTTGAACTTGGCGAACGAGTCGCGGAATGAGCAGGCTTCTTTCGTGCAACCGGGCGTATCGTCTTTGGGATAGAAGTACAGGACGAATTTTTTGCCGCGCAGATCTTTCAGACGGACCGGGTTGCCTTCCCCGTCAGTGACCGCAAAGTCTGGCGCCTTGTCTCCCTCTTTAAGTTTTGCCATGGGTGTTAATGATCCCCTTCGTTGAAATGAACGAACATACTTATTCTAGCTTAAGAAAAGTGTCGTGTCAGAAGCCCGACCGTAAGCGGGGGCTCGTTTGTCGAAACACGCCCTCCCTTGCGGTCGAGCTTCTGACACCGTATCTGAATTAGCCATGACTACCAAAAAGAAAACGACAAAGAAAAAGACTGCCGCGAAAAAGGCAGCGAAAACAACAACCAAAACGTCGGGCCTTTGGATGGTCAAGCAGGAACCTGAAACGTATTCGTGGGATGACTTCGTACGCGATGGGCGAACTGATTGGACCGGAGTGCGCAACTTTCAGGCACGAAACAACCTGAGGAATATGAAGGTTGGCGACCGCGTGCTGTTTTATCATTCCGGAACCGGCAAGTGCGTCGTCGGAATCGCTGAAGTTGCGAAAGACGCTTACGCAGATCCAACTGCGGATGATCCTCAGTGGGTAGCCGTCGATCTGAAACCTTTGAAGCCTTTTAAGGCAGAAGTACCCTTGGCGTCGATTCGATACAATCCGAAACTGAGCAATCTGCCTTTGATTCGACAGTCGCAGTTGTCGGTAATGCCTCTGACAAAGGAAGAATTTGATGTGATTGTGAAGATGGGAAGCGGGAAGGCGAAATAAGTGGACAGACTTCAGTCTGTGATTGTCGCCGCGCTAACACAGACTGAAGTCTGTGCCACTTTTATGCCCGCCGGATAAACTTTGCCGCCAGCCAACCCACCGGAATCAGAATCGCCAGGTGAATCCAGTCGTATCCGCCGGTCGTCACGCCGCCGTAATGATTACTGATCATCAGAAAGACCACCGGCACGACCATGAAGGTATTCTGCTTTGAACGAAGCTTGGCCTGGGCAGCGAGTTTCTGGTCCGGCTGCTGACCGGCTTTGATTGCCTCGATCATTTTTCGCTGCGCCGGCAGAATCCGCATCCAGACGTTGGCAGCCATGATGGTGCCGAACATTGCGCCGATGTGAATGTAAACCGCCCGGCCGCTGAGAACGCGGCTTAAGCCAAAGGCAGTCGCCACGATCAAGGCGTAAGCCACAGCCGCGAACAGCCATTCGTTTCGTCCGTTTCGTCCCAGGGGCGAAATCATCAGCAGGTCGTAAATCAACCAGCCAAATACCAGCACTCCGATGCCGACTCCAATCGCCGCACCGATGCTGATCTCTGAGATATCACGATCAACCAAAGCGCCGCCGCCGAGGTAATAAACGATGATGAGCAGGGCAAAGCCGCTCAACCACGTCGTCCCGGCTTCCCACTTGAACCAGTGCAGTTTGCGGGAAATCTCGTCAGGGATTTTGCGCTTTTCGACCAGGTAGAAACCGCCGCTGTGCACCATCCAAATCTGCGCAGTCTTTCCCGTATTCGCCAGGGCTTTCTCTTCCTCGGTCATGCGCGCGTCGAGCCAGGTGAAGTAGAAGGTGGTGCCGACCCACATGATGCCCGCAAACACGTGCACCCAGCGCGCGATGAGATTGAGCCATTCGCTAATGGTTGGATTGATGTTCATATTTGGAAAGTGGCACAGACTTCAGTCTGTGTATTCCTGTGTCTATCACAGACTAAAGTCTGTGCCACTAGCTGCCGCGATATGTTGAATAGCCGTACGGGCTAAGCAAGAGCGGCACATGATAATGCTGAGCCGCGTCAGCCAAACGGAAAATGATGGTCACTTGTGGGTAAAAACTTTCGCTTTGATGATTCGCAAAATATTTTCCCGTATCAAAGCTGAGTCGATACACGCCGGGCGCAACGGTTGCGTCAGCCGAAACCAGATCAGAAATTCTGCCGTCCGCGTTAGTCGTGCCTTTGCCGACCAGCGTCCAGCCTCCGGCCGCTTCAATCTCGAGCGTGACGGGAACCCCCTGGGCCGGCCGTCCGCGCGAAGTGTCGAGCACATGGGTCGTGATTCCGCTCATTGATTCAGCAGTTTCTCCAGTCTCAGACGCGTAATCTTACTCTGTTCTGCGGCTGCGGTGCGTAATTCAGTTTTCGTGTCGTTGCGGATTCGGTCGTTGATGATTGCCAGCATCTCTTCGGATGACTTGCCACTGGCGCAAACGATGAAGATAAAACCAAAACGGTCTTCGTACTCCCGATTTCTTTCCGCCAGTTCAAAAATGGTTTCTGCCGAGGCCTGCGCGACGCTCGACTGTTCCTGCGCCGACCATTTTTGCGCTTCAGCTGATTGAGTTGCGGCTGCTTTCTTTTCGCCGATTTTTGGGTGGGCGCGGAAAGCTTCCAACCAATCAGCTTCGTTCAAAGACCACCAGGCTCGGTCGGCTTCTGTCAGGACGTCTTCGAGAGTTTCGAACGGCCGCCCTTCGGTCATTGCCTGCGCCCAGCGCTTCGAGCCGCAGCATTTTAGAAGCTCGGATTCTGCGGCCGTCGACGGTAATGTGTTGAGTTGATCGAGCGTCATCGCCGCTTTGTGTCAGAAGCCCGCGCGTAAGCAAGGGCTCGTTTAACTACACGCTGCCCTCCCTGACGGTCGGGCTTCTGACACGCTATTCAATCGTGCCGTAAACTCTCAGCCGGCTGACTCCACCGTCCGGAAAAATATTGAAGCGCACGTGCGAAACACTGCCGGCTTCTATCATTTCATCAAAAAAATGACGCGTATGCGCCTGCAATTTGGTGCGCGTCAACACAGGTTTCCATGCAAATTCCGGATCCTGCAAACTGTCGATTGTCATGTCGCCGGCCTCGCAAGCCTCAAGCGAACAACTTTCAGGAAAGTTTCCCTTGAACCATGAAGTATCAACTTCGAGCCGTCGAATATTCCCGCGCCGCCCCAGCTTGATGATTGTCCAATCGTGTCCCGGTCCGCGCCGTCGCTTGGTTTCCCAGCCATCGCTCATGTTTGTCGCGCGTCCCGGCATGATCAAATTATGGCGGTGGCCAAAGAACATATCGCTGCAGGAAAGCACGACGCCGCCATTCTCGACCGCGGCCAGATCTATCTCGCCGCCAATTTGCTGCAAGCGAGCCCAATCAGGAATTACTTCACCATAGACTCGCAAGCGCGCCACGCCGCCGTCGGGAAAGATTTTGAATCGGAGGTGCGTCGAACGGCTGTCGCTGTTGACAGGAAATGGATTCTGCGAATCGCCGTTCAGATTCGTCTGTGGCAGGATTTCAGTCCACTCGACTGAATCGCTGGTTAGTTCCTCAGTTGTCGGCAGGCCGTCAATGGCGCAGGCTTCGAGCGAGCAGCTTTCGGGATAATTTCCCTTGAAGTGACTGGTGTCGACCACCACGCCCCGAATTATTCCAGTCAAGCCGAGCCGAATGATGCACCAATCAAATCCCGGAGTGCGACGGCGCCGCGATTCCCAGCCATCCATCCACTTCCCCAGGTCGGTGTACTTGCCCTCGATGAAAACCGGCGCGGAAGGCTTCAACAGGTTCTCTTTCGGCGCGAAGAAATCGTCGTTGGCAAACAACACCGCACCGCCCAAACGTTCCGAAGCGAGATCGATTAGTTCAGTAAAGTCCATAAACGGAAGTTAGCCACAAAAAGGCACAAAAAGCACAAAAGGAAAGCACTCTAGGTTTTCTTATTCAAAATGTACTTCTTAATTTGGAGCTTGGGGCCGCCGAAATTGATCAAAAGGCCGTGTTCAATTCGAGAGGCGCGAAGATAGCCCAGGAGTTGGGCTACATGGTCATCGATTAGGGCGCGACAGGCTTTTACTTCAACCAATAAAGTGTTTTGGACAAACAAGTCAGCAGAGAAATGACCCAACACCGTCCCGTCCTCATCACACACATCCAGCGAATGTCGCTGCATCGCGTGAATCCCGATTTTTGACAGTAGGTGAGCCAGAGCATTCTCGTACACTTTTTCGAGATGGCCGCTTCGCAAGAACTTATGAATATCAAAACTGGTTTGTCGAATTAGATCACAGAGTTTGTTGACCTCCGCATTATCTTGAATGCGCTGAGGTTCGGGATGAAGGAGTTTCTCCACGAGCGAACTCTGTTGATCGATTTCTCTCATTTCATTTTGTGCCTTTTTGTGGCTAAATCTTTTCTCTCAAGATTGGTCGTCCAGGCCAGGGCGAAACAAATTCGCCGTCATCATAAACGATCTGCCCGCGAAGAAAAGTCTTTTCCACGACGCCACGAAGCACTTCACCTGCGTAGGGAGTCAACTTGTGGCGATGATGAATCGTCGACCGTTCGACCTTAAACTCGCGATCCGGATTCCAAATGACGATGTCGGCGTCCGCCCCCGGCTTCAATGAACCTTTGAGATGGCTCAGGCCCACCTGACGCGCCGGCGCGACGCACAACCACTCAACCAACTTTTCAATCGTAAAGCCGCGCTCGCGCGCTTCCGTCCACATTACCGGCAGACGCAATTGCAAAGACGAAATCCCACCCCAGGCTTTCATGAAATCACCCTGGTCACGCAATTTCATCTCTGGCGGACAAGGTGAATGATCCGAAACAATCAGGTCGATCGTTCCGTCGCGCAGAGCTTCCCAAAGTCTCTCGCGATTCTCGCGCTCGCGAATCGGAGGGCAACATTTGAATTCAGTCGCGCCGTCGGAAATGTCTTCAGCAGCGAAATAGAGATAGTGCGGACAGGTCTCGACCGTAAGCGGCAAACCAAATTTCTTTGCGGTTCGCAGGGCCGGAAGCGCATCGGCAGAAGAATGATGAACGACATGAATCCGGCAACCGGTCTCGCGGCTCAAACGAATCATCAGGTTAACGGCTTCGTTTTCAGCTTTGCGCGGCCGTGACCGCAGAAAAGTTTCGTATGAACTGGCGCTTTCACCATCCGCCGACGCGCAGCAAGCTGCTTCAACCGGCCCGGGAACTTCCGCGTGCACGATGAGCATCGCGCCCAGGCGCGCGAGTTCGGGCATGGCTTCGCGTAAGTCGCTTTCGGTCACGTTGGGGAATTCATCGACCCCGGAGTGAATCAGAAAACACTTGAAGCCGACGACGCCCGCGTTCCAAAGCCTGGATAGTTCGCCGGTGTTGCCCGGCACGACACCGCCCCAGAATCCGCAATCGACCTGAAGCTTGCCGCGCGCGGCTGCTAACTTTGATTCGAAACCTTCGAGCGTGGTCGTGGCGGGAATGGAATTCAAAGGCATGTCGACAATCGTCGTGACGCCACCCGCCGCTGCCGCACGCGTCGCCGTCTCAAATCCCTCCCAGTCGGTGCGACCGGGCTCATTAACGTGGACATGACTATCGACCAGCCCCGGCATGACGATTGACTCTGGCTCTGCTTCGATCAATTCAGCGCCGGCCGGGACGTCTTCGAAAATCGAAATCGACGAGATGTAGCCGCGGGTTATATGCACGGACACCGGGCCGACTGAATGCTCAGTGACGACCCGGCGTCCGCGAATTACGAGTTCCACCTGGTGCATTGATTTAAGCCCAGCTTGCCGGTGGCGGTGGCGGCGATGCGAAAGGCTGCGTCATTTCCGGAAATACGCGACGATAGGCGACGGCTTGCGCGGCAAAAGCGATTGGCAGGTATAAGTACATGCCGACGATGCAGAGGAACATGCCCAGTATGCTCAGCAGAGCATTCAACACCAACAGACCCAGTATGCCGGCAAAGTTTGCTTTGCCGGCTTTTATGCTGAGTTTGACCGCGTCGAGCCCGGACAATTTTCGGTCGGCGACCAGCGGATACCCAAACATGAAGAAAATCTCAACACAGATGCTGACCACCATCACAATAAGTACGAAAATCATTTCGATACCGAAGAACGAAGTCATGAACCGCGACATGTCCTCAGGAGTCGCGTGATCGCGGGGCATCGTCGTCATCATCGTCGCGAACATGATGAAGTAAAACGGCAGCATGATGATTAGAATCGGAATAACTTTGAACGCGGTCACGATTAGACCCGGGACGAAGTAATCGAAACCCTTGAACAGGAACCCAAACTCAAAAGGCCGGTGACCCTGCTTTTCGAACAAGCATAAAAACAAGCCCACCATCATCGGCCCCATCAAAACGATTGGAACGGCTCCGCCAATCAGCATCGCGACAATCGTGAGGCCGAAGAATAGCCAGTACTGATCCTTGATCAGGGCCCAGCCTTCCTTGATGCACTCGACCGGTTGGATTACGCCTACACGAAAGTCGGACTGTTCTGGGGTCATGATTCATCCTCCATCTTTGTGCATGACGTTTACCACGGCTGTGGAACAGCATGCAATACAATGTTGAATCACATGGTTCGGAGTTCAGCCTTCAGGCTGCCGCTCTGAATCTGAACAAGCTGAAGCGTGAACTCTGAACTGTGTCAATGCAATTACCGAACAGGATTGGCCGGCGTGGCAATCATGCCGGCGCCTTTTAGCCAGCCGGTCTCAATAATCAACGGTTTCAAAAGTCTTCCGATTGCGTCTGCGTACATCGCCGCGCCCTTCCGATTCGGATGTCCAACGGCTGCCAGCTTGCAACGTAAGAGCCGATCCTCGCGTAAAGCCTTTTGTTCGGGCTTTTCACTTTCCGGCTTATTGAATAGGACTTTACATAAATCGCTGCGCTGACTTCGCCGCTCGTCATTTGTCTTCAACTGCACTTTTCCCAACGTGAGCAACACCAGAATTTTTCTCAACGTCGATGCGTCAAATCCCCACAAGCGCGATTTGCTTGCGGCGAATGAATGCTCGGGTTGGAAAGCAGCGTCGGCGAACATTACACGCTGGTGCGAGCCCCGTGCCTTCAACTCAGAATCGATCTTGCGCGCGGCGTTGGCCAGCATCAGGTCGGAGGTTTGATACCACTCGCGGGAAATCGCAATTAGCCTGGCGCGAAGTCCTTTGTCGTTCAGTTTTGGATCGCCGGCGGCCGGCGTGTAGAAGCGCTTGGCCAACGCCCTCATGAACAGATCGTTGGCGGTAAATTCCGTGATGATCGGGTAATAGCCGAAGATTATGACGTGGGCGGCCGGAAACGCGACCGTGATTCGGTTCAGCAGAGCCTCGACGGGCGGGCCACACTTTGCCTGCGCAAATTCGCGAATGCTGTCTGGAGTGTTTGCCGCGTTCAGCAATCGTCGCGAATCCACATCGTTGATGCAGCCATTGACCAGCACGAGATCGATTCGTGACGGATCGGCAAGCGATCTCAGTGCGTTGTCGATTTGCTCATTGATGGTGGGCTCGGCCCGGCTTATCTCGCCATCGAGCGTGTAGTTTGTTCGCGGATCGGCGCCCGGTTCGGAAATCGCACCGATCACGGCCCCCGAATGCGCTTCGACCTGAGCGCGCACCGGTCGGCCGCTGTTCAGCTCCAGCCATTTCTTCACCAAAAACCATGCTTTGTGTTCATCCTTCAGCCCCTGCCCCCAGGAAATGGAGTCACCAAGGACCAGGATGTTCACCGTCCGTTCAGAATTTACGGTTGAATTGGCCGGAGAGGTCTGGCCGTAGGTTGTGAGCGAAAGCAGGATGACCGCCGCGAGCGCCGCGATCCGGGAAAGCTTCGCTGAGGGAGCGATAACTCTCATTTGTTGAAGACGAATTGTAACTCAGGGTCGTGGCAGCGACTAATCAGAGTGTGGCACGGGCGTCCCGCCCCTGAACCACGCGTAAGATGCGCGTGTACTACTAAGCTTTCAATTGCCAGAGAAAATCCTGAAGCAGGTTCGACGAAACGCGCAGCCGATAATCTCTGGTCGACCGCACATCATCAATCGGCGTGATTTCAGCCGCGAGGGTTTGTAAAGCATTTTCGATCACTACATTCGTCAGTGGCTGATTCTCGAGCGCCTGCTCGGTTCGGTGGCAACGAATAGGAATCGGCGCGACACTGCCGAGCGCTATCCTCACTCTATCGATTTGATTCTCAATTGTTTGAGCTGCGGCGGCGAAACAGACCTTCGAGATAGCCTGGGCCTTTCGCGTTCCGACCTTGCGATAATAATGAGTCAGCGGTTCGGTGGTTCGCGGCAAACGAATCGCGCGCAGTAATTCGCCGGGCGCAATGTCCATCTGTTTGTATCCAATATGAAATTTGGAATATGGAATTGTTCGTGTCTCTTCCTGTGACACCAGCTCAAGCTCCGCATCATAAGCCAGCAAGGCGGGCGGCGAATCAGCCGCCGGTGATGCATTAACGATGTTGCCGCCGAGCGTCCCACGATTCTGAATCGCAATGCCGCCGGTTTCCTTTGCCGCCTGACAAAGCATGGGAAACTCTGTGCGCAGGACCGGGTGCTCCTGGACTTCGGTGTAGGTTGTCAGCGCGCCCAGCATCACGAAATCATCATTGACTTCGATTCCGCGCAGCTCTTTGAGGTTCCAGATGTTGACGTAATTCTGATGAGGCAGCTTTCCCGCTTCGAGCAAGACCATGAGATCGGTGCCGCCGGCGAACGGTTTCCACCTTCCATTGTCTCGCCCCAGGGCAGCAAGCGCTTCGCCCAGCGATGCGGGTGAGATTAATTGATAGGAAGGAACGTAGGCTCTCATTTATTTCTTTTTGGGTTTCTGCTTGCTCTTATTTCCTTCCTCGTGTCTCGCTAACGGCCGCGGCTCTATCTTAGCGGTTCTCAGCGAAAGACAGAGTCGCCTTAGTTGAGATACGAGTTTGAGTCGAGCTGTAACCGCCTGGGCTGTCATGTCAATTTGTCGCATCGTTCGAATCCTCTAACAATGTGCTAATGTCGGCGAGATCCTGTGGTCTCCCGCTCAACTTCTTCAGAGCAATCAGGCCCTCACGTGAGACGACTGACAGCTTTCCGCCTTCCCAATTAGCCTGTACTCGCGAATCCCAAATGTGTTGAATCTGGGGCGTAATAAGAAGCATGTCTAGCGAGAGAACAATTCCAGTGTCCTTATCGATCTTTGAAACTCGCCTTATCTCGATCGCGTCATTCGCAAAGGTCATGTCCAATCCGCGAATTGTGTAGCCAAGCGCTTTGGAAATCTCAATTAGCTCATCCAGCGAATCGGCAGCAATTAAGAGATCGATATCGACTGTCGCGCGCGGCCGATCGTGAATAGCCATAGCGATTCCGCCGCAGAGCGCGTAATCGATCCGGTGCTTCTCAAGCGCCGTGACCAAACCGCTAAGCTCTTCGTAGAGATCCAACATAGCTTCATGATATCGCTTCCAGCATGCCAACCAAGCGCCCAGCAGAAGTCTCAAATATCTTAGGGAGGCCCATTACCTTCTTTTAGCGAACTGTTCTTTTCCGTAGTCGTGAAGAAAATAATCAAGTTCTCTGAAACCAAGGCCTCGCAAACCATAGTGGTCCACAAACTCTTCGAGTACTTCCTTGAATCGTCGATAGTCTTCTTTTAGATTAGTCACCGGCTGAGACCACCTGACTGTCTCCCTGCTTAAGTCGAGCGTCGATGTCCAATTCTACAATGTGTTTTGCCGCATTCGTAATCGCTCTAATCTGCGTGTAGTAGAGCGAATTGATCACGACGCACTTTAACAGCACTCCTTGGTACTTTTTATTACAAGGGAATAGCTTGAGGAGCGCGCCTATCGCGTCTTCCTCAGCCTTATTTTTATTCTCGAAGCTCCTCCGATACTTCTCAATCAATTCTCTTGTGGGTTTTTCCAGATGCATCACTTCACATGCTGTTTCCGGCACGCCCGCACCACGGACTCAAAAATTTTCATGTACCCGGTACAGCGACAAAGATTCCCAGCCAGGCCGTTGCGAATCGCTGCTTCGTCAGGACTCGGATTCTTGGCCAGCAAGTTAACCGCGGCCAGAACCATGCCGGGCGTGCAGATACCGCATTGCGCCCCGCCGCATTCGATAAAAGCCTGCTGCACGTCGTGCAGTTGATCTGCCGAGAGCGCAATTCCTTCGATCGTCTTAATCGATGCGCCCGCGACTTGCGCCACCGGAACCAGACAACTGTTTACGATTTGACCGTCAAGCATGACACTGCACGCGCCGCATTCGCCCTCACCGCAACCTTCTTTCGTTCCGGTGAGATGAAGTTGTTCGCGCAGAACGTCGAGCAGACGCTCCATGGGATAGGCCTCGAGCGTCCGCGCTTCGTTGTTGATGTCACAGCCTATCTTTAGTTTTTCAGCCATCGATCGTCTTTACCAGCGTAGTAGTCACAGCACGACAAGGAGAATTCAAAAGTGCCATCCGGATACCTGCGAAAAACCCAAAACCTTCCGCCACTGTCCGCAGCGATCCGATTCAGCGCCTGGCGCAAAGTGACACCGCTCAAATCAAAGGACAACTTCTCGTCCTTGAATCGGGCCGACGGAGCATTTGGCGGCCGCATCTTCAAATTCATCGACGAGGCCAGGGCCTGCACCTCAGGAAGACCCAGCAAACGATTAAACGCCACGACGCGGTTCACGTCCTTAACCTGAAAACTTTTAATTGTGACGACTTGGTTGGTTGTTGCTGGCCCAGGCTGAGCGGCATCCACGCGCCAGAGACTGCCAAGATTCCCGCCAGTGCTCTTGTTCTCAGACTCATAAGAAAACCTCCTTAGCTCTCGGCCAGAATTGCTTCCGGCATCAGCGGAATGTGATTGAAACTTTTGCCTGTTGCGTTCTCGATCGCGTTCAGGATCGCCGGCGCGGGTCCATCCATCGGTAACTCGCCAATGCCTTTCGCTCCCGCCGGTCCAAACGCATAAGGGTTCTCCTCAAAGAAAACTCGAATCGGCGGAATGTCGGCAGAGGTGGGCATGATGTAGTTGGTCATTTGCCCGTTCGCCATGCGGCCGTTCTGCCAGACGACATTTTCATAAAGAGTCATGCCGATGGCCTGCGCGACGCCGCCTTCGATTTGTCCTGCGGCCAGCACCGGATTGATCACGCGGCCAACTTCCTGGACGGCCACAAAGTCATCGACATGAGCTTCGTAAGTCAAAGGATCGTATGAGACTTCGGCTACGTAGACAGCCCAGGCAAACGCGCCGTAGGCGTCGCCTTGATATTTTTCATCGTCCCAATGAACGTTCGGCGGCGGCTGATACTGGCTAAAACTTTTCAAAGCGCCGTGCTTCGCGACGTAGTCGGCGCAGGCCTTCTGAAACTCAGCTTGTGCGAATTGATCCTTTAACAAGCCGCTGCCGACCAGTGTCTGTTTCAATCCCAGCACGGCTGACTCAACCAGTTTGCCGACAATCATGCAGGTCCGCGAAGCCACCGTTGGTCCACTGTTGGGAACCTGCGCGGTGTCCGGCTGAATTACTTCGACGAGATCGTAATCGAGGCCCAGCGCCTCAGCCGCAATCTGGGCAAAGATTGTGTTCGTGCCCTGCCCGATTTCGGTGCTGGCCGCGAGAATTTTGATGCGTCCTTCCGCTGTCGCTTCAGCGCCGACAACCGATTGCAGAAAGACTTCACCTGACCCAGTGAACCCCGCGCCATGCATGAACGAAGCGAACCCGATGCCTTTCAGTGGCACAGACTTCAGTCTGTGATTTGCTGAGGAAGACACAGACTGAAGTCTGTGCCACTCAGCGTTCTCTGTCGCGAACCGTTCGCGCTTCGCATGATAATCAGTGAGTTTAAATGCTCGATCGAGCAGCCCATCCAGATCAACCTTCTCCCGGATAACCTGACTCGTCGCAGTAGTTTCACCTTCCTTGATAAAATTTCGTCGCCGAAATTCTTCAGGCGTTAAGTCAAGCGCGGCCGCTACTTTGTCCATATGACGCTCGAGCGCAAAGATGCTTTGCGGCGCTCCAAACCCTCTAAAAGCCCCATGCGGCGGCACGTTCGTGGCCACTGCCGTGCTCTTGATACGCACGTTCGGACAGAAGTAAGGGCCCGCAGCGTGAATCGTGCCGCGCGAAAGCACGACCGGCGAAAGCGTGCAGTACGCGCCGCCGTCGATCACGAACTCGATCTCCATCGCCAAAAGCTTTCCGTCTTTCGTGACCGCAGTCTTGTGACGAGTGTGCGAAGGATGCCGCTTGGTCGTGGCGACCATGTCTTCCGCGCGGTCATAGATCATCTTTACCGGCTTGCCTGACTTCCAGGACAAGAGCGCCGCGTGCCCGGCAATCAGCGAAGGGTATTCTTCCTTGCCGCCGAAACCGCCGCCCGTTTCAGTTTGTATGACGCGAATCTTTTCTTCCGGCAGACCGAATAATTTTATTAAGGCTTTGTGCACGTAGTAAGGGCACTGCATCGATCCCCAAACCGTCACGCCCGCTTCAGGATTGGCGATCGCGATCGCGCCGTTGTTCTCGATGTAGAGTTGTTCCTGCGCGCCGGTTTCGTATTCACCTTCAACGATGAGATCGGCCTTCGACCAGGCGTCGTCGAGGTTCCCTTTATCAACCAGGAACTTTTTGAAGACGTTGTCCTCGCCCCAAATAACTTCTTTCTGCGCGAGTGAATCTTTTAAAGAAAAGACCCCAGGCATCTCTTCATAATCGATGCGAACATGTCGCCGTGCCTCTTCCAGCAAGTATTTGTCGTGATGAGCCAACAGCACAATTGGTTCTTCCGGATGATTGACAACTTCGTCGGCGAGATAAGGCTGATCGTTGAGAATCAGCGCGACATAATTCTCACCCGGAATATCTTTCGCAGTAACGATCGTGAATTCGTCCCAGGGAATGTCAGTAGCGTCTGCGGTAGCGGGCGGTTGACCTTCGAAAGTTATGCTCTTAATTCTTCCACGCGCCACCGAGCTGCGCACCGTGACGCCGTGCAGCATCCCGTCGAATCGCAAGTCATCGACGTAGAGCGCCTGGCCGGTAACTTTCTTGCGGCCTTCTTTACGGGGAATTGATTTGCCGACGAGGCGATTGTCCATTTTATCGCGCGCTATTGAACCCGGTGGAAAGATACGATTCAGAAATCATGGATCTGGAACAGAGAGGTTACGGCAGATCTTCCTCGCAAGCTGGTTTGATATTTCCGTATGTCGTGGGACCGCTTCAACTGCTCCAGTCTTTGGGTTCAGCCACAGGGAATGTTCGCGACCCTCGGGCTTCAGATAGCAGCCATACTTGCGCAAGTGCCGCAACAACGAGTTGCGTTTCATTGTACGACAACCGTTTCCCGAATAGCGCCCTGCGGCACTCCACGCAAACCATCTTCACGCCGATCTTCAAGAATCAGGGCAATCGCCGCTGACAGATTAGCCCGGCACTCTTCGACGGTGCGACCCTGGCCGTTTGCGCCCGGTATTTCGGGACAGTAACCAATGAACCATTCTTCGTCTTGCTCAATGACCGACGTAAATTCGTTGTGCATCCAATACCTCCTTAGCGATTGCCAAAGCTCTAGATTATTCGCCCGTAAGCCGCCGGTAAGCTTTCTCAAAAAGAAGAACGAAGTCTGCCACTTTCGTCCTACCGGGTTCGATGTAGTAGAGGGCTTGCTTCCACTGTGTTTCGTATCGCGTCATCTTAGGTCCTGTGGCTGACGCCTCCGATTCTGGTAGCTTTTACAAACATGGCAAACGTCTTCGTGCCTATCCACTGCACACCGAAAGCGTTAAAGAACCCAGCCTTGAAACTACAGTAGTGCTTGTTGAACTTGGTCTCAAGGTGCCATCCTTTCTTGCGTATTAGGTCCTCGGTGTCCCTGGCGTAACGGATGAACTCTGTGACGCTCGTCTTGTTTCGGCCCGCCCTCAAATAAAAATCAGCGTCGTATACCTCAAGTCCCGACACGGGTCGAGCAAGTCGCTTCGGTTGCTCCAGTTCGAGGCGATTGACCAGTAGAAAGCTATTTCCCGTTTCTACCCATCGTTTCACTTCGATGAGATCAACTGGATAGTTTATCTTGTTAACAATGTCCAGTGTTGAGCGCAGTATAGTAGGCGCGATTACGATTATCCGAACCTCAAAATCATCCCAACTCACGGACAAGTCGTCGGGCTTTGCCTCGACTTCCAGCCAGAGCGACTTGATTGAATCCGGATTAGTTTCTGCCCAGAAGGCGTATTGAAGTACTTGCGGAATGATCGAGGCATCGACCGTTACGTTCTTCATCTCGATAATACAAATGTTTCCGTCCTTGTCGAGTCCGACGATATCTGGAATCCCCTGCTTGGTGCCGCCTCTGATCTGGCGCTTCAAAAGAAAGATGTCTTCGAGGATTTCCGGCGTGGCGAAGATGAGTCGCTCAAATTCCTCTTCGGTACGGAACGGCGTTTCGACCAGCCTAGTGGTAGTCTCCTTAGATTTCCAGAAAAGGTTGGCCATATTTCGATCTTTGGTTCAGGCGTTTCTTATTTACGACGGGTTCGCGTATTTCAACTGATCGGTAATATCCATGATTTCGATTCCGACCAGTTCCTCTTCCTCATAATCAAAAACGACCAGATCGTCGACATCGCTCTCGCTGTGAGTAGGATTAGTTTTCTCTTTGAGGCCGATGTAGAGCGTGTCCACGTCATCCTGATAGTCAAGCCACAATTCGCCCGGCGGGAAGCTGACTCGCCGATGCGCAGCGCTAACCAGTTCTTCTTTGCTGGGACTGACTATTCCTCTTAGTTCTTTTTGCGCCATATGATCTTGCAGTACCAATCATACGCCAAAATCGGTCGCGGGAAACTCTCATCGCTTACGTTTGCGGCGCGACGTGGCCTTGCTTTTTACAGCGGCCTGCTTCGCTGCCTTCTGAAGTTTTGCGGGAAGTTCCAATTCATCGTCGATTAGCACATCGGTTGATATGTGCACCGAGCGCGCATACAGCAAAAGGATCGGAAGGTGAGGCTCGCGGTCACCAAGCTCATAAGCAGAGATTCTGCTGCGAAAGTATCTTTCCGCCAGACCCAAACGTTCCAGCATCCCATCCTGAGAAAGACCTAAGGCCAGACGAATCTGAAGCAGCTTCTCGCCCAGCCGCTCCGATTTTGGATTGCGTGCGCTGACCATCAGGCTGAACCTCCTGATGGGTCATCCGTATTCAAGTAACCTTTGCGCCGGCTCTTGCGCTTAGACACATATGTGTCTACACTCTGGCTGGGACCCGATGGCAAGCATAATCGTCTTTCTTGCCGCCGGCTTTGCCTATCAGAACACGCTCGACTACTACTCGGATCTGACGAGTTTTTTGGACAGATTTCGATCATCGAAAGACAAACCGTCACGTTGAGTGTTGTCACTCGACAAGATATCAGCCACGGTTAGCGCAGACAGAAGCAGATAAGATCAGAAATCATTACACCACTGACTTTCCGCTAATCCGTGTAAATCCGCGTTCATCCGCGGCCATCTTTCCACTACTTCAGATTCTTCAACACCCGACAGCTCTCCGGATAGTAATCATCCAGCGTGCCATACAACGTAGAAATAATCTTCAAAGGCCGCAAACGCGAGATCGGATCGTCCTGATCCGTGAAGCTAAGTTCTCCACTGCCGGCTTTGAAATCAAGATTCGTCAGCTTCGACGTCGAGGTCATGAAATAAGCGACATCGCAGTCTGTGCCGTCGATGTTCGGAATTTCTTTGTAAAGTATTATGGGTAAGAAATCGAGCCTCGTGATCTTCTCGCCGCCGATTGTGGCGCTCGCGCGCATCACTTCACGGCCATTGCGAACGACACGCGCGGTATACTTACCGTCACCAAGATCCTTGATGCCGGTATCGCCCAAGACCGCGGGCCAACCCTGGCCTTCGCGATAAGCGGCGAGACTCACATCGGTGCTCGTGTAAATGTACGGCACGAACTGTCCCTGGTAATCGCCATAACGGACGGGAATGCACGGCATCGTGAAGGTGTGCGGGCCGATGCCGGTCACGTCCGGACATACAAAGAAACACATTGCCACAACGTTGCCGGGCAGAGGCTCGAGTTCGCGCGGGAGCACTTCACGAATCGCGGATTCATCCGCCTCGTACGCAATCATGAGCACGACATCGCCGGTGTATTGATAAGGAGGAAAACCGTAAAGCGGTTTGAGAAATGGCTGCCCTTTCGGTTTGCTCGGGTTGAGTTCGAGGTCGCCGCCGCGATAGGTTTGATTTGCGTCATTCATAGGTCTTCAATCGATTCGTCAGCGCGATATTAAGGAACCGGTTGCCGGGGCCAAGAAACTATCACGGGCGTGACGCCAATCACAACGCGCAGAAGAAATGGTCTGGTGCTCAATCTGAGGCTGTGTCGAATTTGTATTTCTCTGTGCTTGCTCTGTGGTCCTCGGTGTCTCTGTGGTGAATGCTTCTGAGAATATTTTCACCACAAAGGCACAGCGCTCCACAGAGTCCCACAGAGATTCTGAAATTTGGGCACGACCGACCCCCCGAGGTTGGATCGATCATCAATTCATTCGTATCATGAGGCAGATCAAATCTCTTTCGAGGTTGCCTATGTTCAAGTCTTTGCTGATCGTTATCGTGCTGAGTTCTTTTGTTCTCAGCTTTGCGCAAACTCCATCTCGTCACGGATCAATTATGACACCGCCACCGGGTTATTGGCCGCTCGAGAAGAGCCAGCCGATCGTCGACAAAACCCAAACGATTCGCCTGTCAGCAGACCTTTCACAACTGAGCGCCGGTGAACGCGCGGCTGTGGCAAAGCTGCTTGAAGTGGGCAAGATTTTCCAGGACATTTATGAAGATCAGCGACACAAACAAGCGCTGACCGCCAGGCGCAATCTGCAAAACCTAAACAAGATTTTTGTCTCGCCGGCCCCGGTCGATATGCACCTTTTCACACTCTATCGTCTTAACCAGGGACCGATCGCGACGACCCTCGACAACAAACGCGAACCGTTTCTTCCGGTCGATCCGGTTGTGCCCGGAAAGAACATGTATCCGTGGGGCGTGACCAAGGAAGAGTTGGAGGCCGCATTCACGCGGGGCACTGCCAACCGCGAAGAAGTTTTGGATCAGCGCACGGTCGCGCGTCGCGTTACGTCGGAAAATCTCCGCGACGATATGGCCAAGCTGATGAAGTATCCGGTCCTCGATACGCTCCATCCCGGACTGAAGGACCGTCTGAGCCATCTGGTGGTGGCATTGATGCGGCGCGGCTCGCGTATGCGAGTTGAGCAGACCGATTTCTATGGCGTGCCGTATTCAGTAGCCTACGCGGACCAACTAATGAAAGCGTATAGGCTTCTAAACGAAGCCGCAGACGCTTTACAGAAAGACGATGAAGAGTTTGCCAGGTATCTGCGTAATCGCGCGCGCGATCTTTTGTCCGATGATTATGAATCGGGCGATGCGGCCTGGGTCACGGGGCATTTCAAGAATCTCAACGCGCAGATCGGTTCATACGAGACTTATGACGACGAACTCTACGGCGTGAAAACTTTCTTTGCCTTCAGTCTGTTACTGACACGGCAGCAGGAAACGACGGCGTTGCGTCAGGCGATGAAAGGCCTGCAGGCGCTCGAAGATTCTTTGCCTTACAGCCGTCACAAAAAGATTCGCGAAGACATTCCCGTCGGCGTCTACGACGTGATTGCCGACTTTGGTCAGGCGCGCGGCGGGAACACGGCCACGATTCTGCCGAACGAGACTTACCTGGCGCGTCGCTATGGGCGCACGATTCTTTTGCGCGCGAACATCATGCGCGACCAGAATATTTTCGGCTCCTCGTCTGGAACGCTGGCAGCAGCCCTGGGCGAGGAGGGCGCAAAGGCGCTCACTCCGGACGGAAATTTCTATCGCACACTTTGGCATGAAGTTGGTCACTATCTCGGAGTCGATCAAACCAAAGACGGACGCGATCTCGATCAGGCTTTGCAGAATGATGCGGATGCTTTGGAAGAGATGAAAGCCGATCTGGTTTCGCTCTTCGTGGCCGAAGCACTGCACAAACAGGGTTACTACACGGACGAGCAACTGCGCAGCGTGTACGCCGGCGGGATTCTGCGCGTGTTGCAAAACAACAAGCCGCGTCGCGATCAGCCTTACAACACCATGCAGTTGATGCAGTGGAATTTCTTTCTCGAGAACGGGCTGCTGACTTTCGAGAACGGCAAGCTGCGCGTCCATTACGATAAGTATCACGACGTCGTAGGCAAGCTTTTGAAGATCGTCCTGGACACCCAGTACGAAGGAGACAATGCCGCCGCCGATCGATTCATCGACCAGTACACGACCTGGCGCGAGGATGTGCACGGCGTGATTGCGAAGAACATTCGCGACTCGCAACGCTATCGCTTTCGTCTGTTCAAGTATGCGGCGCTGGGAGAGTAGAAGAACTTTCCACAGATTACACAGATTGCGCCAGGGAAAATCCATTGCGGCAGTTTTGAATCTGTGTAATCTGCGAAATCTGTGGATTCATGAAACGTGATCCGCGCACAATTCTCGCTACGCTGGGCAATTGTCTCAAACTGCGATGCCCCGTTTGTGGCCGTGCGTCGATTGTCGAACGGCCTTTCAACCTCAAGCGAGTCTGCTCAAACTGTGGTGTGATCTTCAAACGTGAAGAAGGATTTTTTGTGGGAGCGATCATGGCGAATGTGGTGGCGACCGAAGTGTTTATTCTGCTCGCTTACTTCGCATGTTTGTTGCTCACTAATTTGAGCGAGGGCACGATGCTCACAATCCTGTTCATAATCGGCGTCGGCTTTCCTCTGGCTTTTTATCATCACGCGTGGGCGCTTTGGCTGGGGATGGATCATTTGATTGAAGGATTGTCGCGCACCCCGAGCCGGCCCTGAGCATTTTGGAGTGCGCCGGCAGAGCGAAGCGGCGACGGCGCTTTGGATTGGATTGTGTCAGAAGTCCGCGCGTCAGCAAGGGCTACGCTACCCTCCCTTACAGTCGGGCTCCTGACACGCATCACCGAAAGCGATCCAAAGCGCCGTCGCCGCTTCGCTCTGCCGGCGCACTCCAAATTAGTAGCTATGCTGTTTCCGTGTAAGGCTCGAGTGCCTTGCGCAACTCTTCGGGGATAGGAATTGGTTTGAGGTCTTCACGATTCGTCGAAACCAGGACGAAATGCGCGGTCGCCATCAATTTCTCTTCGATCTCGCCGGCTTCATTCTTCCGGCGCACTTCAAAATTCAGACGTAAAGAAGTTCGGCCGACTTTGCCGACGTAGACGCTGACGTGGAGCAGGTCATCCATCTGCGCTGCGCGATGAAAGTCGCATTCGAGGTGAACGCGCGGCAGCCAGATGTCGAGTTCATCAAAAACCTTGCCGTACGGCATGCCTACCGCCCGGAATAATTCCGTCTCGGCAATTTCAAAGAAACGAATGTAGGAGCCGTAAAAAATTATTCGGGCGGCGTCGACGTCGCCCCAACGGACACGCTCTTCGATGATGAAGCGTTTCGATTGACTCATAGGTTGATTGTCTCATTGAAGTGTCAGAAGCCCGACCGTAAGGAAGGGCCAGTTTGCGAGACTTGCCCTCGCTTACGCGCGGGCTTCTGACATGTGTCCTTAGTGGTTCAATGTCATGAGGAATGACACCACTGCCTTATTGAACTTCTCAGCCTGCTCCATATTCATCAAGTGTCCGGCCTCCTCGATCATCACCGACTGTGATCCTTTAATCCCGCGCTGAATGAACTCGGCGTCTTCGGGCGTGCGCACACCATCCTCACGACCCGCGATGATTAGCGTTGGGACCTGAATGTTAGGCAGGTCATTTGAGTAATCGCGTCGTGCGGCCATCCCGCGTTGGACTGCCGCCGCGCCGCGCGGATCGGTTTGCAAAACCATTTCCGTGGCGTGAGCGACCACGTCAGGTCTCTTTTTGACTGTCGCTTCGGCCAAAAGGCTCGTAGAAATTGATTCAACGGCGAAGTCCATACCTTCAAGCAAGACTCTTTGGGCTTGTGCTTCGCGTGAAGTTTTTTCAGCTTCATTAGAGCCTTGAGCCCGAGGGCCACACAAGATAAGCGCTTTCACCCGCGATGGGAACAGGTGAATGAATTCAAAGGCGACGTAGCAACCCATCGACAAACCACAGATGACCGCACTTTCAATTTTCAGTTCATCCATCAGTGCGGCGACGTCGCGGGCCATCTTTTCCATCGTCGTAAAAGGCAAAGACTTCAGTCTGTGATCTTCAGAAGCTGAATCACAAACTGAAGTCTGTGCCACATTCTCGCCCAGGCCGCGCAGGTCGGGTGCAACGACGCGATAGCCATTCGCACTCAGAAAATCGATCTGTTCGCGCCACATCGAGCGATTGAACGGAAAGCCGTGGAGGAGAATAATCGCCGGTCCAGCGCCGAAATGATCTTGAGGCATTGTCATATTGAATCAATCGCGCGGCAGCGGAGGCAGAACCAATCTCAAAGGCTGATCAACTGATATGGGAATTTCAATGTACTCAGTCTGCGAGGATTTACTGCCCGCACTTTTGACGTAGGCGCTCACCTTGTATTGCAAGCCTTCATAAAGCTTCAGGGTGAATCGTCCTTTATCATCGGTTGTAGTTGTAGAAGATGCCGACATAGCTCCTTCTTCGTTAAGACTGACAAAGACGCTGGCGCCGGGTGCCGGCTGACCGTCGGGCCAAACTACCAGGCCGTTGACGGTCCTTTGGGTTAAGGGCGGCGGCAATTGCAAAGTTAGTCGGCTTAACGACTGTCCCTCTTTCACGGTTATGACAGTCGCCAGCGCTTTCGTCGGCACACCGGGGAGATAGGTGCGGGCGTAGGGCAGGCCTTCCTGCAAAGGCGAGTTCAATAAATGATAGCCCAGCCAGTAATTGCCCGGCGGCACAGTTTTGAATTCAAAGTAACCTTCCGTATCAGTCTCTGCGTATAAGAAAGTATTTAGGTTCTGCTTATCGCTGGGGGCGCCGCGCATGTCGAGGCGCATCTTCGCTACCGGATTTCCGTTAACGTCCAACACGCGCCCACGCACGCGAGTATCAGCTTCCAGATAGAATTCTGTTTCGGCACAGCCGTGCGCCGGGACTTCGATTTCGTTTTCGACGATCGTCGCGCCTTCGTCCTTTTGTAAAGAGTTTCTGATTAGACCCGGCGGTAACTTCAACTTAACGACATATTTTCCGGGCACCACATTTTCCACACGAAAGTTTCCGTCTGAATCTGTCTGCGCCGGGTACTGCCGGTCTTCGCCTTCAATCGTCAACTCCACACTCGCCACCGGCTTGTACCACTTTTCGCCTTCCTTCCATTCGTGGTTGCGCTTACCCACGGTGCCAAAGACCAGGCCGTTCGCGTTACTGGTGGGCATGCTTCGAATGAACGCGAAATCATCGTCTGCCTCAGTGAGAAGCCGCGTGCGCGTGCAGATACTGGTGGAAAGTCGCTGGTCCTTTTCATCCCGGTAAGCGTAGACCAGGTAACGCTGACCAATCTTGAATTCATAGCCACAATCACCACCGCCCCAACCGGTGACGACGTCGACTTCGGCGGCCTTCATGCCGCGAATCGGTTGATCTACGGTGAGACGCACCAGCCGCATGTCATGTTTGAGTTCACCTTCGTCGACAGTGATTTTGCCGCTGCCCACGACGGTTCCGGCAAAGACTGCATCAACCCGCCAGAATTCCTGACAAGGCGCGCCGCCACCGAAGGCGCAACTACAGGCCAGCGCTTTCGTTGAGCAAATGAAGATGAGCCCGGCAATGAAGAGCAGTGAAAGTAGACGAGGTTTCATGATTCGAAGTGGTCGGGGTCGTTTTATTGAGTTAATGCTGAAGCTTAGACGCTCGAGTCGCCTTCGGGTTTGCTTCGGCCAAATCTCTTTGCCGCGCGAAGTGTCGGCGATCTGCGTTGCCATTTTGCTAGCGACGATGAATTCCCAGCGACGGCCGTCTGCTGTGATGACGAACCACTAATATTCGCACGCGATCATCAATGACGCGAAACAGAAAGTGAAATGGAAACCTTTCGAGATTCACACGGCGGATATCGCGTTCTCGAATGGCGTAAAATTCAGGCGCCATGGTCCCGGAGGGACCGAATGTTTATAGAAACCACGCTATAAATGGACAAGAAGCTCCAGAGGAGCGAAACATTTGGATCGAATGCGGTTACGCTCCTCTGGAGCTCGGAACGGTTTGGCGTTGGGGTCTATAAACGTTTGGCCGCTCTGCGGCCAGTCCGTTAGCTCGACTGGCCGGCACTTACACAGAATCACCCCACTCCAAGGCGAATTAATCACAACGATTGCGGATTTGGGAATCCAATTGCGCGAATGAAATCGCCTGACCGGGATCAGCGTCAAGCTCTGCATCACGCCGCATCGCTTCGCTGATGCCCTCGTCGTCGCCAGACAAGATCGGCGGCAGGGATTCAAGAAGACTCGCAGCCAGGGTTGCACGATCCTGCTCGGGTAAATCGAGAGCCAGCTTCTTGATTTCAAAGATGGTGACCATGGGTGAAGGATACTCGTCACACGACCTGAAGCAACATTCGTCTGATTACATTGTCGGAAGACTAGCGACGTTGTTAAGCGGCATTCGCGCCCTCGGCCAATGCTCGCTGGCGCGCGAAATGATCGGCGATTTCGCTCGCCGTCTTTGGGCCAACGAAAGGCGCGAGTTCCTCAACCGACGCGACCGAAATCTTCTGTATCGACCCGAAGTGACGCAACAGACGCGTCTTTCGTTTGTCCCCCACGCCGGGAATCGCTGACAGCTCCGACGTGAAGTCGCGCAACTCGCGCCGCTTGCGATGGTAAGTAACTGCGTAGCGATGCGTCTCGTCGCGAATCATCTGAATCAGACGCAGGATGGGGGAATGCGAATCGAGATAGATGGGCTCGTCCTCACGACCTTTGACCAACAGATAAGCGACCTGGTTGTGATGGAGCGGCGGCTTGACCACGCCGATCATCGGGACGGCTTCGAGATCGAGTTCGCGCATGGCTTCAGCGGCCGCGCTCAGTTGCGACTTGCCGCCATCGATCAAGATCAGATCGGGTAAGGCTTTTTCTTCGTCACGCACGCGGCGATATCGTCGGAGCACGGCTTCATGCATTGAAGCAAAATCGTTCGCGCCTTCGACCCAGCGAATCTTGAACTTGCGATAGTCGTTGCGATTCATCTTGCCGTTTTCGCAGACGACCATGCCGGCGACATTCTCAGAGCCCTGTATGTGTGACACGTCGAACGATTCGATGCGCGCCGGAAAGCGCGGCAGCTCGAGAGTCTCCTGCATCTCTTCGAGCACGCGCTTCATGTCGGGCTTCAGCACGCGAAAGCGTTGTTCGAAAGCGAGCTTGGCGTTCTTCTCAACCAGATCGATCATGTCGCGCTTCTCGCCACGCTGGGGCGCCAGGATGTGAACCCTCCGGCCTTTGCGTTCAGTCAGAACTTTTTCCAGCAGTTCGCGATCGGCGAAATCGATCGGCACGTGGATCTCGCGGGGCATGAACGAAGGTGGGCGCGCATTCGGACGGTGAAGGTCGACGCCGGTTGTCGTCTGCGCGTGAGTTTCCACGGGCGGGACGCCCGTGCCACTGGCGCTGCTGTAATACTGTGAGAGCACCTCGCTCAAAAACTCCGCCGGATTGAAATCAGTTTCCGATAATTCCTCCCAGAAGAATTCGCGGCGCCCGACGATGTCGCCTTCGCGCATGGTGAAGAGTTGCAACGCGAGCCGCTTGCCTTCGCGATAGTAGCCAAAGATGTCGATGTCGCTCTCGCTGGTCGTCGCCATCTTCTGCTGCTCGGAAAGTTTGACGACGGTCTTGCGCAAATCGCGATACTTCGCCGCCAGTTCGTAACGCATCTCTTCCGAAGCGTGCAGCATTCTTTCTTCCAGTTTGTCGGCGAGTTCAGTGTTGCGGCCCTCGAGCAGCAAGCGCACGTCGCGCACGGCTTCCTGATATTCTTCGGGCGCGCAGAGGCCTTTGACGCACGGGCCGAGACAGCGTTTGATGTGATATTCCAGGCACGGGCGCGGCGCTTTACCGTCAATTTCGATATCGCAGGTGCGCAGCTGAAAAGTCCGATTGATCAGATCGATTGTGCGCCGGGCCATCGCCGCCGGCAGGAACGGCCCGAAATAGAGCGCACCGTCATTTTGAATCCGCCGAGTGATCACGCACTTCGGAAAAGGCTCGTTGACAGTAAGTTTCAAGTGCGGATAAGACTTGTCGTCTTTTAGTTTGTAATTGAAGTAAGGCTGATGCTTTTTGACGAGTGAGGCTTCGAGGATGAAGGCTTCGACTTCGTTGTCGGTAACGATAAATTCGACGTCAGCGATTTGCCGAACCAGCTCTTCGGTCTTGATGCCGTAACTGAAATCGCCGGTGCGGCCGGCCTGGAAGTATGAGCGCACGCGATTGCGCAGGTTCTTGGCCTTGCCGATGTAGATGATTTTTCCCGCAACGTCTTTGTGCAGGTAGACGCCGGGTGAGCGCGGGATTTCTTTGAGTTTTTCGTCGAGCGTCACTGGCTGAACGACAAAGCGTCGCGATCTTTTTCAGGCATTCTATCTCAAGTCGGACCGCAAACCACGATAGCCTCCCGCAACTCGGTTTACAAATCTTGACAATAGCCGTCCTTTCAATAGAATAACCGCACTCAACCGATTCTTGGGTGTGTCAACCCCGGGCTTTTCCCAGATAACGCACCCACTATCACTTGGCTCATGCGTTAACACGTCGACCTGTCTGTGCAGGTCAAAAGGAGGCTTACATGAGATCAAAAGCGACACTGGTTTTGTTGCTTCTGTTGGCAATTTCGTCTTTTTCATTCAAGTCGTGCGGAGGCAGCGACGTCTCGGATCCATACCGAAACGCGGCGAAAGCGGCGGATGATATTGCGGCGTCCCTGAACACGATGACTAAGATTAAGCGCCAGCTTGGCACGTCCGGAAAGCTTCCGGCCGATCGGGAAAGGGCCCTAACCGACCTCCTGCTCAAGGGCGTCGCGGCTGATAGAGCCTTTATCAATCAAATCAAGATCCTAAAGGCAGATCCAAATGCAGCTGACAAAGCCAAGCTCTGTACGCTATTTCAAGCGGTAACGACGGCGATGACCGATCTGAAGAACAGCGGCCTCGATCCTATACCGGATGCAGACTCCAAGTCCAAGCTTAGTGTTGTATTCGAAACAATCACGAGGGCATCGGGCATTATCGCCAGCGTTGGATTGTGTTCTTAGGAATCTGACCAGTCTCGTTTGAATTTTTCAACTGAATTAATGGAGGTGGAATCTTGGATAATTTATTGGATCTTCTCTCAAAACTCATTCCCATTGCGGGGCCGATCATCCCGGGCGCCGGGCAAATACCTGAAATCGCGGCTGCAATTGCCGCCTTGATCAAACACATCCAGCAACAAAGCGGCAAGACCACGGATCAGATACTGGCCGACGCCGGAGCAACTCTTGACGACACCGAAAGAATGTTGCTGGAAGACAAGATCAGACTGGGTGGTTAAGTTTTAGCATCGCCTCCGATCCATGAAGGAAGTCGGTAGGGCGGTAATCTCCGCCCTGCCAAATATTAGTTCACGCAAGGGGTGATACGTCTGCGAACGGCCTATCTCTGTGCGCGTTCTCATGATCCTCTTTTGTCTGGATAGTAGAGGTCTTCCCCTGGCCGCTTTTATCTCGCCTTTCGTCCTGCGCCCGGGCGTTCCATAACTAATCGGCATACCGGACCGTGGTATTTTATCCCGGCGGATCGTGTTAAGAGGTAGCCAGACGTGACATTTTCTTTCGAATTGCGCGACGACAAGGCCTTCGATGTCGTTGGCTTTGGCTTGAACGCGGTCGATCATTTGATCGTCGTTCCTGAATATCCTGCCTTCGACACCAAGACCAGGTTCACCGAATACGAACGATCGGCGGGAGGCCAGACAGCCTCGGCGATGGTCGCGTTGCAGCGACTGGGAATGAAGACTGCGTACGCCGGGCGTTTTGGATCGGATGACGATGGTCGCTTTGGATTGCTTTCGCTCGAGTATGAAGGCGTGAATCTCGATTTCGCGGAAACGATTGAGGGCGCCGACAACCAGGCGGCTTTTATCATTATCGACTCCCGTTCCGGCGAGCGCACAATCATTTGGGATCGGGACGAGCGACTTTCTTATCGACCGGACGAGGCGCCGATCGAACTGGCGACGCGCGGTCGGGTGCTGCATCTCGATGCGCACGATCCGCCGGCCTGCGCGGTGCTGGCAAAGGCCGCGCGCGAAGTGGGCGCGATCGTTACCGCAGACATCGATTACGTCTATGAAGATCTTCCCGCCTTGCTCCCGCTGATCGACGTTCTGATTACGTCGTCGGAGTTCCCTCATCAACTAACCGGAATTAGCGACGAACGCGCCTCACTGGTTGAATTGAAAGCGCGCTACGGTTGCGCCATTGTCGGCGCGACGCTGGGCGCGCGCGGCGCAGTCGCCTACGTGGAAGGTGAATTCATCGAGTCGCCGGCGTTCGACGTTCCCGGAGGATGTCGTGACACGACCGGCGCGGGCGACGCGTTTCACTCGGGCTTCATTTACGGCATGTTGCATGGTGACCAGTTGGAGACATGCTTGAAGATGGGAAATGCTGTCGCTGCTTTGAAGTGCCGCAGCCTGGGGGCCCGCGCTGCGCTGCCGACTGCTGACGAATTGAAAGAGTTTCTGGCCTGATCACTTGGCGCCCATGGCCCCCATCTGCCGGACCTCAGCGTTGACACCATAAACATTCATGCTATTCTGACCCGCGTAAATGCTGACGAATTATGCCTGCCTTGCGAGACTCCATTCGGATATTTTTGACGATTAGGCGCCCGATACGCCGGTCTATATTAAAGTCCCGCCAGAAGGTTTTTCTTTCGCAGGATTCACCCTCCGCGAATCAACTTGCGTTTGTTTTTCTCACCGCAGGCGCTCGGATTGAGAATTTGACGTCGCAGATGTGAATTCGAACTTACGAACCAGGTGAAATTAGGAGTCCCGCTTTTGAATACCCCAATCATGCTGATGGCCCGACTCGTTAATCGTCAAACAGCACTCGTCTTCAGTGTGTTCATCGCTCTGATAGTCGCTGGTGCGTTCTTAAGTCGTACCACCCTGAGCCGTGGACGTCTCAACGTTAATCCGATCGGCAGCGCCACCGCGCCGTTAGCGTCGCCGAATATGCCGGTTCCGCCAAGCGTGACGGTTACCAATAACAATGATAGCGGCAGTGGCTCTTTGCGCGACGCGATTGCGAATGTTGATGCAGGCGGAACAATCGACTTCGATCCCATGCTAGATGGTCAGACGATTACTTTGACCAGCGGCGAGTTGCTGATTGACAAGAGCCTGACAATCCAGGGGCCAACCAGCGGTGGCTTGACGATCAGCGGCGGCAACACCAGCCGCATCTTCAACGTTAACGCGAGCGTGAACTTCACGTTCTCGAATTTGACGATCAGCGGTGGCAACGCTGCAACCGGAGGCGGCGTCAACAACCTCGGAAATCTGACGATTCTGAACAGCACGTTGACGGGTAACAGCTCGACGGGCCATGGTGGCGCGATCCTCACCGAGGGTGGCGTGGTCAGGATTATTAACAGCACCATCAGTGGCAACACTGCGGGTAATGGCGCCGGAGGTGGCTTGTATAACGGTGATACTTCGCAGACCACCATTACGAACAGCACCATCACCAACAATAACGAAGGCATCAGACATATAGGCAACAGCCCGCTACGGTTGAACAACACCATCGTGGCGCGGAATCCTGACTGCGGGTCTTGCGACGGAAGTGACATCTTTGTAGACAATCTCGAAGATATGACTGTCACGCTGGACCCGGCCAGCTCGAATAATCTGATCGGGGTCGGTACCGGCGCAGTTGGAATCAGCAATGGCGTCAACGGAAACCAGATTGGTTCTGCGGAAGCGCCGCTTGATCCTTTGTTGGCGCCGTTAGCGAATAACGGCGGACCAACCCTCACGCACGCGCTAAACAATTTGAGTCCAGCCATCGATACCGGCAATAACGCATTAGCTCTCGATCAGAATAACGCGGCGCTGACTACGGATCAGCGAGGGACAGGCTTCCCGCGCATTGAGCACAGTGTTGTTGACATTGGTGCGTACGAAAAAACTTTCGTACCGCCACCGCCCACCGCCGACGTGAGTGTTTCCAAGGCTGCCGGCAACGAAGAGTCGCTCACGAACCGGGACATCGTTTACACGATCACGGTAACGAATGCCGGGCCTGATGCAGCAGCGAGCGTGGCGTTGAACGACACACTGCCGGGAGATTTGACCTTCGTGTCGATGCCGACCCCAGCCGGGTGGTCATGTGCCACTCCGTCTGTCGGCTCCGGCGGCGTGGTGAACTGCACCAACTCCAGCCTGGCAGTCAGCAGCGTCGTTGTATTTACGCTGACCGTTCACATTCCAGTGAGCACGAGTGAGACTGATTACCACAATGTGGCTACAGTCAGCACGGATACGAATGATTCGAACCCGGGTAACAATTCCTCTTCCGCGAACGTGACATTGGTTTCGTGCCTGACCAACCCGATAGTTGTCTCGAATGCTGACAGCGGCGCGGGCAGCTTGCGTCAGGCCATCATCGATGCGTGCGACGGCTCCACGATTACGTTCGATGTGAATCAGGTGGTGAGTCCGATCACGCTCACCAGCGGCGAGTTGCTAATCAACAAGAACCTGACGATCAACGGGCCGGGCGCGAACCTTTTGACGATCTCCGGGAACAATGCGAGCCGGGTTTTCAATATTCAGGCAGCCATGACGGCGGAGATCTCCGGTCTGAGCATTACCAATGGGAATACAGCTAGTGACGGAGGCGGCATCGTCAATCATGGCACGCTGACACTCTCGGCCTCTGGCGTGGCAAATAGCTCTTCGCCCGGCAGCGGCGGCGGTATTGTCAACGTTGGCGGCGCCACGATGACGATTAACGGTTCGACCATCACCGGCAATACCTCCCCTGTCGGGGCGGGCATAGCTAATGGCGGCGCGCTGACTATAGTTAACAGCACCATTTCGGCCAACAATGGTATTGGCTTCACCAACTCTGCCGGAACGGCGACTATCACCAACTCCACCATCTCCGGAAATACGAACGTGGGCATTGAAGCCGTCGCTTCAGTGAACATTGGCAACTCGATTGTCGCCAAGGCCCAGAACGATAACCCGGACGTTACGGGAACGTTCGTCTCGCAGGGCAATAACCTGATCGGTGACAAGGGCGGCAGCACCGGCTTCACTAACGGAGTCAACGGCGACCAGGTCGGCATCGCCGGCGCGCTCGTCAATCCACTCCTCGGCGCACTCGCGAATAATGGTGGCCCAACGCAGACGCAGGCGTTGCTTCCCGGCAGCCCGGCAATTAACGCCGGCAACAATACGTTGGCTAACAACGCGAGCCTGACCACGGATCAGCGAGGCGCCGGCTTCGATAGGATCGTCAACACGACGGTCGACATCGGAGCGTTTGAATCGCGTGGCTTTACGATCTCAACCACCAGCGGCACGCCCCAGAGCGCCGTCTTCAACACAGCCTTTGCCGATCCTCTGGTGGCTACGGTGAGCAGTTCTTTCGGTGAGCCGGTAGATGGCGGGCAGGTGACGTTCACGGCTCCGGGAGCTGGCGCCAGCGCTAAGTTCACAGGCGGGGTGTCCACGATCAATGCGGCGATCGCCAGTGGCCAGGCGAGCGTATCGGCAACCGCTAATTCGACGGTGGGCGGGCCATACGAGGTGACCGGGACGGGCAATGGCATTACCGGCGCCGCCAGCTTCAGCCTGACAAACATAAAAGCGAATCAAACAATTGAATTTGCTCCAATTGCTGATAAGACATTTGGCGATCCTGACTTCGATGTCAGCCCGATAGCGAGCTCCGGGTTTTCGGTGAGCCTGGCGGCGAGCGGCAATTGCACGGTGACAAGTCCGTCGCCGGGAACAGTTCACATCACCGCTGCCGGCTCGTGCACAATCACGGCGTCGCAGGCCGGTGATACCCACTACAATCCGGCGCCGAACGTGCAACAGAGCTTCACGATTAATAAGGCCAACCAAACGATCACGTTCAATGCGTTGGCGAACAAGACGTTTGGGGATCCTGATTTCAGTGTCAGCGCTACGACAACTTCCGGTTTGCCGGTGAGCCTGGCGGCCAGCGGCAATTGCACGGTGACCAGTCCGTCGCCGGGAACAGTTCACCTCACGGCTGCCGGTTCCTGCACGATCACCGCGTCGCAGGCCGGTGATTCCAACTACAATCCGGCCACGAGTGTGCCGCAGAGCTTCACGATTAATAAGGCCAACCAAACAATCACGTTCAATGCGTTGACGAACAGAACGTTTGGCGATCCTGACTTCGCAGTCGGCGCTACTACAACTTCCGGTTTGCCGGTGAGTTTGGCGGCCAGCGGCAATTGCACGGTGACCAGTCCGTCGCCGGGAACAGTTCACATCACGGGCGCCGGCTCGTGCACGATCACGGCGTCGCAGGCCGGCGATTCCAACTACAACGCAGCGACGAGTGTGCCGCAAAGCTTCACGATTAATAAGGCCAACCAAACAATCACATTCAATGCGTTGCTGAACAAGACGTTTGGGGAGCCTGATTTCGCCGTCAGCGCTACGACAACTTCCGGCTTGCCGGTGAGCCTGGCGGCCAGCGGCAATTGCACAGTGACAAGTCCGTCGCCGGGAACGGTTCATCTGACCGGCGCCGGCTCATGCACAATCACGGCGTCGCAGGCCGGCAATGCAAACTTCAATGCGGCCGCGAATGTGCCGCAGTCGTTCAGCATCGCAAAGGCCAACACGAGCACCGTGGTGTCGTCGTCAGTCAATCCATCAGATTTGAACCAGAGCGTGACCTTCAGAGCCGATGTTACTTCGGTAGCGGCGAAGACCGGCACGGTGCAATTCAAAGATAATGGAACGAACCTGGGTGCTCCTGTTGCTTTAGATGCCAGCGGCGTAGCGCTCTTGAGCACGTCGTCTCTGACAACCGG
>Ga0207653_10000151_pt1 | contig 49584 bp, 34 predicted proteins | sample KBSK5251metaG_FD_184341 | JGI IMG/M metagenome (GOLD analysis project Ga0207653, IMG submission 184341) | Corn, switchgrass and miscanthus rhizosphere microbial communities from Kellogg Biological Station, Michigan, USA - KBS K5-25-1 metaG... | ecosystem: Host-associated > Plants > Roots >... | reverse complement strand
TTTTTTTTTTGCGAAGCGCGACCGGACTAAAGCCCGGTCTGAATGAGAAGAGGACCAGACTTTGAGGCAAAGCCACCTACTGCTGGCTACCGATTAGTTTGCCGGCGCGAGGTACACCGGCGCCGTGGAGAGTTTGATTGAGAGGACGCCTTGATCACTCGTTACGCGGCCGACATCCTCGCCCTTCATACTCATGACAGTGAATTGGCCGTTCGGTACGGAGATCTTGATCGGCTTCTTGCTCGGCGAAGTAGTCCAGACCGCCATGCGACGTTCACCGTCTTTGGCGAAGACCAGCACATAATCATCGTCAGTTCCGACCAAAAGCCTCTGTTCGAATCTAAACCCGTTGAAATGCCGCAGCAGCGTTTTGGCGGCGAGGTATCCAGGCTTTGGTTCATAAACCTGGGTCTGTCCGTTTCGGTATTCGGGTCGAACCAGGCCGAAGTGATGTTCGGGTTCCTTCGGATCAGAACCGTCGTCGCGCCAGTCGTACCAAATCGAAATCGGAATGCCGTTCGCGGCGTTGGTGAGAAATTGCCGCGCCAGCATGGCTGCCTGCTTCTCTTCATTCATCCCACGCCAGCCCGAGGAGTAACCCCATTCGCCGGAGATAATGGGGATGTTCGAACTTGTCTGGGTCTCCTCTTCACTGCCGCTCGGTGTTTTGTAACTGGCGATCAGATCGCGCAATTTAGCATAGTCATTCGCAGCGTTTTCCGGATCTCCGCGCAAATAGGGATGAACCGACACAGCGAACCAGGCATCCAGCGCGCCGGCTTTGAAACATGAATCCAGAAACGAAAAATCCATTTCACCGACAGCCGGCCCCATTAATTTTTCGTTGGGTACGGACTCGCGGAATGCCTTCCCAACCGTAACCGCCAGGGGCGCGTACTCGCCCGGGTTCGGCGGTTGCCAGAACATCGCGTTGTTGGGTTCGTTATAGACTTCCCAAATTACTCCACGGTTGGCGAAGTGCTGTGCGGCGGCGACGGCCCATTTGGCGAATGCGTTGCGCGCGTTTTCTGTGCGCGGCGCTCCGTCACCGTACAAAGGATTTCCATAGTCGAGAATGAACACTGCGCGAATGCCGAATGGTTCAATCGCGGACATCAATCGATCGTAAGCCGTGAAATCGTAACGGCCGCGCTCGCGTTCAGTCAGATCCCATTTCAAATCCATGCGCACCCAGCGAAATCCGGCGTCGGCGATCATCTTGATCTCTCCCGGCTGCGGGTCGGTGAAATGAATGTTCACCCCAAAGCTTTGATCCATAGTTGGAGCTGCCGGCGATGCCAGCCAGCATCCACGGCAAGACGTCGACGTGCGATCAGCGGAAACTGTGAGGGCGAGAAGGAGCGAAAGGAAAGTCAGCGTAAAGCGGAACTTCATAATGTAGCGCAGGCTGTCCAGCCTGCGCGAGAGCGTCGCAATCTAACACATTGCGTCACATTAAGTCCCAGAGGACCATTTTCGAAAAGCCGCGCTCGACTGCCAGGGTCGCCGCATAGCCGGGGCCGGGAAGAAGATCCTGAAACGACCAGCGCGATACTTCTTTCTCATCGATCCTGCTCTCGACCAGCCTGGCCGGAGTGCCCGGCGCCACCGACACATCAAACTGATCGAGGGGACAGTACAAGCCTTCGCCGCGGGCCTTGATGTAAGCCTCTTTGCGCGTCCAGCAGTTGAAAAAAGATTGTGTTTTCAGTTCGAACGGTAACGAGCGAAGTTCTTCGGCCTCGGCCGGAGAAAAGAAATGGCCGGCCACCTCGTCGGTTACGAAATTGGGTCGCATGTATTCGACATCAACACCCACTTCGCGATCGCGCGTGACGGCGATTAGCGCAACCTGATGAGAGTGCGAAAGATTGAATCGCAGACCCTGCGATGCCTTCTCGTCAGCGAAATAAGGTTTGCCGTAATCACCGGTATCGATCTTTAGACGCCCCGCCTTCGTCTTCAGATACCTGCCCAGAATCAATCGCAACGAAGCGCGGGCCACGCAAAATTTTCGACGATCAGATTCGAAACGAAATCGATCGGCGCGCGCGCGATCTTCCAGGGACAACGCTTCGTCAAAAGTCCATGACCATGGGACATCCAGGTGGGCGCGCCAAACATGCACTTCGTTGGGCCAGATGACCGGAGCCGACGGCCCGCGCATCCAGGTTTGCTGCGCGCTGCCCACAGCCTGCGCAGCCGCGACGTTGTTTCGATCAAATAACAAGGTGGTTTCCGTCATCGACATTTATCCTGCGACTGCCAGCCTGGGCCAGACTCGCTTGGAGACATTTTCAGAAAGCAGACGCGCTCCGGAGAGCAACTCTTCCGAGCAGGAAGCCGGCGCAACCGATCCCAGAAACTGCAGGACGCGAAAGGCAAAGACATTGCGATCAAATTTCTCAGCGTGCCGGCGCAGCAGTATCTGACTCCAGTGCATCGCTTCGAATTGCTCAATTGTCTTACAAAGCGAGCGGCTGTTCGGGTGATCAAAGAAGAGACCGGTCTTACCATCTTCAACCGTTTCGACGGCGCCGCCACCGCGATAAGCAATGACGGGACGACCGGCGGCGTTGGCCTCCAAAGGGGCCATGCCAAAATCTTCTTCGCCGGGGAAGAGTAAGGCGCGACATCGGGCCGCGTAATAATTAACGATCGCGTCCGGCTGGCGTCCGAGAAATTCAATTCTGTCGTCAGCCAATTTTTCCAGGCGCGCGCGATCCGGACCATCGCCAATGATCACCAGACGACGGTTCATCCGCTTGCAGGCTTCGATTGCCAGGTCGATCCGCTTGTAAGGCATCAACCGCGAAAGGATCAAATAGTAGTCTTCAATGTCGTTAGACATGTGAAAGCGATTGACTTCTATCGGCGGCGGAATGACAAAGGCTTCGCGGCCGTAGATTTTCCGAATTCGCTCGGCTACGAGGCGTGAGTTTGCGATGTAGTAGTTGGGCTGTTGCGCGGCGCGCAAATCCCACTTTTTTAGTCCCCAAAGACACATGGGCAAGAGAGACTTAATGCCGTGGCCAAACCTCTCGCGCGCGACATAATCTTCATAGCGCCAAACCCAACGCATCGGCGTATGGCAATAGCAAACGTGGATCGTGTTGCGCTTGCGACGAACACCTTTCGCGTAGCCGGAGCTGCTGCTGAAGATCAAGTCGTACTGCGATAGATCGAAGTTCTCAACCGCAAAGGGATACAGCATGAAGTAATGGCGGAAGCGACGATCCATCGCAGGTAGTCGCTGCATCGCCGAAGTGCGGATGTCAGCAGCGCGCAAGGTGCCTGGAAGCATCTGTGGCAGGGCTACCGTCGTGTAAACCGGGGCCGAAGGAAAAGAGTCGTGCATTGCTTCAACGACCTTCTCGGCGCCACCCATCTGAACAAAATAGTCGTGTACCAGTGCGATTTTGGACAAGCTGTCGGACCTCGTTTGCGTTCATCATAAGAAAGTGACAAAGACCTTGTTTTTTCAGGTTGCAGGCGATCTTTGACGAAGCAAGTTGGCAGGAGACGAGGTCAGTACCATCTGCGTAAGCAGATGGATCGACAAGTTAAAGGTGTGCGAGAGGTAGCAGAGCAGAAAAAGCAATCAACCGATGCGGATCAGCCTTCGGCCGAATGAGAACTGAACAGGTCCCATCCCAGACGTTCCATGCGGATTCGCGGTATGTCTGCCCAGCGTGGTCGGACGCATTCCCAAAGGCCAATCTTGCGCCGCCAAAGGAGACACAACAGCGCGACGACGAACATGACGCTGTAGCCGGCAATGTTTGCCAGCGCCGCGCCTTCGATTCCGCGCGTAGGCAGCCAGGCCATTAAAGTCACAACCATTACGCAGGCGGCCGCAATTCTGGCGATGGTGCTCAGTCCCGGGTGGCCCAATCCATTCAGTCCGCTGATCACCACCGCTCCCGCGCTCCATACCAGCGAAGCAAACATGAGCAGCCGCCAAACTTCGGTCACTTCGACGAAGCTCGCTCCGTAGGCAAAGCGAAGAATGTAAGGAGCCCCGATCCAAAGCGGGATTATCGCGAGGATGTGCGCGAGCGTCGTCAGACGCAAACTTCTGGTAAGCATTAAAGTGGCTTGGTCGCGCTCTTCAGTCGCAGCCACCTCAGGCATCAGCGCGTCGCTGACTGAAGAAGCCAACACGCTGGTGATGTCTGAAAGACGAAGCGCAACCACATAGAGTCCGATCTGCGGGCTCGAAGCAATGCCAACCAGCATGATCAAATCAAGTCGCCAGTTAACGAATTCAGTCAGCACTCCGGGATAGTCGCGCACGCCGTACCGCAGGGCCATGCCAAGGTCGGCGACCTTCGGTTTCCAATTTGGTTTCAGTTCGCGCCAAACGGCAATCAGAGACAAAACCAGCGACGCCACCACCGCGACTACCATTGTGTAGCTCGCGCTCTCGACGGTTAATCGGCCAGTCACCCAAAGGGCAATATAGCTGACGAGTTGCACGCCAAAGAGAATCAATCTGAGAATTCCGACCCAGGTAAAGCGACGTGCGCCTTCCAGCAGGCTGCGCGTGAGGTCGGTCAGCATTAATGCCGGAATCGTTAAGAGGTATACCCGCGCCAGGCGCAAGACTTCCGGACTGCGATGACCAATCAGGTGCGGAATTAACAGCTCCGCAAAAGCCAGCGTCAACAAGCCAACAACTAACGTGAAGACGATCGCGTTGGAATACAAACCTGAAACACATTCGGGCCGCTTCGCAGTCCAGTAACGATAGGCTTGCGGCAGGCCAAGTTGCGCGGTCATCGAAAAAATCGCCGGCCACATCAACACCACCATCAGATCACCGCGGCCCGTCGGCCCCAGCGCCCATGCGCTCAGCAGACTGGTCACGACCCCTGACGAAAGCATCAGAAAGTTCGTACTGAAAACTACTTTGATGTTGCGACCCAGCATGTTTTCGATTCCTGCTCCAAACTAAGTAAGAGTTGAAAGGGCGGATTCGCTGATAATTCCGCCATTGCTGGCAGCTTCGCGTTCCATCATCAACTGATCGAACAATCTAAGATATTGTTGAGCGATCTTTTCCCACGAGTAATTGGCCGCAGTCTTGAGTCCCTCGCTCCGAAATCGAGCGCGCAAATCAGGATCGTTCAGGACGCGATCCAATTTCGTAGCGATGTCGTGTCCGTCGCGCTTGATGAACAATCCATTCTCTTCGTCGCGCAGGTAATCCTCGATGCCGCCGACGCGCGAGGCGAGCACTGGCAGCCCTGAGGCCATCGCCTCGAGACAAACCAACGCAAAGGTCTCGTACAAAGACGGAAACACGAAAACATCTGCGGCCGGATAGACTTCGGGCAGGTCTTTCCGCGCGCCCAAAAAGTGAACCCGCTCAGCGACGCCCAACTCTTTCGCCAGATGCCGGAAGCCGTTCGGTGTGTCATTGCCGACGACCAAAAGGTGGGCCTCGGTCTTCATCCGGGCCAACGCCCTGATTGCAACCTCTAATCCCTTAAGCCGAAACTGACTGCCGACAAAGAGAACCAGCGGGGTCTTTTCGTCAAACCCGAGCGAACGGCGCATCTCAGTCCGTCCCCTGGCATTGTCCGGCGAAAACCGCGAGAGGTTAATGCCGTTCGGAATGGTGACAATTTTTTCGTCCGGAACGCCGTAGTGCTCTTTCAGTTGTTGACGCACTCGCTCTGAGATGGCGACGATACGTCGATACCGTCCACGCGCAAGCATGAACCAATCGCGCCAGGCCACCCAAAGGTTTGCAGGATTCAAAACCCACTGGTAATAACCGGCGCGACGCTTTTCTGCCAGCGAGGCCCGATTGACCGCGTGAACTATGCAAACGTCGCCGGCCAATGAATCGCCGTGGCTCAATACCACGCCTGAGCGAAAATCGCGACGAACGCGAAGTGTCGCCAACAAAGTGAAGATGGGCAGGGCGACCGCCGTCGCCAGATAGCCCCATTCAGACCATTCGCCTAGCCAGGGAGCAATTAAGTTGATGCCTTCACGGGCTTCGGATTCAGTGGCAAAACTTGTGATTGCTTGGGCGTTAATCCGGAGACCGCGCCAGGCGCGATGCAACTCATACGCGACGCATTCGCTCCCGCCGCGAAGGCCAATCTCACGTGAAACCTGTACGATTGGAAAGTCTCTCATTTCAATTACGCGTGGACTGGAGCGCAAGCGTCTCGCTTGCAGTTGTGGCAACCGGGACGGTTGCGCTCCAGTCGTATTGTCGCGCCTGCTCTCGATAAAATGACTGCAACTCGTTCATGTATCGTTCGAGGGTAAAGCGTTGCGCGACATCTTCGCGGGCAACGCCGGCCATTGTTCCACGCACGTCAGGCCGCTCAGCCAGAAACGCCAACGCATCAACTAACGTTTGCTGATCTCCAAACGGCGCCAGCCAACCGTTTCTTTGGTGATCGATGATCTCGGGCAAACCGTCGCAAGCGGTCGCGAGCACCGGCGTGCCGCAGGCCATCGCCTCACACGCCACTAAGCCAAAGGGCTCCCGGCGAGAATTGACGACCAAAAGATCGAGGGCGCGCATGATCGCAGACACGTCCTTACGAGCGCCGAGCACCTTTACGCGATCCGAAATCCCTAAACGTTCAGCAGTCGAACGGAGCAATTGTTCGTATTCAAAGTCGTGCTTGAAAATAGCTGCTCCGACGATCACGAGCACGGCTTGCGGCACTTTGCGCGATAGTTCTGCAAAGGCCTCCAGTAATTCCATCTGCCCTTTGCGCGGCGTTAATTGCCCGACAATCCCGATCGCAAAGTCGTCCTTTGCCAGTGACAGACCGCTGCGGATTTCTTCCCGATCATCTCCAGTCGCGCAAAAGTTTTTCAGATCGATCGCATTCAGAATTACCGCGGTGCGGTGCTTCAGGGACGGCGAAAGCTGTCCGCAAAAGTTTTTGCGCACTGCCTGCGATATCGCAATCATTCGACTCCGCTTCGACAGCGCTGCGACCGACCGAATTGCGCTGCTCAGAGGATGGCGCGGCAGCAGATCGTGCAAGTGCCAAACGACCTTCATTTTCAAACCCAGGGTCGCAAAGGTCGCCACCAGTCCGGCGCGGATACTGTTCGCGTGGATCAAATCCGGATTCAGTTGAATAATCTTTCGTCGAAAATTGGAAATGACTCCGACAAAGGATTTGCAATAGCGAATGAAAACACCCGGCCGCCAGGTGAAACGAGCTTCCAGGTCAGCGACGGTGTGAACAGTCATGCCGGCTTCGGCGGCCAGGCCCGCCAATGGCCCGTCAGTCGGGCATACCATGATTCGATCAAACTCGCCGGCGTCGAGCCGTGTAACAGCCGACAACAAGAGCCGCTCAGCACCGCTGACTTTTCCGGTATGGTTGTAAAAAACGATCTTCATTCGACTGCAACGAGGCTGTTCCCTGCCTTTAGGACTAAATCACGATTAGCTCGCGTTCCCCACTTCCCATTTGTTCGGTCTCTGTTACTTTTGCGACGCCGTAGGTGCTGATCCATCCCACGAGCAGCCATCCGAAGGGCGCAACCGAATACAGCGTAAACGTGTTTCCGAACATGTTGTTGAGAATGAGCACGGGCATAATCGTCGCGGCTATTCGCCATAATCTCGCTTCGGACGAGCCCGGTTCGGCGCCGCGATAGCTGCGCCAGCTGATTGAAGTGGCCTTTAGCAGAATCCAGATCAACAACAGCACCGTCGGAATGCCGCAGGTGAGCACCGATGAAATGAAGTAGCTATCGATTGGTGGCAAGTCAGTTTCGTCGCCACCGCCGTACCGCCAGGCGCCCACAGACGTCGCGCCCAGGCCCATTCCAAGTGGCCGGTAAGGAATCACATCGGTCGCCAGGTAGGTCCAGTTCTTCAGGCGTTCATTCAGACTGTCTTCTTTGGTCGGATCAAGAGTTCCGCGAGCCGTGTGGGACAACAGGGCTTTAGCGCGTTCGTCGTCGCCATGGTCCAACATGTCGTCGTTGGTCGGCGCCTTGGCCAGGACGCCTATCAGCAACGCCGGCGCCAGCAACAAGAAACCCCGGCTTAACGCGGCACGCCAGGTTCGCGCACCGGTAAGGACCAGAACCACAAACCCGAGTATCAGACCAAACATGGCCGTGCGCTGTCCGGTGAAAAGCAGCATCAGGCTCAAGACGCCGCCGCAAACAATCCAGCCGGCGCGTCGCATACGATTTGCCGCCTGTGCTGCAAAGCCGAATGCGATCAAGGCGCCGATCTCAACGTAACGTCCCCACTCTTCGGCGCTGCTGAAAGTCGCGAGTGCTCGCTCGACTTTGCCGACCGAAATCGAGTTGTAAAAATCTGTATTGTCGATCCAGTACTGCTCGAACGCGGGAAAGCCAAACGACAGCTGATACAAACCGTACAGCGACGTAATCAGTCCGAGCACGACGATTACGCGAAATGCCGTGAGCAGAAACTCGGGCTTAATCACCTGGGCAAAGTAAAACCACAACAGCGGAACCAGCACGAACAATCCGCCTGAGAGTCCAACTGATAATCCGCCCTGAAGCGGATTGAAGACTTGCAGAAAGTAGATCGCCGCCAGGAGCGAAACCATTCCCGCCAGTCTTGATTGATACAACAGTCGCAGGCGATGTCGTTGCAAAACGACGGCGAAGGCCAGCAACGTCACCACCGGTGTGACAATGTGAATTGGATCCGATTGACTGTAGGTGAGGTAGAGATATTGAGCGCGTCTGAGAAACCCACGCAGCGGCTCGAAAATCATCATGGCGATCAGGCCTGCCTCGAGACTTATCATCAGGCAGAACACCATCACCGAACCAAAGCCGCCCAAAACCAGCCAGCGCAGGGCCTCGCCGCCCGTGCTCAGCGCCCACATAATTCCCATGGACAAAGGCAGAGACCCCAACGGCCACAGTTTGATCTGCGGACGCCGGGACGGCGATTCAACTAAAGTCTCAGCACTCATCTGGCACTCGAACTAACAACTTACTTCTGCATTGTGTCGGACAACCTGAGCTGGGGCAGACTCAGTTGTCTTTTTCGCGGTGGTCCAATTCAAACGGGCACGACGCGCGACGGCCCAGTTGCCGAACCAACGCAGCCAGGACCGGCTGGCCCAATCCCATTCGCCTAAATATTCAATCGGGGCGGCGCCGGTCGCGCGCTTATATCGATAGACGCCGTGATTGCGGACCGGATCGATACCGGCCAAATCGTAGGACTTGATCCCGATGCGGCGGCAGTGTTGCACCACCGCCCAAAATGTCGCGTACGAGGCATGCACTTTTCTTCCAGCTTCAGACGTCGCCCAGAAGATCGCGCACGCTTGATCGCCGGCCACCACACAACCCAGGAGACTGACCACTTCACCGCCGGCGTCGTCACAGCGATAGAGCACCAGTTGTTGTCTTAAGTTCCGGAGCAGTTCTTCGACCTCTTTGCGCGACAACTGTTCGTCCAATCCCTTGGCTTCCTGCATCGACTCGTAAACGGAAAGAACTTCGTCGACTCCGGCGTCCATCCATTGCCTAATCGTCAGGTTGCCTTCTTCCGCGCGTCGCAGGTTGCGACGCCAGTTACGGTCAGCCGCCGCCAACAAACGATCTTCTTCCTGCGTAAGATTCAGGGCCATCGAATAGTTGCTCGTAAGCGGCGACCAACTTGTGTTCCAGCCCTGGGCAGTTAGACGCAGCGCATCCTCAATGTCACGGCGCCGGTCACAACGAAAGCGGCAGTAGCACCGTTTTAAGCCGGTGCCGGCCGCTATGGCCTTCTGCAGGCCGTCGTCGCAGACCGTGAGGTCGCCGACAGGTCCGCCTTCGCACCAAATCAAACCAACTCCGAACGGGTAACGGCGAACCGAGGCCTGCATCATCGCCACGACCTTGTCGTTTTCATCCAGAGCGATCCATCGACAGGGCTCCCAACCCAACGCCCGCCGGTATTCGCCCCACGCGTACGATTGATAAGGCGAGCAATCATTGAAGCCCTCGAGAGTCTGATCCCAGGTCGTCAACGCCTCGTCGTTTGTTACTAACTGCCATCGAGTCATAAGCTCTCCCCGGTCGCCAAATTGCTTAGCGTTCAGATGCAAATTCAAAAGTTCGATCCAAACTCGTAGCGGCCTGACTCCTTAAGATTCCGCGATAAAATTGGTAGGTATGATCAGCGACGCGGCTCCACGAGTAATGCTGCTCAACTCTTTCCCGGCCGGCCTGCGCCAGTTGCGCGCGCAAACCAGGATCAGATAACAACCTTTCAATCGCATCCGCCAACTCTTTGGAGTTGCCTTCCGGCACGATCAGCCCAGCGTCAGCGATCACTTCGGGAATCGCGCCTGAGGTCGAACCGATGACCGGCACACCGCTGGCCATGGCTTCGACCAGCACGCGGCCAAACTGCTCGCGGATTTTGCTGGTCGTTTGCGTCGGCATTACGAACAAGTCGATCTTTCTAAAAATTTCCGGCACATCGTCGTAACTGATCGCGCCGAGGAACTGAACTCGATCCATCAAACCCAGATCAGTCAATTGCTTTTCAAATGCAGGCCGCTCCGGGCCATCGCCGACTACCAGCAGCTTCCAGTTCGTCGACTTCAACTGTGGCAGCGCCTCGGCCAGAATGTTCAATCCCTTACCGGGCAACATTCGGCCCACATAAGAAATCGTCAGGGGTTCGTCAGCGGCCCGACTCTTCTCCGGCGTCGCAGCAAATAACCGCGTGTCAACGCCGAAAGGGATGATCGCCATGGGCTTATCAAATCCTTTCGCGCGCATCACTTCGCGCGTCGTTTCACTGCAAGCGTAAGCAGCGTCAACGCGACGGAACGCGCGTTGCTCAGCCCAGCAGAAAGGCGGTGGATACTGTCGATAAATGTTCTGAGCAGTTTGCAGGACGATCGCCGCTCGCGGCGCAAACCATTTACAAAGCGTCAACATCTGGGCACAGCCCACGCTGAAGGGCTCATGATTGAGATCAATCAGATGTGGCCGATGACGGCGCAGTGCGTTGATGATCGTAAAGGGATTCCAGGCGAACAACTGGACGTGCTTCGAGAAGAGTGTTCGCGGAGCAAAGACGTGGAACAAATCGTCGGGCGAAGCCTTGACGTCCACCTCGGCCTCGCGCCATTCACGGGCCGTAACAACCTGGAGGTCGATCTCGGGATAGTTGCGCGCCAACGATCGTTCGCGCTCGCGCAAGGTAGGCGTCAGGCTGGAATGCGAAACCCGCAAGACGCGGATCTTGCCGCCTGAGAAATTTTGTTGATTCTTCCCGCTCATCTTAATTCACATCCAATGCCGTGGAGTCGAAATCACGAAGCGTTCCAGGCACAGTCGCTGTCTTTTTCCGTCGATCCATAAAACGGTGCCGGCGTGCTTTGGTCATCGCATAGAAACCGGAAACCTTCAGAACAAAACGCGCCATGTTGTCCGAACGGCCGAGCGGCACGCGCCAGCGACTATGCGTTCCGTTGTTCCCTTTCCAAACTGACCACGAGGCGCGATAGCCACATTCGGCGGCCAGGTGTTCGAGCCGGGGATTACATTCGCCGTAAGGCCAGGCCATCAAATTGATTTTCTGATCAGTAATTTCTTCAAGCACGCGGCGGGCTTCCGACAGTTCCTGTCGGGCTTCATCATGCGTCAAGTGATTGAAGTGATGATGCCAAAGTCCATGAGCCCCAATCGTGATCAGCGGATGCCGCGAAAGTTCGCGCACCTCTTCGCGTGAAAGATAGCTTTCGTTTCCGATGAAGCCCGGCGTCACGAACACTGTGGCCGGCATTGAATGTTTTTCGAGCATCGGCAACGCCACGGTTAAGTTGTCCTGAAAGCCATCGTCGAAAGTCAGCGCCACGACCTTGCGGCGTTTATTTGAATTCAAGGTTTCGATTAACGGCACCACCGAACGCCGGCGCGCCAGCCAGACGAGTTGACGCGCAAAGGCCTCCGGCGAAATATCGATTTCGCCCTCCAAAGGCTCGGCGGGTGAACTAATCGTGTGATAGACCAAAACTGAGCTCATAGCTTTTTTAGTTGACCGCCACTCGTTCCAGCCAGCATTCGCGCCAGAACAGCAGCGATTGTCGCGGACACATGCGATGACAGATCCCGTCGCAGGTCGCTCCTTCGAGCACGACCGTGTCTTTGAGTTCACGCTGCTTTGGTGTTCCTTCGAGGACGATCTTGTCGACACGGTTACGCACGCGCATCACCTGCCCGCAAAAATCGGCCTGCGCCGGAGCGAACAAAAGTTGCTTGTGCTTTCCTTCTGAATCGAGCGTCTGTTTGATTTGCGCCAGACTCTTAACCTTGACCAGGTCGCCTGTCTGCAGACCGAGCGGCTGATCGCCGTTGCGTCCACCGGGTCCGGCAATGTGTCCCCAGCCGTGAAATTTGCCGACGTGCGCAACCTTGTTGTAGACGGCAATCATCACGCTCTTCAGCCACTGCGCGACCGGCATTCGATTGCGGCTTAGGTCCCAGATGTACTGCTTCGGCTCCCACCACGGCAGCGGTGTCGAGGCATTCACGATTTCGCTTGATTGACAGAAGAATGCTCCATCGCGACCGGCAAGTTTTTTTAGATCGGCAAGGCTGAACTTCGATTTGCCAATTCCATTCTCGGAAGCAGGCCCCCCAGGCGATTTCAACCAGGCTTCTTTCCAAAAAATCAAACAGGCTTTGCCACATCCGCCATGGCTCTTTCCGTCGCAGCGCACTTCCTCGAGCAACACGGTGCCGCCGAGTTGTCTCATCTCGGAATCGTCGACGCAGGTCTTGAAAGCCTGACGCGAGACGCGAAACTGGCGTCCGCAGTACGAAAGCATTTCGGGCATGAACGGCAGCTTCTCGAAAGTTCCGTTCGCGTCCAACGTTGCGGCGATCTCGGTCCACGAGCGGACCTCGACCAGGTCGCCGGGGCGAAGTTCATTTCGCACAGATTCTTTGTTCATTAAGTTCAGCATGTCGCTAATTAACTTGCGCCGCGGGCCAGCACAATTGCCGGAATGGTGCGCAGCAAAATCGTGGCGTCTAACCCGAGAGACCAGCGGTCGATGTATTCCAAATCCAGTTGCATCCATTGTTCGAACGAGAGATTGCTCCGACCTGAGACTTGCCAAAGGCAGGTCAGTCCCGGCTTCACGCTGAAGCGGCGTTTCTGCCAGGCTTCTTCCATTTTCACGGCGTCGCGAACGGACAAGGGACGCGGTCCGACGACGCTCATGTCGCCCAGCAGCACGTTGACGAGTTGCGGGAGCTCATCGATGCTCGTACGTCGCAACCATTTTCCAATCATCGTGATGCGCGGGTCGTTCTTGATTTTGAAGATTGGGCCGCTCTTTTCGTTCAGGTGCTCAATGTCTTTCATTCGCGCTTCAGCATCCACACCCATGGTTCTGAACTTGATCATCCGAAAGCGACGTTTGCTAAGACCCACGCGTTCCTGCACAAAGAAGATAGGGCCGCGCGAATCCAACTTGATGGCGATTGCGGTCAGCAGAAAGATGGGCGAACAAAGAACCAGCATTATTAAGGCAACGACCAGATCAAAAATGCGCTTGGCTTCAGTACGCCAGCTAAACACCGGAGTACTGTGAAGCGAAACGATCGGCATGCCGCCGAGATCGATCGGTTGAGAGCGCGCCAACTTTTGCGGAAAGAGATCAGACAGCACGTGCGTCGTAATGCCCTGCTCTTCCAGCAGCGCCACGGCCGATTCAATCTGCGAATAATGCGATTTGATCGGGAGGGCGATCGCGACTTCGTCGATCACTTCGTGGGCCACAATCCGCGGGAGGTCGTCAACGCGACCTAACCAAGACGCACCGGACAACTCGGCCTCCGCAAAAGACAGATCATTGTCCACAAAACCCAGGAGCGTGTACCCAAGGTCCTGACGTTTGCTGATCACCGAAGCGAGACCTTGCGCCCTGGCGCCACCGCCAACAATCAAGAGAGATTTGACGTTGTGACCGCGCTCGCGTAACCGGCGTAGATTTGATCTCAACGCCAGTCGCATCGTGCTAATCAGGATAAAGCTGAGCGCCGCAAACGACGCCACCGTTGCGACATTAATCGTCGGCCACTTCCCAAACTGCGCCGCCACCAAAAGTGTGAGCGCGGTCACCAGCACACCGCGGGCGACTTCCTTGATCTCTTCGGTCATCGGGCTCAGGCGGTGAGAGACATAAAGCCCCTGCGCGACAAAAGCCGCGTGCCAGAAAAGAATCAACATGAATCCCAAAATCGCGTTGCCGACTTTGACTCGCTCGGAGAGATACGAGAATAAGAAGCCAATATTTTCCGCCGGCGAATACCAGTGGACGATGACCAGGCCAAGCGACGCCAGGGTCAGCGAAAGGTCGCTAAACTTGAGGAAAGCATTCGAGATTGTACCGTGACGATCCGTCATAATTTCGGGGCGCTCAATTATTGACGCTTAGAGTTTTGGAGTTATCAGCGCGGCGACGCTGACGAGTCGCATGAACCGTTCAACCTTTGAGAGCTTGTCGCGCGGCACAAAGACAATGTCGCCCGCTTTTAAGGTCAAATCGTTTTCCAAATCGCTGGTGCGGCGAATGTCTTTGAGGTTAAGCACTTTTACTTCTGCCATGTCGGTGTTGATTGTCCGGAAGACGACGACCTGCGATGATTTCGCGCTTTCTCTCATTCCACCGGCGAGCATGATTGCCTGCAGTGCCGTGACCCTCTCGCGCATTTCAATCTTTCCTGGTTGGGCCACTTCACCGGAAACCACGAAGTAAGGCTTCTGAAATTCTTTCAGTATGATCGTGGCGACCGGATCCTGCAGACGCTTGTTGGCCTGCCTCAGGATTGCCTGTTTAGTTTCTTCAATCGTAAAGCCCGCCACCTTCAGGTCACCGCCGATTTCCAGCGAGATGTATCCGTCAGGTTGGACCGTTACTGTTTGATTGAATTCCGGCGTGTAGCGAAACTGCACCTCGAGCACGTCCCCGGGCTGAAGGCGGTAGCGGTCTTCAGTTACCGTGGTCAGCCGTGGAGGTCTCTGGTCCTGCGCGTGAACCGCGAGGGGCAGAATCAAAAGGGCAAAGGCGAAAGCTAAAATCAGGCGACGTTTCATGGCACTCCATCTAAGTGGCACAGACTTCAGTCTGTAATCTCCCAGGCAATCACAGACTGAAATCTGTGCCACTGAATTACAGTCTTTTGTAAAGCCATTCAGGCACGGGATAGCGGCGTTTGTTCAAAACGAATCCGAGGAATTTGCCGCCCGCACTTTCGATTGTCCGCTGCGCGTTGAGAATCTCGTCGTTACGAGATTCGCCGGCATCGACAACCACCACAATTCCATCGACGCTGTTGGCCAGGACGGCCGCGTCGGTCGAACTCTTCAGCGATCGACAATCGATGAGGATGTTGTCAAAGCTGACTTTCAAAGCCTCGACCGCGTCCAGACCGGTGTCGATTTCTTCACCCTGTTTTCCGACACGCATCAGAAACGATCGTTTCGGAATCTCGTGAATGTTGTCTGATTTGCCATTCTTTCCCGATTTCTTTGACGGCAACATCCAAAGGTTATCGATATTTGTCGGATGGCAGTTCCAGGGCATCTGCAGGTAATCTTCAACCCCCAGGCTCTGTAATCTTTCAGAGTCGATCACCAGAGTGCGCCGGGACGTGTGCCGAGCAAGTTCGATGGCGAACAACTTTGCTACGTGAGTCGCGCCGTTACCCATTGACGCCGAAGTAAAGACGATGGCTGTTCCCTCGCGCAGCTTTTGCGACCCGTTTTGCAGGTTCGCCAGCAACAACTGAAGGTTGTGTTGCTTGTGACCGTTGGTCTCGCGCTGAGCGGGCAACGGCGTCTGCTCAATAATTTGATCCTGTACTTGCACTCGGTCTTTTCCTTTAGCTTTGAAGTTCTGCCACCGGTCGAGCCTCAGGCAACTTTGACTCGCGATGACCTCGCATGAGCATCCGGCGACTATTCGATGGAACAGTTGCGAGCACCGCCGCACCGGTAAGCGCTTCGAGTTGTCGGGGCGTGTGCACCACGTCGCTGAACATCTCGGACGAGAAGACGCTGCCCAAACTTAAGAAGCCGGCGAGCGCCACGCCGATCATCAGATTCAGCGAACGATTTGGCGAAGAAGGAATCTGGGGAACAGTCGCAGCCTCTGCGATCGAAACGTTCGTAATCTTTTGACGATCTAATTCGTCCGCGATGCCCGCTTCTTCGCGCTTCTTCGCGTAGAGCTGGTAATTGTCTTCGGCTTCCTTCTTCTGCCGTTGCAGATCGTCGTGAGTCGCGGTGTTAGCTTCGAGCGTCTTCAGAGAGTTTTCGTACTGCTGAAGCTGAGCCTTTAACGTGTCGCGACGGGCGCGCGCGGCCACCTGATCCAACTTCGCCCGCGACAATTCCGTTTCCAGGTTCTGGCGCAAGGGATTGAGGTCCGTCGATTCTTCAAACGCGGTCTTCTGATCCGCCTTGTTGAGCGCTTCGCGCGTGAAACGAATCTGCTCATCAACCTCTTTCACCAGACGATCTTCGGGACGAAACTTGGTGAGCAACTGGGTCCGCTTGTTTTGCAGCTCGACGAGCATTGTGTTCAGACGCTCTGCCGAATACTGATTGGGAAGTTGCTTGCTCTGGGTAATGATGCGCTTGGGAATTGATGAAAGTTGCTCTTCAACGCGCGCGATTCGATTCGTCGCTTCGCTTAAAGCGGTTTCAGCTTCGAGCATCTTCCCTTTGGCGTCGGCAGTTTTGACCAGCGTCAGGTCCTTCTGCTGGCTCAGCACGACCAGTTGATTGCGCTGCTGAAAATCTGTCAGGTTCTGTTCGGCTTGCTTTAGCTGGGACTCGTATTGCTCGGCTTTGTCTTTGAAGAAATCAGACGCACCGGCGGGATGGTTCAACTTCAGATGCTTTTCCAGGTAAAGCTCTCCCAATTTTTTGAGAACTGCGGCGACCATCTGCGGCGAGCCGGAGGTATAGCTCACGGTAATTACGTTCGCCTTGCGAACCGGCGTGATGGTCAGGTCTTTTGCAAGAGCGGTAACAGCCTTTTCGACCCGAGCCGCTTCAGGCGCCGGCTTTCCAAACAAACCACCCCCGTCGGCCTTAGCCAGACCCGTTTCATTGACGACTTGCGTCAACAAGTCGTTGCTGGTCAAGAGTTCGATCTCCGAATTGATTTGGTTCTCGCTGACTTCGTTCTCGATCGTCGGGGCCGCGCCGCCGGATGTCGCTTCGGGTGTAATCGCAAGATCGACGCGCTGGTTCTTAACCAGAATTTTCATGCGCGCACTGTAGCGATTGGGCAGCAGCAGCGTAACGAGGATTGTGCCGGCGATAACGGCAAGAAAAGTGAACAGAACCAGCGCCCGGCGGCGAAATATGGCGCTTGCCGCGTCCCGCACGCTGAATGAATTATTCCCGAGGCCAGTAGTCAATTGGCGTTTCATAGCTTCCCGTCCGAGGGGTTGAAACGCTGAATTCGTCAATAATTCCAAGGATTGGGCGCAGATCAGCGCGATCGACCGGGTCGAATCAAGCCGCCGGCCGTCATTCAAATGCCGGGTCCTGAGCTGTTTTCGATAGGATCAAGTCTTCGAGGCTTTAGGGAGCTTTTGCTCGCCCGACGGAGCATTCTGGGTTGCGGCTGAAGACACCGTCTTCCCAATGGTTGGCATGATCAGGCTGTGTCTTATTTGCGTGTATTTCGAGAACAAGCGCCAACTGCGAGACCGCTGCAGCGTCTTTAGTTCGGATCGATCCGCCTCCAGAGAGTGGAAACGTTCAGTCAATTGCCGCAGGTAAACGGCCAGCGCGGCGCTGTCCGCCAACGGGTCAGGAGTGGATGCTTCCCGGTGTTCGTCGATGACGTCCCGATAAACATCGATGAATTGATCAAACACCGGATCGCAGCCGGCGTCTTCTCGAATAAAGTTTCTTACGCGCGCAGCATCTTCGGGATCGTAGCGCGCCAACTCTCTAGCAATAACATTTGCGGTGATCGGATTCTGCAAACACTTGATCCCAAAATTAAGCGGCCGCAGCGCTTGAACATTTTGCGTGGTTACCATTGGACCGACGCCCGCGGCATCGCAGGCGATCACTGCCGTACCCACGGCCATTGCTTCCAACGCGGCCTTCGCTTTTGCGAAAACTATGTCATAGCGCGCCAATAAGAGTTCCGGCCTTTCGGACGGATTTCCAGCATTTCTACCGGCGATGTCCAACTGAATACCCGCGCGATTGCACGCCGCCCGAATCGGATCAATCTGAACCGGCTCACACATCTTATTGCTGAAAATCAAAGCGAGTCGTGGGCTCTGAGGAAGGGCCGAACGAGGTTTGAAACGATTCAGATCGACAAAATTCAGCAGCACCCGAACGCGATCTTCCGGAATCGTTTGATTGAGGACGCGTTCCCTGCAGGGATTATCGACGGCAATGTATCGTCGGATTCGCGGAAACACCGGAGGCGATTCCTCCCAGGGTTCTGAGCCATGGCAGACATAGACTGCAGGGACGCCGCTGAATTTCATCAGAGCCGTCATAGTGTCCAGGTGATGATGACCATGAATGATATCTGGCGCGCCCGGAAATTTTTCCAGATCATCCAGCACCGTTACGCCATGCGCTCTCAGTTCCGCCGCCACGTTGCCAAGTTTGGTGCTGTAGGCAAAGGGCTCGTGGCCACGTTTCATTAACCCGATCGCCAAATCGCGGACGTACATTTCCGTGCCGGCCCTATCCGCCAGAGTGTTGTTGGTGATTAGGATACGCAAGTCGCCTCCCGAACCTTGCTGCGACTGAAATCACGCAGGGCCTCAACGATGGGAAGGATATGTTCGCGATAACGAATGACTTCGCGATAGTATCCGCGCTTCACCTGTTCTTCGCCGTACCTTTCATAGAAAGGGGGATCGTCTGGAGCGTCATAAAACGGCGTCGTGGGCCGCATGGATTCCGTTCTCAGAGCATCGATTCCCTCCTGTTGCAGGATTTGCGCAAGGTCAACCGCCAGCTCTGAATAGTTGCCGGCAGCCTGCAACTTTTCCGATAACGTTTCGGAACTGACTTGAATTGAAATCGCATCCGGGCCGGCAACCACCGAGTCATCGTTGCGGCTGGCCAAAAGCACTTCAAAACTCCTCAGACAACGACCCGACTTGCGGAGTTTCTCTACCGCTGCGCTGGTGATCAAATGGCAAATGTCATGCGCCGGGTTATAGCCTTCGACCGCATCTGAAACGACGTATTCAGTCTGTTCAATTTGGCAGGCTTGGGCCAGCTCAGTGGCGATATCGACAAAGCGTTTGACGTCACGTTTCAGGATCGCCGAATAGAGCTCTCTATCGCTGAACCGTCCATAGATGCGCCCGGGGCGGGCGCCGGTTTGACTCAGAATCTGCGTGGTTTGATAGAGTCGCGACTCAGCCGATCGGCCCGATCCGTCGGTTAGGACAAACACGGAAGGCCGAGCCAACATCAACCAGTTGAAAATGCGCAATTCGTGTCCTGGATGCGCAATAACGAGCGCCGCGCGACTATTAGTTAAAGCACCAAGCATTGTCGAGTTCGCGGATGATAGCACCGCTGCTCATCGCGATTCCACAAAACCTGCTGGTGAGATCGCCGGTCCGGGCGGAACAGGATCGCCTGCGGCTAGAGGCCGAAGTGAGGTTACGAACCAGGAAAGAACAGGAACGTCTCGAGATTGCCATTCACACCCGCAAGTTGACCATTAACACTCGCAAGATCCCCATTAACGCCTGCAAGATGTCCATTAACGCCCGCAAGATCCCCATTAACGCCTGCAAGATGTCCATTAGCGCCCGCAAGATCCCCATTAACGCCTGCAAGATGTCCATTAATGCCCGCAAGATCCCCATTAACGCCTGCAAGATATCCATTAATGCCCGCAAGATCCCCATTAACGTCTGCAAGATCCCCATTAACGTCTGCAAGATTCCCATTTACACCCGCAAGATCCCCAAAAACACGCGCAAGATCGTCACAAACGCCAGATTCTCACTAAACTACTTCAGGGTCAGTTCTGAATAGCCCAGAACGTCCGGCTCTTTCCCGGCTGTCAGTCGTCCGGCAACCTGCCAGGTTTTCAAATCGATCATGGTAACAATGTCGGCATTTGTATTGGCGACGAACGCGTGCGAGGGTTTCGGCGCCGTTAGGATTCAGACCGGCGCCGGCCCGGTGACTTGACGCGTTAGTTTGCCGCGATAGGAAGCAAAAGACTGCCGCGAGGACTGCAAAAATGCTAAGTGTTTTGCGTACCTAAAAATTGAGCGCAAGTGAAAATGGAAGCATCCATTTGCCGGAAGTTCAGGCTCCACCATCTCAGCCTCCCGGCGCTGGCAAATTCTTGACAACGCAAGAAACTAAGAATAGGCTTTGGCACAGATAGGTTCACTCGTCGATCGTCTCAAGCTGCCAAATGTCTGCCAGTTAAGGTGGTATCGAGATGGCTACCAAAAACAGGCTTGTAATAGCTCTCACAGTGCTGTTCGTGGCATCCATCTCCGGAGTGTGGCTTGCCCATACTCGTTACACTAGCTCGCCCAGCGTCGTTCGCGCACAGCAAGGGCAACCAGCAGAAGGAAGCCTCAGATGGTATGCCCAGCAAGCCCACGCTTCGGGGCAATCGAACTTCTCGCTGTCAATATCTACCAATTCGTTGATTGCAAATGATCTGAACGAAGCGATTTCAAATAACTCAATAGTAGTCGGCCAATTGATTGCACAGCAGTCCGTTTGGTATGACGATCCGGACACAATTTACACTTGGAATAAATTTCAACTCACAGAAACATTAACGCAGAAGCCATACGTCCCGTGCGAGGGCTGCACATTTTCGCCCACACCCCCTCCGGAACTGCTGCCGCTCCAGGCAGGACAGGTTCTTGTGCCACTGGTCGGCGGCAACGCGGTAATTGACGATGTCGCCTTCGATCTTCAAGTAAACAATGTTTCGTCCCTGGTTTACGGCCAAAAATACCTGCTGTTTCTCAACCTAAATCCCGATACAAGTATCGGCAGCACGAGGGCCCAAGGAATTGTTTTGGTTAACTCAGACAATAGCTTTGCGTCCGTTTTACTGATGCCCGAGGGAGAAACGGAACCTATTATTTATGGTCTCGTGACCCAATATGGTTCACTTACTCAATTGAGGAATGCTCTTAATCCTCCGCCGCCGTCATCATGCAATCCTGCCCAGCAGCAGAGCTGCGAAGACGACGGGGGTACTTGGAATTCGTCCACTTGCTACTGCACACCGCCCTTCGATCCATGCATTAAAAAGCCGTGGTTGTGCGAGTAAGACAATCATTTGTGAAGGTACACATATACAACTTGCCCCCAGTCCGTTTTGGCGCGCGGCTGTTCCTTTTCGTTTTATGCCTGTGCGCATTGCCCATGCTCTTTGGGGCGAGAGCCATGGCGCAACCGCCAAAGTGTACTGAGTGCGATAAGAGCATCAAGCAATTGAATGGTCATGGCGCGCACTCCACTTCAGATCCGCGTCGAGTCATTAACGTGCAGATCGGCCCGAGCTGGGGGACGACGACCAACGCGAACATTTTTAACGGAGTGTGTGCCGGGTCACAATCGACTAATTGCGGGGGCGCGTCCGGTCCTAGCGCGATTTCGCTGTGGAATGCTGTGGGCTCGCCCTATTACTTCGATTTGCGCCAGGACGCTGCAATAAACGACGTTGATTTCTTAGTTGTCAAAGACGCATCGTGGGATTATGACAAACAAGGGTGCGCTGTAACATCGAGTCCCCTTACGACTAGTTCCACCAACCTTAGAGTCGTTCATCTTCCACCTAATGCTGCCAACTGGTCGCAAGCGGATCTGGCATGTATTCTGGCCCACGAGATTGGTCACGGCGTCGGATTGGACGGTGCATTTCCCGGATGTAATTCGGTGATGACTGAGATTCCAGTGCGGAAAGACAGTGACTGTAAATGTCCGGGACCAATCAGTCAGCGAGATGTAGATCGAGCTAATCTGTTTACCAGCAACCCGCAGAATTGTAAGGCGGCCAGCAAAACAACTCAGAACTTCGGCGGCCCGGGTTACGAAGATCCTAATCCTTACAGGTACATTCCGACTTGCTATTATTTCTACGAATCTGTGGATGTTTACTATTGTCGCCTCCTGATGGAAGATGGTACGTGTCATCCTGAGTTCCCCCCGGTCTATATTGATACTATTTACATTTTGCGCGATGTCAGGTGTTATTAGACTATAGACAAGGAAGCATCATTTTTAGCCGCTGAGGATTCGGTTCGCATGGGTATGCTATGAAAAGTGAGTTTCGTTTCACACTCATGTTGGTATTTGCGATGATTGTCCTTCAGGTCTCCGTGTATGGACAGCCATCTCCGCAAAGACAGTTTACCTGGAAGAGCCCGCCGGACCGCGCCGACGACAATTTGAAAGACCGGCGCCCACTTAAAGATAAAGCAAAGAATAACGGTCGCTATGTGGCCACAGAATATCCTCCGACTTTAACCCGCTTCAACACCCTCGACGCCCTCGCCAGGTCGGCCGATGCCATTGTTATCGCTAAGGCGATAGACAATGCCAGCCGGATTTCTTCAGACGGCATGACGGTTACTACTGACTATCAATTGAAGGTAGAACACGGTTACAAGGGAAAACTCGCTGAAGGCGGCTCGATTTCAGTTAGCTTGCCTGGCGGTTTGACACGATTTTCAGACGGAAGCTCCGCCGAGATAAGAACGCCCTGGTTCCGAAAAATGGTAAATGGCCGCACATATTTGCTGTTCCTTAATCGTCGCGGGAATCGCTGGTCGGTAACCGGTGGTCCTCGCGGTTTGTTTGAAATACCTACCACCGAAGGATATCGCAACGTAACCTCTCACAGCCTCATGGAAAATGATCCGATGAGGGCCTACAACGATACGGAAGTGATCCAGTTTCTTCGGGCGGTCAAGCAATCTGCTAAGCGAGCCAGATGACGTTCGTCACCGGGCTGAAGCGGTGTGAATTGAGATGTCACGGTTTCGCGCCTTTGAGGCAAAGCCCTTTGGCGCTACTAACGCAGAATTCTGTTCTTAACTCTATCGACTTTGAACTTGAATGATCGGAAGATTCGCTGCCCGAAGTTCCTGATTCAGCGCGGGAATGTCTTGTGAGCTAATCCCTCTCCAACTCTCCTGAATTCCGCGCGAATCTTTGAGGACATCGGGGATCGCTCCGGATACTTGCGGCGTCGGCGCCAGATCCACTTCTTCGATCAAATTAAAGAGATTGCGGATGCGCCCGGTCGCCGACGCGACGGTTACGCGTGCGGCTCCGCCACCTCCACCGGCGCCGCCGCCGAAGCCAACGCCCCCGCCCGCGAGGCTCTGAAGTTTTTCCGCAAAGGCATCGACTTTGGTTTTGAGGTTCGCGTCCGAAACCTTTGCACGCAGTTCGGTGACTTGACCTCGAATTTGTCGCACGTGATCGGAAATCGAATTCAACGTCAGCCATTCATCGTAAAGCTGCTTCGACAATTTGTACTGCTCGGCCAGGTCCGCGGTTGAAGTCTTTACGCGCGGATCCATCACCAGCGTGAGCAGCTGTTCATATTTCTTTCCACCGGCAGTTAGCACTACCGTGTACTTCCCCGGCATCGCCCAGGGCGAAGTTGGATCGGGCGCAGTGTTCTTGTAAACCGCGGAGATTGGGTATTGCGGCGGCACGCCGGGCACCGGCTCGAGATGAAAGTCCCAGAGGAAGCGATGCATGCCGGCGCCGTTTGAAAGTTTCTGTGGCGGCCGAACCCAGTAAGGCGGAATGTTGAGGGCCGGATCATCAACCGGAACAGGATCGTTGCTCGAATAGCGGCGCACGATCTGTCCCTGCGCGTCTTTGATTTCCAAAGTGACCACGCCCGAAGTCGCCGCACCAAGATAAAAATCGATCATCGCGCCGTCTGGTGGATTCTCTCCCGCCGGCGTATCCGGCGGCAGCGGCGTGTCAGAGTTCGTATTCCAGCGAACGCGATAAGCGGTTTGCGGCTTAAATAAATGAGCCGGCGATCTCACAATCGAATCCTGAAGTTGCCGCAGCGGCGTAATGTTGTCGAGAATCCAAAAACCTCGGCCGTGTGTTCCCACCGCGAGATCATCGCCTTTGATAATCAGATCGCGAATCGAAGTTGCGCCCATGTTAAGCCTGAGCGATTGCCAGTGCTCACCATCATCAAACGAAACGTGTACGGCGCGTTCGGTGCCGGCGAACAACAAACCCTTTCGCTCCGGGTCCTCGCGCACGACGTCTGTGGGTTCGCCGTCCGGAATGCCGTTGTTAATTTCGGTCCAGTTCGCGCCGCCGTCGCGAGTGCGATAGATGTGCGGACGCAAATCATCCAGGCGCAAAGTATTAATCGCCGCATAGGCCGTGTTCTTGTCGAAGTGACTGGCATCGAGAATCGAAACTTTCATCCAGGGCTTAAGTTGCTTCGGGGTTACATCCGACCAGGTCTTGCCGCCATCGATCGTGCGATGGATCAAACCGTCATCTGTCCCCGCCCAAATCAGATTGATGTCGAGTGGCGACGGCGCGACGGCGTAGATGACGCCGCGCTGGGTTGGCTGTGCGGTCGGCTGCGAACGAAACTTGCCGATAGTGTCAGGCACTTCGAACGTCTTTCGCGTTAAGTCCGGACTGATCTGGTCCCAGTTCCGCCCGCCATCCCTGGTCTTCCATAGAGTGTTCGTCGCAAAGTAGAGCAGGTGTGGATCGACAGGCGAAAACAAAACCGGCTGCGTGCGCACGACACGAAAGTCAGCCGAGCGAAAAGGTTTCGGCATGATGTTCTGAGCCTGCGACGTGCGCCGGTCGTATCGCGTGAGCTTGCCGCCATAGACGATGTCGGGATCGAGCGGATCGGCAACCACGTAGCCATATTCTTCGGCGCTGACCGGATGCCATTCACGAAAAGTGATCTCGCCGTCGTTGCCGCGACTCGCGACACAGGCTGATCCGCTTTCCTGCTGGCCGCTGCACAAGCGATACGGAAACGCGTTGTCGGCGCTGACGTGATACATCTGGGCCGTCGGCTGGTTATACCAGCTGCTCCACGTGCGGCCACCGTTCGGGGTGATGACCGCACCTTGATCGCTTCCGAGAATGATCACGTCGCTGTTGTTTGGATTAATCCAGACGTTTTGATAATCATCTCCGCCCGGCGCGCCGCGAAACGCAGCCCAGGTCTTTCCACCGTCGACAGATTTCCAACTGACGGTGCTGGCGACAATGACCACCTCGGGATTGTTGGGATCAAAACGGGTAACACAAAGATCGCCACCGCCGATTCGACCGGCCGGTCGCGGGTCTTTAGTGATGATCGCCCAGGTGCTTCCGGCATCGTCTGAGCGATAGAGATTCACGCCGCCCTGGACGGCAACTGAAGCCATCAGCCGATCGGTATTGCTCGGCGCAATCGACAGGTTCGCCTGCACGATGCCCGCGGGCAGGCCGCCGCCCAACTGCTGCCAGGTCTTGCCGTTATCGGTTGATTTGAAGATGCCGCCGCCGGGGCCGTTCCAGGCTCCGTTTTCCCAGGGGCCCTGGCGCGCTTCCCACAACGAAGCGTAAGCGATGTCAGGATTCTTTGGATCAAACAGAACATCGGCGCCGCCAACGTTTTCATCTTTGTAGAGAACTTTCTCGAAAGTCTTTCCGCCATCACTCGAGCGAAAGATGCCGCGCTCTTCATTCGCAGCGTAAGGGTGCCCGGCCACCGCGACGAGAATTCGATTCGCATCGCGCGGATCGACGGCTATCTGCGGAATCTGCTGGCCGTCTCGCAAGCCCTGATGCGTCCAGGTCTTTCCGGCGTCGACTGATTTGTAAATGCCGTCGCCAACCGAAAGATCGGGACGTTGCAAACCTTCGCCGCTGCCGACATAGATGATGTTTGGATCCGATGCCGCGACCGCGATGCAACCGACCGAACCGGTTGGTTGATCGTCGAAGATGGGCGTCCAGGTGTGGCCATAATCTTCGGTCTTCCAAACGCCGCCGTTCACCTGCGCGATGTAGAAAACGTTCGGTTGCGAAGGCACACCGGCAACTGCGCGCGTCCGGCCGCCGCGAAACGGCCCGATGCTGCGCCAATGAAGAGACTTGAAGAGTTCGGGGTTGAACTGTTGCGCCAATGCTGACGAGCCGGCGGCAATGATGAAGCCAATTACGAAAGTTGATAGGAAGCGGCGGCGCATAGACGTAAAGAAATAGTTTCTCATCATCATTGGTCCAGTTTGTTTTTCTTGAACGAGCGTTGGGCCTGCATAGTATCGAATCGCCTGGCGTTTGTCATCGGCCTGGCGTCAGAAGCCCGACCATGAGCGAGGGCCAGGTTTGCCGATCCGGAGTCTTGCTTCCTGCCCCATCCTCAACCTGGCGCGTCATTCGCCGGCCATTCAACACAACAGGCCGCGCCACCTCGGCTGAACGCGTCTTTAGATTTTGCGTTGCTCACCAGGTCGAAAAAACCTGCCGGCGGCCGAGCTTTTTGTTTGCCATTTGCAGGGTCTGATGCCAATCTTTCACCGCCATGATCACGGAGATTCCCACCCTCGGCGTTTATGTGAGTTCGACGTGGAAGGACCTCAAACCAGAACGTGCTGCCGTCGAGAGCGTTATTCACAGCCTAAACGAAACTAAGTTCGTCGGCATGGAGTACTTCGGCAGCCGTGATGAAACGACGAGCGAAGCCTCCGTCAACGCGATGGATCAAGTCTCGCTTTATGTCGTGATTGTGGGCGAGCGTTACGGCTCAGGCATCACCGAGAAGGAATACGATCGGGCGCTCGAGTTGCGGATACCCTGTCACGTCTATTGCAAGCGAAAGAAATCTGCTACGACCGGACCACGCGAACCGGCAGAAAACAAGGACCAGCTTCGCCGGTTCGTTAACCGGCTCCGCGATCAAACCAAAGGACACCTGGTTACAGAGTTTTCGACTGCCGACGAACTAGCGAAGCGCGTCGTCGTCGATTTACACAACTTTCTGTACGACCGCTACGTGGTTCCGATGTTGCAGCGGGCCCGGCGTGAGCGCAAAGGGCAGGATACGCTTGCGGGACTATCGGAACAGTTGACCCAACTGGCCTCTTTTAATAGGAGCCTGTGGTCGCGCATCGATCAGCCAATGAAAGGGCACGGGTGGATGCCGGCCGCGCCCGCCTCCCTGAATGAAACTGATGTCGTCCTTCCTTCCGCAGTGCAACAGGCCATCCTGAATGAGTACCCGGCCCTTAAGGAGCATGTCTATCCGGAGTTTGGCGATCTAATTGCTCGCTTAACTGGATCTTTCGTCGGCCGTACTTCGGTCTTTGAAAAGATCTCTGAGTTCACCGGGAGGTTTAGTTCGGGATACTTTCAGATAGTTGGCGGCGCCGGATTAGGTAAGACCGCGCTTGCTGCCGAGATTGCCCGCCGGTTTGATGCGCCGATCTTTTTCGCCAGCATTAGCGCCGGCCACAGCCGCGCTGCCCAATGCCTGCGGCACCTTTGCGCGGAACTCATCTTACGGCGCGGCTTGCCCTACGAAACACTTCCCGAACGGGCTGGAACTGACGCGTCGTTCCTGCTCGAATTGCTCCGCCAGATACCAAGAACACGCGAGCAGCCGGTTTGGCTGGTCGTCGACGCGCTTGATGAAGCGGACAAGCCCGAGACTGGTCAGAACGCGTTGCTCCTTCCTTCCAATCTTCCGGAACATGTGTACTGCGTGGTTACTCGCCGTGATGATGTCGCGTTGTTCGTCGATCCTCCGGCGGCCTTCAGCGGGGCGACCCTCGGCGCGGACACCGAAGAGCAGACCGAGGACATCCGCGCCTATCTGGCAAGTCAGGTGCTGCGCCCCGATTTACAGCGCGCGCTCAATGTCGAGCCATCCATCAACACCGGCAAGCTGCTGGCGGCCCTTGCGCGTGCCAGCGCGGGCAACTTCAAGTATCTCGAATACTCGCTGGCCGATCTCGCGGCGCGCCGTCCTGGTGACCCGCCAGTCGATCTCTCGCGCCTGCCGCTGGGTCTCTCCGGCTACTACGATCATTTTTGGGCCCGGATGGAATCGGTGAAAGAGAGTGAGGATTGGCAGGATTGGACCAAACTCTACCGTCCCACCATCGGCATGTTGGCGATTGCCGGCGAGCCGGTCTCTGCGGATTGGCTGGCCAGCCAAATCGATCGCGACAGCCAGGAGATTCGCGAGCGCGCCCTTTCGCGTTGGCGCCGTTTCCTGACGATCACGGAACGCGGCGAAACAGAACTATGGAGTATCGTTCACAAATCATTCGCCGACTTTCTCAGGGAAAAGAAACGGCTCGATCTCAAAGACTTGCATCGCCAGGTGGGTGAGTATTTTTCTAAGCCTGCCCAATGGGATACTTTCGGAAGATACGCGCTGCGGCATCTGGCGCGGCACCTCCGCGAATCCAACAGCGAAGAGCTGTTTCGCCTGGTTGACGATCAGACGTGGTACGAAAGGCAAATCAATTCGGACGCTACAGCCTCGCCGTTTATCGCCGACGTCGGGCAGGCGTGGGAGCTTGCCGAGTCTTTGGATCAAGCATCGATTGATGCGCATTCACCACCTTTACATCTTGCCCGGCAGTTCAGCTGCGGGCTGGTTACTGCAACCTTTCGAACTGTAGCCGGAAATCTCCCAGCCGCGCTGATCTCGTCGCTTGTCTCGTCCGGCGCATGGACTATCGAACAGGCCCTGGAATCAGCCCAACGTAATACGAACCCTTTGAATCAGGTAAGAACGCTCGTCGGGATTGCGGCGCAAGTTAGCGGTTCGCGAAAGCAGGAGTTGCTGGAACAGGCGCGCACTATCGCCAACGACATTAAGGAAGCGGACGTGAAGGCTTCGGCGTTGATGGCAATCGAACCGCAGTTGCCGGCAGGCGCGCGTCTTCCACTATTTGCCGCTTTGGTGGATTGCCTTTCATCAATATCAAGCTACCCGAATAGGGCTGACCTTTATCGCGCTCTCAGTGAGCGCCTTCCCGCAGATCCTTCGCTCTTACAGGAGGCGCTACAGGTGGGCGAGGACCTGGTTGATGGGGGTTACGATCTTCCCCTGCTCAAAATAGCCGAGCGAATTGGTCCGGCTGTTTTCGATCAAGTCGTGCGCAAGGGTCTGCGGCACGCGCGTAAGGCACGCACGGAAACCACAACAGTAATAGGTTGGCGCTTATCGTTTCTGCCGCATCTGTCCGCACGCGAAAGGCGTCAACTGATAGACGAGGAAATTGAAAACGCGGTTACTTACGATCCAGGCGAGACTTATGCAGGTCTGCTGAGGAACCTGGACGGCGACGACCGCGCGCAAGTTATCGCTGCGGCCCATTCAAGGGTGATGGCTGAGGAGTATCCGTCCTGGAGGGCCGCTCTCCTCGAAGTCCTTCTGCCCGTCATCGATAAGCCGGCCCGCAGCAAACTGATTGCCGCAGCCCTGACCGGCTTCTCCGACGCGCCGGATGATTACGGCTGGGCGCGTCTGTGCCTTGCGGTGATCCCCTATGTTCCCATCACCAAACGACGAGAGCTGCTCCGCAAAGGGATTGACGCGCTCGAGCTTCTGCCTGAGGATGAAATCGGGGTTGAGCTGATTAATAAATACGCACAGTATGCGGACGCTGAAACCAGCCCGCGACTGGTTTCATTGGCTGAGAAGATCGCAAACGGAAGCTCGAGAAGCGAGGTGCTGGCTGGATTGCTGCCCGTCCTGCCGGATTCGTTGCGCGTTACGGTGCTCGACAAAGCCCAGTCGGCGGCGTGGTCAATTGGCGATGAGCCGGCCCGCGTTAAGTTTCTCGGTGCGATCATTGAGCGTTGCCCGACGGCCAGCAAGTCTCTATTGGTCGAAGAAATGCTGGCGGCGGCGCGGCGCATTGCTGATTTCGAAAAACGCGCGGAAGCGCTCACCAGAGTAATACCACTGGTGGATGGCGAAGTACGGGCAACCCTCGTTGCTGAAGCGCTGGCTTCTGCGAAACAGCTATCGGGCCGCATCATCCGCCCAATGAAGCTGGCCGCGTTGCTGGAGTATCTCGCGGAGCCGGCTTTAGGCGAGGTCTTAGATCTTTTGTGTCAGGATCTGGTTTCCGCCGGGAGTCCGGTGGATGATGCGCGGTTTGAATCGCACGTGCTTCCCAAACTGCTGCGCTTCGTTGAAACGAATGAAGTGTTGGCAAAGAACTTGATCGCGGCGCTGGACTCAATCGGCAACCAATTGAACCGTATTCGCGCCCAGGCCGAACTACTGCCACATCTGAGCGCGAGCACGCGAGAGAAGATGCAACAACAATTGCTCGATGAAGTTGAGGGAATGAAATCGTCGTGGGAAGGCCAGTCAGCCCTGGCCACCATTGCATCTTACGTCGATGACTCGTTACGTCCCAGCCTTATCAGCGAAGCGTTCGCCAACGCCGGGCGTATTCGCGGCGGACGCCGCACGTCAGAAGTATTCGGATTGATTTGCTACCATCTGCCTCACTGGATTAAGAAATCGCCATCCTGTTGGCAAGATGCGCTGGCAGCCGTCAAATCATTGGACTCTGTGGATGACCGGGGTTGGGTGGTGACCTATCTCATCGATCATTTGCCGGCCAAAGAGAAGCGATGGGCCATATCCGAAGCCAAAGCCGCGGCTGCCAAAACAAAAAACAATGAAACCAAAGTAGTAATTCTGCGGAAATTGATTGAGCAGTTTACGGGCGCCACCAGGGTCCGAATGTTAGCTGAGGCGGCTTCGGCGGCACAACAAGCCGGGCCCGTGACCCGCGCGCTGTCACTCGCCGTGTTGGCCCAACATGCGGACGGGCAACGTTCAGAATTTCTCAAACTGGCGCTGGACGCCGTTAGGGAAACTCCGATTGACATTACCGTACCGTCTCATCGGAGTTACGCGCTGAAATTTCTGGTTCCATTTCTTCTCGACGACCCGACGCTGCGCGACGAAGCGATCGAAATGATTCTGAATCTTGATCGCGAGCAAGAGCGCGCAACTCTGATTGCCGCTTTAGTAGATCAGGCGGTGAAGCGCGATCCGGGACTGCAATATTACCTCTGGCGTAAATCGTATCCGCGGCTGGCAGCAAAACCGCGAGACCTGCTGATCGCCGGCCTGGCGCCGCTGGTCCCGTTGATCGAGAGCCTGGGCGGAGAAAAAGCAATTGCCGAAGCCGGCCAGGCTGTCGTTCGCTGTGCCGCGCGTTGGCCATAGATAAAGGCGTGGAAAACCAGGGATGATCCGATTAGCGATGAAAGTCCTCGTCCTGAACCATAAAGAAGTTGAAGAACTGCTGCCGCCAGCTGAGTGCATAGGGGTAATGGAAGAAGCATTCAACGGCCTGGCTAATAATCAGTTTCATCAACCATTGCGCACAATAATCAGGCCGCCGGCGGTCAAAGGAGTGTTGGCGATGATGCCGACTTTTCGCGCCGGCGAAGAGCCATTGTTCGCTCTAAAAGCGATTTGCGTCTTTCCCGGCAACGCTGAGATTGGCAAAGATGCTCATCAAGGTGGAGTAATCCTCTTTGACGGCGCCAATGGTGAGCCGCTGGCCCTGGTTAACGCATCGGCGATCACAGCGATTCGCACAGCCGCAGTTAGCGGATTAGCGACGCGACTGCTCGCGCGTGAAGATGCCGGCGACCTGGCGATCATCGGCGCCGGCGTGCAGGCGCGCACGCATCTCGCCGCGATGGCCTGCGTTCGCAACCTCAGAAGAATTCGCGTTGCCGCGAGACGCTTCGAAAGCGCGCAACGATTTGCGGAAGAAATGCAGGTCCGGACGCCCTGTCAGATCGAACCTGTTGAATCCAACGAAGCCGCGGTCCGCGGCGCAGACATCATCGTCACTGTGACGACCACGCGCGAACCCGTAGTGAATCACGAATGGATTTCGCCGGGCGCACATCTCAATGCGGTGGGCACTTTCTCTTTCAATGCGCGCGAAATCGACACGGCGACGATGAAAGCGGCCAGCCTGTTTGTCGATCGCCGCGAATCAGCTCTGAATGAAGCCGGCGATTATTTGATCGCCGCAAAGGAAGGCGCGATCGGACCCGAACACATTCGCGCGGAATTATCGGACGTGGTCGCCGGCAATCATCCGGGACGGACATCACCAGACGAAATCACAATCTTCAAATCATTGGGATTGGCCTTGGAGGATCTCGCCGCGGCTGCCTATTGCTTCCGCAAAGCTCGTGAGGAAAATCGGGGAACGTGGGTTGAGTTTTGAGGTACCCGACAAACTTTTCAGTTTGTCGCTTGAAGTTTTCGACAAGCCAAGGCTTGTCCGTGGCGATTCTCCTTTCATAGTGAAGTTTTCTCTAGCCCAGGCGTAAACGCCTGGGTAACAAACAGCAATTCGTCTTAAGCCCCATTCATTTCCCAGGCGTAAAGAGTGTGTGTCAAAACTCAATCCCTCAGCGCCGAAGGCGCGAAATGTAATAGCCTGGGCCATCGGCCCAGGAAGAAGACCACCCAACCCAGGGCGTTGCCCTGGGCTATTACATTTCGCGCCTTCGGCGCTGAGATCCCGGGGTTTTGACACACACTCTAAACGCCTGGGCTCCGGAAAATCATTCAAAGGACGCTTCCGCTAGTCGTACCGCATGTGACCACGGTGCCGCCTTGTGTTAAATTGAAATCCCCAGTACTTGAATTCAAATTCGATGAAGTCTTTGTATTTTAAGGACAAGCTCAAGCTCCGGTCAGTAGTTGGAGTTGCCACTTGGCGAAGCGTAGTGATGGCCGCGATCACTGTGACAGCGTTGTTCGCTTTGCCCATCTACGCACAGCAAAGTGATCGCACCACGCCAGTCATTGTGCAACCTGGCGCCCCGGGCCAGCCAACCAGGACATTGCCTGCATCGACCAGAGCCACACTGCCTCCGCGTTCAGCCGAGGATGTGAAGTTCATGCAAGGTATGATCATGCATCACGCGCAAGCGGTTGAGATGACTGCCTTGATGGAATCGCATACGACGAACAAGGACCTCCGTCTGCTTGGAGCGCGCATCAGCCACTCGCAGACCGAAGAAATAAACTTTATGAAACGATGGCTGGCGACCAGGGAAGAGCCGCTTTCACTGCCAATGCCGGACATGCCCGGCATGGATAAGTCAATGGATATGTCCGCCCATCAGATGCTTATGCCCGGAATGCTGACGCCAAAACAGATGGACGCGCTCAAAAAAGCAAAGGGCGCAGAGTTTGACCGGCTGTTTTTGACGGGGATGATTCAGCATCACAACGGCGCCTTAATTATGGTAAAGGACTTGTTCGACACTGCGGGCGCGGGGCAGGATGCAGATCTATTCAATTTCGCTACCGACGTAGACAGCGGCCAGCGCGCTGAGATCAGGATTATGCAGAACATGCTGGGAGAAAGTGGCCCGTGAAAGGGCACTTCGACTGGAGCGCAACGTCCCGGTTGCTCATCCGACTCACTGCACGCGAGGACGCTCGCGCTCCATTTCGCGTAAGTGTCAGAACCCGGAGCGATAGCGACGGGATCACGAGAAATTATTAATTAACTGAAATAATATTTGGAGGATAACGATGAATCAGGTCCAGAGGATCGCTTTCCGAGTTTTATTAGCTTCGTTTTTTTTGTGCGGTAGTCTTTCAATAAGGATGCAGGCGCAAACGCCTTCGCCCACGCCAACGCCGACACCGGCGGCCGCGCAACAGAATCCGTTTGCTCCGCAACCGGCGCCGCCACTACCGGCCGGGATGATGGGCTCGGACGTGAACGATCCGCGGGCGAAACTCAGTCCCGGCATGTACGACGCCGGCGAAGCGGCGGTGGGCTTGAAGCATCTCATGCTGCTTAAAAAACCGGACGCGTTCGAACTTGGCGCCACCGATCCCAATGACCCGAAAGTGAACAAGACACTGACCACGGTACTCGGTATAGCCGATCCCGCGAAGACGCCGGGCGCAATCAAGTTGGTGCTGGCCGGGCTTGGCTTTGCAAACTCAGACATGGCGTTCCAGGGCAACCGACTGTTTCTGGGAAATTTCTACGGCATGAATATCTATGACATCTCAAATCCGGCGAAGACGACTCTGTTGACCTCGATGATTTGTCCCGGAGGCCAGGGCGACGTGTCGGTTTATAAGAACCTGATGTTTATGTCGGTAGAGATGGCGAACGGTCGTTTGGATTGCGGCATCGGCGGCTTCCCGCCGAATCCGCCGCCCGCCGCCGGACAAGAGAATCAAAACCAGTTGCCGCCGGCACAAAAAGATCGTTTTCGTGGAGTAAGGATTTTCGACATCACCGACATCAAGAGTCCCAAGCAGGTGGCCGCCGTGCAAACCTGTCGCGGCTCGCACACGCATACGCTGGTTGTCGATCCTAACGACAAAAACAACGTCTACATTTACGTCTCCGGCACTTCTTTCGTCCGTCAGCCTGAAGAGCTGCCGGGATGTTCAGGCGAGAAGCCGGATAAAGATCCGAATACAGCGCTGTTTCGCATTGAGGTGATCAAAGTGCCGGTGGCCGCGCCGCAAGAGGCCAAGGTAGTTTCCAGTCCGCGCCTGTTCATGGATTCGCGCGGCGTTATCAACAGTCTGAATAACGGCGGCTCGCATACGATGACCGGAATCTCAAAGCCTTCGGATACCGATCAGTGCCACGACATTACTGTGTACTCGGCGATCGGCTTAGCGGCCGGCGCCTGCTCGGGTAACGGAATCCTGCTTGATATCAAAGATCCGGCTAATCCAAAACGCCTGGATGCAGTCAACGATGTGAATTATTCCTATTGGCACTCGGCTTCGTTTTCTAATGATGGAAAGAAAGTTGTCTTTACGGACGAGTGGGGCGGCGGACTGGGCGCGCGCTGCCGCGCGAATGATCCGAACAAGTGGGGCGCCGATGCCATCTTCAACCTGAAGGACAACAAGCTGAGCTTTGCCAGCTACTACAAGTTGCCTGCGGCCCAGGGCGACAGCGAAAACTGTGTGGCCCACAACGGTTCCCTTCTTCCGGTTCCCGGCCGCGACATTGAAGTTCAAGCCTGGTACCAGGGCGGCATCTCGATCATGGATTTCACCGATGCCGCACATCCGGTTGAAATTGGCTATTTTGATCGAGGACCGATTACTCCAGAGACGCTCGTGCTCGGCGGTGATTGGTCCGCCTACTGGTACAACGGCAACATCTACGCTTCAGAGATCGCTCGCGGTCTGGATGTTTTTGAGTTGACGCCGACAAAGGACCTGACGCAAAACGAAATCGACGCCGCGAAAACATTTCAGATGTCTGAGTTCAATGTACAGAACCAGCAAAAGATCGAGTGGCCGCGAAAGTTAGTTGTGGCAAAAGCGTATCTGGATCAGTTAGAGCGTTCACAAGGTCTGCCCGCTGATAAGATCGCTGGTGTGCGAACAGCGATTGAAAGTGCGGAGAAGGCAAACCTGAACAAACCGTCACTCGCAGCGCTCAAGAGCCTCGCGCCGTCGTTGGAAGAGGTCGCTTATGTCACAAAGACCCCGGGCGACGCCAGCCGTCTGCGTGCGTTAGCGGAGATTTTGAAGAGTCCTGTGCGCTAATTCCGCGAGTGTCCAAGCATTTCTCTGTGCCTCTGTGAAATCTCAGTGTCTCTGTGGTGAAGCTTTTCCTGAAGCATTCTTCACCACGGCGACACTGAGGATGCACAGAGACACGGAGACAAACCTTCAAGTTCGAAGCACTATCTAATTCCGGAGCATTGACGATCGTGCTTTTGAGCTATTCCTAACTGAAGTAAGGCCACCGAGTAGCGTTCTACTTTGCGGTTTTCTTTTGCGGCTTGGCGTGAGTTAATCGGTCGAAGAAGACCAGTTTCACGCAAAGACGCCAAGTCGCAAAGTTCCGCAAAGTGAAATTAGTACTACCGGGCCACTGACATTAATCGTGCTCTCCCCGGAGCACCGCGCGCGATTGGTCTCACCGAAACACCGAACACTCAACAGGAATGAACAGACCAATGAATAGATCAAAAAACCGACCAACCCTTTGGATCATTCTGCTGGCCGCTCTCTGCCTGCCGAGCGCGCTCGCACAATCACGTCAATCAAAACAGCCGGTCGTTGATTGGGGCACTGTCCCTTCGATCCTGACCCGCATTAAACCACCAAAATTTCCCGAGCGCGATTTCAACATCACAACTTACGGCGCCGTCGCTGACGGAAAAAGCGACGCCACCGAAGCCCTGCGTCAAGCCATCGATGCTTGCAACAAAGCTGGTGGCGGCCGCGTCGTCGTCCCCGCTGGGACCTTTCTTACCGGCGCAGTTCATCTCAAAAGCAACGTCAATCTCTACCTCGCCGAAGGCGCGACTCTAAAGTTCAGCACTGATCCCGAAAAATATCTGCCGGTCGTTTACACGCGATTTGAAGGCACCGAGTGCATGAACTACTCACCCTTCATCTACGCGTTCGAGCAGGAGAACATTGCGATCACCGGCACAGGGACCCTTGATGGCTCAGCCTCGGACGACAACTGGTGGAAATGGACCAGACGGAGCGGAACCACTGAGCCGCCCGCGCGCGCCAGCGTTCGCAAGCTGCTTGATTTTGCTGAGCGCGGCGTGCCGGTGAAGGACCGAGTGTTTGGCAAGGATGGATTCTTGCGGCCGAATTTTATCCAACCTTATCGGTCACGCAACATCCTGATCGAAGGCATACGCATTATTAACTCGCCCATGTGGGAGGTCCATCCGGTGCTTTCCACGAACGTCACCGTGCGCGGCGTGAGAATCTCCACTCACGGCCCAAACAACGACGGCTGCAATCCCGAATCAAGCCGCGACGTGCTGATTGAAGATTGCGAGTTTGATACGGGCGACGATTGCATTGCGATTAAGTCAGGCCGTGACGCTGACGGCCGTCGCGTCAACGTGCCTTCCGAAAACATAATCGTGCGCAACTCGACGATGAAGGACGGACACGGCGGCGTGGTCCTGGGCAGCGAAGTGTCCGGCGGCATCCGCAACGTGTTTATTGAGAATTGCAAAATGGACAGCCCGAACCTGGAACGCGCGCTGCGCTTCAAGTCCAATGCTCGGCGCGGCGGCTTTGCCGAAAATGTTTTTATGCGAAACGTCGAGATAGGCCAGGTGAAAGAAGCCGTGCTGACAATCGACTTCATGTATGAGACTGGTCCCAACGGTCCCTACAAACCCGTCGTCCGCAACGTCCGTCTGGAAAATGTCAGAAGCACAAACAGCCCGCGGGTGATGTGGATCACCAGTTTCCCCGGCGCCATCATCGACGGCGTAAGTTTCGTCGATTGCATCTTCCGCGGCGTTCGGGCCAGCGAGGTCGTGGAAGCCAGCGGCTCGATTCTCTTCCGCAACGTCAAGATTGAACCGGCAGACAAGGGCCGCAGTTTGAACTCGCGCCCGACATGGCCTTAAACATTACTGAAGAAATGCAAATCAGGAATGATCCGACTCCCAATTCTTTTTAGGGAAGCGCCAGGTCAGGACCAACTGCGTAACAACGCTGAAGTTCCGCGTGGGATCAGGTATGCGTCGTCATCCGCATCGATGATCTCTGTCCGGTTGGCTTCATACTCCTCGAGCTTCTCCAACAACAAGGCAACCCGATCCGATTTGAGCGCGTCAGCATTGAGGTTTCGCTTAAAGCTGGTAGTGAACACCGTCGTCAGGAGTCCATTGAGATCTGAAACCTCCATGCTCACATCACCTGCGATCTGCGCGATCAGTGTGGCCGCAGCCGTTCCATAAACCAGTTCATCGACCTTATCGCCGTCGGTTTCGTCATCGTTAGCTCGCGTCAAAACGTCTTCGGCGTAGGCGCGCGCGTCGCCGTGCGTTTGAAAGCTATTAATTTTTTGAACTATGGCATCGGCTGTTTCCTGACTACCATCAGAGAGCTCGAAATCGGCTTTCGCCGCGAGATGGATAAACCCAATCACGTTGCCGCTCTCAGGCAGAGGATCTGCATCGCGAGCATGCTGATTGGTGAGCGATCTCTTTTCGTTCAAATCGGGCACATCAAATGAGAGTGGACAATCAGCCTCAGGTCGTAGTTCGTGGTCCACAAGTGCGGTCAGGTCGCGCGCCTGACGGTCCCGCTCCGTCAGAAAGGTATTGGGGGCAAAGAGTGAGAAGACAGTCGAAATGATCGAAGTATGATCGTAGGTATGTTTGTCGATCGTGAGTGGCGGAATGCGGGGTGAAACAATCACGGCTGGAACTCGCGCGCCAAGCTGCTTGAAGTCAAAACCGCGCCGTGAGTAAGTCCGACTGTCGTTGGGAGCAACAGTGGGCGGCGGTGTGACATGGTCAAAGAAGCCCCCGTTTTCATCGTAAGTGATGATCAGGAGGCTGTGCTCCCAATGCGGAGAGTTTCGAATCGCTTTGTAAGTGGCCGCGATCAGTCTTTCCCCGGCTTCGAGATGGTCCATAGGGTGTTGTGATGACCCGCCGACATACGTGTCGCCTGCGGCATTCCCATAGTGGGGCTCGATAAAGGTGAACTGAAATGGATAGCGGCCTAGTAGATCCTCGGCAAAGTTGTTGAAGTTCCGGACTTCAGCTCGATGAAAATCGGTAAGAGCGGCGGCAATCGTTGAGCCGCCCATTCCTGTGAGACCAGCCGGCGCATCAGCGAAACTATTATCATGGTCCTTGTAAACGCGGTAGCTTAACTTTTTACCTAGCAGGGCCGAAAAGATGTGCCCATGATCCATCGTAAAGCCGCGCAGGTACTGGCTGGCGAACATTTGGTTCTTGTAAGGTGAAACTTCCAACCCTCCCGACGTACCTGCCAGAGCGAAAAAGCGATTGGGCCAGGTAGGCCCCGGTAGAGAGCAAAACCAGTGATCGCAAACCGCATATTGCTCGGCGAGCCGGTGGAGGACTAGTCGAGGTTCGGGATCAACTCCCGACATTATTTCTCCCAGGTGCTGAGCGTCCCGAGCGACTCCGGCTTTTTGCAGTGCCCTTGCATAGCTCGTGACATATCCGTTCCGGTTGATAGCCGGATACGCCCCACCTTCGCCGAGAACAGCGCCCGCTCCGCAGAGGCCCTCCATAACGTCTTCCCATTCATGACCGGGATCGGCCGAAAGATTCATCGCCGCCGCCGGAGCCGGCGCGCAGGCGATACGCTGGTTGCCGTATAAGTTGTAGAAATTTGGGTCGCCGCCGTCCGGTTGCCGCTTGGCGCCGTCGATCTGCGTGCGGCCTGATCCATCCGCATTATCACCATTGAGGTTAGTCCAGCCGAATATATGATCGAACGAGCGGTTTTCCAGCATTAGCACAAAGACGTGCCGGATGCGCTCAGTGAAAGGGCCCGACCTATCCAATTGGCCATCGAATTGACCACCGGGAAGCGAAATACGAAAGCGGCTGCGAGTAACAGTCAGGCTAAGATCCTGATCGCCTACACGGAGTGGCACGTTCCACTTCAACAATGGCCGGGCCCGTGAACCGGCAGTTTCATAAATGCCAGGTTCCGCGCCATTGCGAACGGCGGCCGATATGTACCACTTGTCAACGGCGCCGGGATCAAAATTGATTTCAAACGAATCGCTTGTCTCGCCTGCTGCCAAATCGGGCCACACATGATATTCCGCAACGGGGTTACCCGAACCGACGTGCGCGACAGTGATGGTGGCGATCCCACCAGTTTGATTGAAAACTCGAAGCTTGGCTTTCATGTTAGTTTCGCCTTTTTTCTAAGAGCCTGCTGAAAGAGTGTTGGCGGAATGTCCGCTTGGAGTGCGACGACCTGTCGCGGCACTCCAGATTGGCTAGACCGGATCTGGATCCGAGTCGATTAAACAATCCTGATAACCCGTAGTCCCACGTTCTTCCCCACTCGACAGCAGTTGCAGAAAGAACTTGAGACGGAACAGCAACAGCGGATTGGGTGTCAGCGGTTGCACCGTACCATCTGTACCTTTCTTTGATGGCGCACCGTTGAGCGTACCCGGAGCGCCATCCGGGCTTCTGGGGACCTGGAGGATGAATGTTGATGGACGAGTAAAGAGGCTACCCAAGCCTCCTCGACCACCTGCGCCTGGGATACCGTCCTTACCCGGTGAGCCCCCTCCGGCATCGAAGTCGAACCATTGGCTGCCACTCGGGTCATCGAAGACCACCCATTCGATTGACCCACCCGCTCCGCCGGAACCTCCCGGGGCCGCATCGCCTCCGTTACCACCAAAGCCACCGAAGGATGGATTGGTTTGGAACTTCTCCGGAACCGTTGGCGCGACGACCGTCTTCGCATCAGAACCGTCGGCGCCAGTCTGGCCACTCTGGCCGGGCGCACCAGCTCCGCCGCGCGCCGTCAATTTAAGTTTCTCGGCGAGATGGACCCGCCTCGCGACGATCCGTATGTTGGGGAGCCCGGGAATCGCTGCGTCAACTCCAGACACTGAAGGACTCGCCGAGGCCCCCGCCCCCGGCAATCCGCTCTGCTCCACCAATGCTGGAGGTATCCCTAGTTGCGGGAAGCCATCCGGATTCCCCCAAACGCGGGCTTGGCCCGCATACCAATGTTCGGGCGAGACGATAGGAAGGGCCAGCGTTCTAACTGATCCTCCACGTTCCAGAAACGCCTGGGCTGAGATGGGCAAACGATTCATCTCTGACTTGAGAGTCGGTCGCGTGCCAGGCAGAACACCTCCTCCAGCAACCTCCGGCAAGGTTCGCGGTCGTGAATCCGGCTCCGTACTCAGTTCCGGCTGAGATCCGCTCACAACTGAGAGACGTTTAGTGTAAATCTCAATCCGGTAACCCGGCAGATGTATCTTTCCGTAAATCGTCAGCCTGTTGGCATAGATTAGTAAGTCCTTATCAGTCGGAACGGTTTTGGCTCCCTGCGGTTGACCCGTCGCTCCAGCGCCCGCAATCACCAACTCGTCGAGATTCGAAATGATGAGGTGGCACGGACGACCGGAAATCACTGTGTCAGTCGTAAAGTAGCCGGCGCCTGGATCAACGAACTGCTGGCCTTCGCTCACATGGACCGCACTGAAGGATAAGTTGTGATCATTGCCAGAGACGTCCTGTCCCGGCGCCGCCGGATCCAGCGGCCAGCGCGCGACGAGATTTGGATCGTCAGTAGGAGTCGTTCCGAGTGCGTCGGCGGCAATCTGGTCGGCGGTGCGCGCCGTGGACCACAGTCGGACATCACGCATCTGTCCGGTAAAGATTTGGTCGTCTGCGTCCGACGCCCAATGCGCCCCGAGCAATAACATCTGATTCGCCAGCGGTCCCGAGCCTACGGTCGGAGTTGAGGTCTTGAGTATGCCGTCGATGTAAACCAACTCGGTTTGCGCTTTACTGTCCACTACGACCGACAGATGATGCCAGTTGCCGTCCTGCACTGCCTGGCGTGCCTCGACGCGCCAGGGTTGCCCTTCATCATTCGAAGAGTCGGACGATCGAACGGACCCATAACTGAACAAGCTGGTTTGACTGGCGTCAAGACCACAGCGCACCCACATTTGAACTGTGCGATCAGTCAGTGGAAAACCTGCGAAATCATTAACGACGCCGAAGCTGGCTGCCGCACTGAGGACCGCAACCCACTGCGCGTTGCGGTGTGCCGAGGTGAGCTCGAGTGAGCGACCCGACCCGACATCCAGATGCGCGTCGTCGAGCGGGAGCGCGAGGTACAGCCCGGCTTCAGAACCGTAAACAGCCGACGCAAAATCATTTCGCACCAGCGCTTCGTTTAGTGTGGATGACCAAATGCGCACGTCGCGCAACTGGCCATCGAAGAAGCCGCTCGGCACAGTGTGATCATCGGCTCCCGGGTCATGTGGTCTGATTCCCAGGACCAGAGTGTTGACTCGATTCAAGGTCCTCGTGACGCTCGGGTCAGAGGTCATTGGCAGCGTCTTTACGCCTGGGCCGCCGACCGGCAATCCATCGATAAATATCGCGATGCTCGCCGTGGTCGTAGCGCCGCCAGACTGGCTAAAACACACCGCCAGACGATGCCACTGACCATCGGTAAGTGCGCCGCCGGGCACACTCACTTGCCCGCTCTGAGTACTGATTTGAATCGAGGTCCCGTTGACATCAATAGCGAGAAAAGTCGTTCGGTCATTCGGGTTCGATCCCTCATCGGGGCTGCCGTACATCATCAACGGGCCACCGGTCGTGAGCCGAAGAAGACAAGTGAAGCTGAAGTTTAGGGACGAAAAGTCAGTTAGATCGAGGCGGAAGTAGCGCCGCCCGCCAAATACAATCGAGGAAACGCCGGTTTGACCGGTGAATGCTGCTGAGACGACCGCTGCCATTAGTGCTGCTCCTGTTTACAAGAGTGGGACTACGAATGAACATCATTCACACTCACGACTGCCTTGCTCCCGAAGTAGTGCGGTAAGACTGAAAAAAATGCTGCGGGTGACGAGGCGCGCGCAACACCCAGCTTGTGAAGCTGACTCTACCATTGAGTTACGCGCTTAAGGCAAAGATGAAGGCGGGAGGATGAAGGATCAAAGGGCTTCGTGTCAATTATTCAAATTACGAAAAGCAAAGCTGGGGTCAGGTCGCAAGACCCTTGTGAACTTCAAATGGACAGTCCGAACCTGGAATGCGCGCTGCGCTTCAAATGGCCTTGCCCCGTAGCCCGCGCCCAGCGATTCGTCCGCGACCTTCTAACGACGCATTGGCCGGGCACTGAGGATATCGCATCGCAAGTCACGTAAAAGACCGAATGAGGCCCGAAAGGCGGACATTATGCCGGGTTGCTCCGATACTGGTTTTTGATCACGTGGAAGATGAACCTGGCGTGGATTCATTTGCCGCCCGATGTTCACGCCGATAGCGCGCCGGAGGCGAATCGAACTCGCGCTTGAATGCGCGGTTGAAAGCGGACTCGGATTCGTAGCCAACGTCAGCGGCGATCTCGGCGACGCCGCGAGAGGTCGAGGCCAGGGCCCGCGCCGCCAGTTGCAGCCGCCAACGAATTAGATAGGCCATCGGCGGCTCGGAAAGATAACGGGTAAACCGTTCCACCAGGGTCGAGCGCGAGAGCCCGACCTCTCTCGCGAGTTCGGCGATGGTCCAGGGATGCTGGGTCCGGGAATGAAGCAGCATCAAACTCTTTCCGATAACAGGATCGCGCGCGCCCGCCAGCCAGCCAATCTCCTGTTGCGGCAACCCGCACAGATAACGCCTCAGAGTGTCCACGAAAAGCGCTTCCGACAACTTCGCCAGCACCGCTTCGCTTCCGGCATGGCCTGATCCGGCTTCATCGACCAGATGCAGTACAGAGTTTTCCAGCCAGTGGCCCGAGCGGTCCGTGCGCAGATTGACTTTGAAGGCCGCGGGAAGGCTGAGCAGAATCGGCCGGCACAAGAGCGGATCGCACGACATGAATCCGCATACGAACCGCGTGACCTCGCCTCCGCCTCCGGCTCGCATGGTACTTAGGTCGCGCGCCTGAAGCTTTGCGATCATTGATTTTGATAGCTTGTCCCCGCCACCTTCAGCGCTACGCATTTCATGAGCATGCCCGTGAGGCAAAACGATGACGTCTCCCGGCTCCAGCCGGATCGGTGACTCGTTTTCGATTCGGACCAACCCCGAACCCTCAACCAGGAAATGGTAGACCAGAAGATGCGGAGCACCGGGGGCCAGGATCGGGGCCAGATCCTGAGCAGCCGGCGCGTCAAAGCCCCACGGCGCCGAGAACTCTGCGCTGAAGAACATCGCGCCCTTCAACACAACTCCTGCCAGGATTTCCGAGAATGCATCCATGTTGGGTTCCGTACTGCCGGCAAAAGTCTTCGTACGGGCGGCAAAACTATATGTGCCCGCTGGACGCCGAATCAATTTCTTCGGACGCATGGGCATGGTCAGCGAACCAGATGCAGCGGATGATTCTAGTCACAACGCGGAAGACCCGCAACATTCGCAACAAATAATACTGGAGGCACACACCATGACATCTGCATATAGCTATCAGGACACGTTGCAAACTTCGGAAAAATCCAACTGGCGAGTCGAGGATCTGATCGGCGGCGACAAGCGCCTCGACTTCACGCGGCCATTTCTGCCCGAATCGCTGGCCCGACTGGACTCAATGGACTTTCTGACGAGCCAGGAAAAGGTCCTGCTCAACCAGATTCGGGGTTACGGCTATCTCTATACATTCGGCCTGGTCGAGGAATTCATTTTGCCTTTCGTCCTCGACCATGTGCGCGCGCAACTCAATGTCGACGACTACCGCACCAGGGCGCTTCTGCGTTTTGCCGGTGAAGAAGCCAAACACATCCAACTGTTCAAGGCGTTCGCGGCAGAGTTCAAGCAGGGGTTCGTGACGAATTGCGAAACCATCGGCCCGCCCGACGCGATTGGCCGCGCCGTTCTGTCCCACAGTCCGCTGGGCGTGGCTCTGGTCATCCTGCAGATCGAGTGGATGACGCAAATGCATTATCTGGACAGCGTCCGCGATGACACGGTGCTGGATTCGCAGTTCAAGAGCCTGCTGCGGCATCACTGGATGGAGGAGGCGCAACATACGAAGCTGGACACGCTGATGGTTCAGGCGCTCTCTGACAGTTGCAGTCCGGCTGAGATCGCAAAAGGCTTCGACGACTACGCGGCGATAGGCGCCATTATCGACGGCGGAATGCAGCAACAGGTGGAATTCGATCTGCAGTCATTCCAGCGCGCCGCCGGACGCGAACTGAACCCGGCAGAACAAGAGCGATTCCGCTCAATTCAGCTTCAGGCGCTGCGCTGGACGTTTCTCGGATCAGGGATGAAGCACCCTAACTTTCTGGCGACTGTCGGCGAGCTGGATCCCCCAGCGCGAACGCGAATTGAGACGATGGCGCCAGCATTCAGTTGATAACCGATTGAACTTTTGAAAGCCATCACCGAATTGCCGGGGTCAGGCTCCAGGCCTTCGATTCTGCGATTCTTTTTGAAGAGCGTCAGAAAGGCTTCTTAAAAATGCGGCCTGCCTTCTTCAAAAACGACTTAAACTTTGAATCCTTCTCCTGGTTTTGCGTGCCCGGTTGAGGGGCTGGAGTGGAGGGAGGGGGTTCGGGGTGAGCCGAAACGGGATAGGCGGAGGCTTTCGGCTTTTCGCTTGCCGGAGATGCCGCGTTTTCCCGGGGTTGACTGGTCAGAGGCTTTGGCGCGCTTACGGTTTGGATGGTCGGCTCAATCTGAATATGACTGGCCGCCGCGACTTTTGGTTCTTTCGTTTTCGTCGATGGCAAAGGGCGGTTCGACTTCGTCGCTTTCATTTGCGTGCCCGTCGAACGTTTATCAGGCTCTGGCGAAATCGCGGGCGGCGCAGTTATCAGTTCAGGCGACGCCTCAGACGCGGGGCGCCTCGAGTCCTGGTTCACCGCCTCCTTCTTTTTCACGCTGGCTGATGAACTGAAACTGGGCGGTGCGGCGCGATAAAGAAGAACCACCACACTGCCGAGCAGAACCAAGACCAGCAAAGTAATCGTGAATCCGCTCCAAATCGATTCTAACGGCGGCACGACCGGTTGCGGCAACGGTAGCGGTGGCAGGAACGCAGTAAAGTTCAGCCTGGCGCCGTCCATATCACAACGGTCCTGCTCGTCCTCATAAAGAAACTCACACTCTGGGCAGCGTTTCATGGTGGTGCTCCTCAGATTGATTGTTTGGGGCGCGGGTTGTGGTGGGTCCGTAGCGAGTACTTTACAGGAAGCCGGCGGATAGGAAAAGAGTTTTGTTATGAACGCTCCAAACCCAAACCAGCCGCGTTTCGAGCAAAGGCCGCTCAAGTTGAGCGGCCTTTTCAACTATGCTCTGCCGCAGCGCGCGGCGGTAAGCGTCTGGCTTGACGGCAGATCCTTCTTTCTTAATTTGCGGCTATGCCGCCATTCGAGGCGAGCCTCGAATCATCTTTGAATTACCCGCCGGAAAGGCGGAGACTTTTCGCCATGTGCGGCGGCGACGCCGCGCCCTCCCGAATTCGGTCGCTATCCCGCTAGTCGGGGTTCTGACCTCATGCTTTTTCCTTCCAACCTCACACTCTGTCACCGCAAGAACCTAAACCTACCGTCGTTCCACAGATACGGATGTCCTCAAAAATTCCAACGTGGAGGCCGTGATGAAAAAGCTTTTCCTTCTTGGTATTACCCTTTTCCTTCCTCTCTGTCATGCGAGTACCGTTGCCGGGCAGGTCATGTCTCAGCGGGCGTCAGCGCGCGCGACTCTGTTCGACGCCATCGCAGCGGGCGACAAGGAAGGCGTACTGAAAATTCTTAGCAAACGCCAACATGTGAACCTGAATCATCGGGAACCCGGAGACGGCGAGACCTTCCTCATCGCGGCGATTCGCGCCGATCAGCCGGAAATCATTCGAGTCCTGTTGACCCATGGAGCTAATCCAAACCTGAGAGAAATCACTGGCGTCGATGCCCGGAACAAATCGCTCCTGGGCGACACTCCGCTGGCTGCGGCGGTGAACATAGATTCAATCGAGAGCGTTCGTTTATTAATACAACATGGCGTCAGGCTGGCGGAAAATTCGAATGTGCTTCATTCATCACCTTCGATCGAGATGATCCGTTTTCTGCTGGATCATGGCGCGGTGATAGATGGCCGCGATGATAACGGCGCCACTTACTTGCATACTGCCGTCAATAACGAGGAGATTGAGGAGATCGCCCGACTGTTGATTGAGCGAGGTGCGAACGTCAATGTGCCCGATAAAGATGGAGTGACACCATTGTTCCGGGTAGCGTCGATAAAGATCGCGCGATTACTAATCGAAAGGGGCGCTAACGTCAACGCTGCCGACAGGGAAGGACTAACCCCTTTGCATATGGCGGTGTTGGAAGGACTGGGTATTGACCTCGCGAAACTGTTGGTGATGAGGGGCGCCGAAGTAAATGCCCGGAACAATCACGGCCACACTCCACTGGATTTATTAGTGGTTGAAGGGTTTGATTATGACTCTGCTCTCTTCCTGGTCGCACACGGCGCCAGGGTTAACGAATATCTCGTCAGGGAATACGGGCTGGCTGAGGAATTCGAAGAAATTAGGAAGACGATCCAGGCGGGAGGCCAAAGGACTGATTCCGATCCTTAATCTTTAGCGCCAGGAGTGGCGCGGCGATTCTTCCGCGATCCTTCTCACGACAGGTTGGCCGTCCAGTGAGAAATGAGCGAATGACACTTAAGCGGCGACAGAGATACTCGAGGCATGTATCTTCTTGTCTGACCTAATCACTCGGTACTCAGTAATATGGACTTCGTTCGAACCGCGGGGATCCGCTTTCTCGCATAGATCTCTGTGGCCGCTTCGCGGCTCACTGCTGAAAGGATTACGGACGTGAAGCAACGCGAGGCATATCAAACACACTGTCATCAAGCGAGGGATCTATTTTGATCTCACTGAATCGCCGGACGGTGGTATCAAACGCCGCAACATCGGAGGTGCGGATGATGAAAGGCAGCTTGAGACCATTTACATCTCGGTAATCGCTGAAGTCCCATTGCACATTGAGCGGGCCCAGCACAGTGTGCGTCACCTTAACTCTCCGCAACAGAAGTCCATTCTCAACGTCGAAAAAGAATTGAGTCGACTGCGTCGCGTCGTCGTCGATGGTCACCAGATAAGTGTCTCGATCATTAACCCTGGTGATGCCATCAACCGTCGCGCGAGTCATAGAATCCGGAATCTTGATTGGATCAAATATCGCGACCGAGGCAATCGAGGGCTTTAGTCGATCACCGGTTATCGGAGTAACACCTTTAGCTGTTTGAAACCACGCAGTCGTGCCGTTCGTTCCGCGCGTGACGACTCCGGATGCGTTTGTTTCCGTAATGCGCGCCTTGCCCGGGTGTTTGAAAACAATTTCAATCGGACCCGAGGCGTTCGCTCTTTCAACTCTTTCAACCGCTCCTCGCATCACAAACGATTTCGACAGAACATCCTGCCGGTGCGAACCGACCGCGGAAAGATATTTGGCGACAACTTCCTGAGCAGCGGGCAGAACCTTTTTCGGTTGAGGTTGAAGTGCATCCTTCGCAAAATCCCAGGGCGGGAGCGGCGCCATGCGCTCAGGCCGCGTACTTCCACGATGGCAGGTGTAACAGGTGACGACTGCTTCGCGATTGAATTTGTTTCGATTTAAGTCGAGCACCATTCGCATCATGTCACGTCCAACTAATTTCTCCCGCTTGTCGTCCTTTTCCCAAAGCCAGGTATCATCGCCCGTTTGCGGGTTCTTCGCTCCTTTCACGTGGCAATAATCACAATGAACTCCGAGCGAGTCGCCGACGAAATTCATTACCAGGAACAGTTGTGAATCCGGCAGTCCCTTGAGGACCTGAATGTTTTTCCTGACTTGCTCGACCGGTTTATCAGCGCCTGTGGATTGGGTTTGGGCGGTTTGTGCTTTCCATCCGATCAACAGAAAAGCAAGCAGGGCCGCAAGTAAAAGCCTGGGTCCGAAAATGAAATTGCGCATAGGGACAGTCTTCTCCCCAACACAGAGAATCGTAAATGCCGCGCGGATAATACAAAGAAGCGGAAGAGGGTGCTACTGATTTCGGAGCCATAAACGTTGGGCTCTTCCCGGAAAGCCTCAACGCCACGGCACTAGTCCTTCGGACCCGTGAAGCTGCAATTCTTAAAGCAATTCTGAATTCCAAAAAGAAACGGCCTCGAGAGGGCAGCAACACACTTGACTCCGCGCGGGCTCTCGTCGAACTTCGATGCGACCGCGGCAATGGCGCTGCCACTCCGATGCGCGGCAAGTCTATAACTTGCCGGCTGCGAACCCTTCTTTTTCAACGGGTCGTCGACCCGGCACGGTTAAAGACCGTTTAGACTAAATGGGCGATGTGTCGGCAAGTCCGAGGCTCCCGCGCATCCGAATGGCAGAGCCATTGGCGCGGTGAGTCAAGTATGTCAATGCCTCGAGAGGCCGTCCCGGAATTACAGCTTTGATTTCTTAAGTCAACGAAGCGACTTGAAAGCCGTACGGAGTTCGCCAACCAAAAGCTCCGGCTGTTCCCAGGCCGCGAAGTGCGTGCCTTTCGCAACCTTGTTGTAGTGGATAAGTTTGGGATAGGCCCGGTCGGCCCAACTCTGCGGAGCCGGACAAATCTCCTCCGGAAAGACGCTCACGGCAACGGGAATGGCCACGCCCTTCGGCGCAAAGAAGGCCAGTTTGTTTTCCCAATATAGACGAGCTGAAGAGACCGCCGTCTTCGTCAACCAATAGAGCGTAATGTTGTCGAGCACATCGTCTCGTGTCAGGCCCTCAGGCTGGCCTTCAAAGACACGCACCATGAGCTCGAGGCTCCATGCATCATGATCGAGTATCCATGCCGCGAGGCCGACCGGTGAATCTGCGATCCCGTACAGCGTTTGCGGGCGGTGCCCCATTTCCAAAGCGTAGCCCAGGCCGTTTGCATAGAAGAAGACGAGCCGGTCATACGCGCGCCTCTCGTCGGCTGAAAGGTCGGCGGGCGGCGGAGCTCCGGTAAAGGCCGCCTTGTCAATTTCGGGTGGAACCACGCCGGCC
>Ga0207653_10000150_pt1 | contig 49673 bp, 39 predicted proteins | sample KBSK5251metaG_FD_184341 | JGI IMG/M metagenome (GOLD analysis project Ga0207653, IMG submission 184341) | Corn, switchgrass and miscanthus rhizosphere microbial communities from Kellogg Biological Station, Michigan, USA - KBS K5-25-1 metaG... | ecosystem: Host-associated > Plants > Roots >... | reverse complement strand
TAACTCCGACCGCTGCTACGCAGCTCGTTGAAGGTTCACGTCTGTACCGGGTGACGCCCGGTCTGGATGAAGGCAAGGCTGCAAGGCGCAGACTGTCCAGTCTGCGCTACTTCAACCCGGAATGATCACGACATTCAGCCAGTACAGCTTTAACTTTTCCCGGTTCGTGGCGCGGTACGCCGAATAGTCTCGGGCGATGCCCTGGTCAGGATGCGCGAACAGCACGTAGGCCTCGAGAAATCCATCCTCATTTAACTTAACCAGCATGGCCAGCGATGACTCGAGCGTCTTCACTTTTCCGGACTGCAAATCCTTCGCGCACGCTTCGGCCACCATGCGCAGCGCTGACGCCTCTTCTTTTAAGCTGTGGCGATACACTTTTTCGGTAGGATAGTTTTTGAAGAAATCTGTTTTCGACCAGGCGGCCCGCGTCAGGCTATACATCAGCCAATTGTTCGAGCCGTCGGTGCTGTTCAGCGTGCGCGGATCGACATTGATCGTCGCTTGTCCGTTTTGCGTAGTCGGAGGCGTGGGCGGCTCGATCTTCGGATGACCGAGCCGGGCCTTGTGACGCTGGGCCCACTGCGTCAAACCAACGTATGGGTTGCGGTTGTAGGGATCGGCGATGATGGCTTCGACGAATTTATCGCGGGCCTCGATGATTTTGCCTTGCGCATCCAGCGCGTCGCCCCAATAACGATAAGCCGTCTCTCGATTGGGCTCGATCGCAATGGCTTTGGCAAACCAAATTCCGGATCGATCAAAAGCGGCGCTGCGATACTGTGGCTCAGTTGAGGTGTAGCCCTTCTTGAACTCCATGTCGCCCGCGAACAAGGCCGCCTCGTAGAGTTTCGGATCGAATTCCAGTGCGCGCTTGTACTTCGCCAGGGCCTGATCGAGGTCGCCGCGTGCATGCGCTGCTTCCCCTTCGCGCATCGCGGTATCAGCTTCCTTATTGAGAGAAAACGCCAAATCGGCGGGATCAGGACCAGCCAAAGTCGCCAGTCCCTGCTTCAAAAGATCGCTGTCGTCCCCAAGTTCCTGGGCCCGGCGAAACGCCGCGCGCGCCCGTTCTCGCGCACTCTTTCGCTGAGCCGGATCCTGCATCGATGCCGAGACCACTACCGTCGCCCATCCCAGACGTTCCCAGACGGCCACGTCGTCTGTCTTCACCTTGACGAGGTGCTCTAAAATCGGAATTGCGTCGGCAAACTTATTCTGGTCGTAAAGGGCAATCGCGCGTTGACGTTCGGCGGCGTAATCTATTTGTTGTGGCGATCCGGAAATTGTCGCGGTCACACAAAGCGAAACTATCAGCAACAAGCAAGGATTGAGGAGAAATCTTTTTGCAGTTAAGCTCTGGTAGTGCATGATGAGTTTCTCGTTCCGGTTTTCAATCGGCAGACGGCGAAAGCATATGGTTAGTTCAGATGGACTGTCAACGAAAGTGTCTGCGGTCGTAGTGCAGTAGAGGGTGTTGCGGCGCTCATCTCTACTCCAGAGCGAATTGACGTCGCAAATCTCATTCACACCTCGCTTCAGCGAGGTGATAGCTTGGAGCAGCACCGCGCAACCGTTTCAACGGTTTCACATCATGGAAGCCGTTAAAACGGCTGAGACTAAATCTTGTGTCGCTGGTTCACCTCGCTAAAGCGAGGTGTGAATGAGAAGTATTGTCAACGTTTTGTTTGCGGGAACAAGGCGATTTTAAAGTCCGTGTTTTTGTCACTTGAAAATATTCACCCCGTTGAGTTTTTGAGGATCAATTGTCTCATCTACTGGAAATAAACAATCTTCACACCTACTTTCAAACGCGTGAAGGATTGGTTTGCGCGGTGCAAGGGGTGAGCTTTTATCTCGATCGCGGCGAACTGCTCGGGCTGGTCGGCGAGAGCGGTTGCGGTAAATCAATCACGGCGCTGTCCATCATGCGTTTGGTGGCCCCGCCCGGAAAGATCGTTGCCGGCGAGATCCTTTTCGAAGGGCGCAATCTCCTGAAGTACTCAAATGCTGAAATGCGCGACGTGCGGGGCAATGACATCGCGATGATTTTTCAGGACCCGATGACGTCGCTGAATCCGGTTTTCACGGTGGGCGAACAAATTGCCGAAGCCTTGCGGCTGCACCGGCGTCTTTCACGACATGATGCGCGCGCGGCGGCGGTCGAGGCGATGCGCGAAGTCTCGATACCTGATCCGGCTTTGCGCGCTGATGACTATCCGCACCAGCTTTCCGGTGGGATGCGACAGCGGGTGATGATCGCGATGGCCCTGGCCTGTGATCCGAAAGTACTGATCGCTGACGAGCCGACCACCGCACTCGACGTCACTATTCAGGCGCAGGTTCTGGAGCTGCTGAACAACCTGCGACGCACTCGCGAGTTGGCGGTGCTTTTGATTACTCACGATCTCGGCGTGGTCGCAGAGGTCGCGGATCGTGTGGCGGTGATGTACACGGGAAAAATAGTCGAAGCATCTCCTGTCGAAGAGTTGTTTGCGCGGCCAAAACATCCCTACACGGAGGGCCTTTTGCGGTCAGTCCCAAAATTAACGGCAAAGGACGTGATTAAGGCTGAGCGATTGCAGACAATTGATGGGACTGTGCCGAGGGCAACTGCCTTGCCGCCCGGCTGTCACTTCGAGCCGCGCTGCAAGTATCGAATGCCTCGTTGCCGCCAGGAAGAGATTCCGCTTTATCCGGTTGGGGACACGGTGACGGTGAGATGTGTTTTATTTGATCCGGCTACGCGTGCCGAAACGGCGGAAATTGTTAACCACAGAGGACACAGAGAAGAACAGACAAACAATTAGAATCCTCGTGAAGTCGAAATTGATTTCCAGTTACTCCTCTTCTTTGTGTCCTCTGTGGTGAATACTGTTTATGACAACCGACATTCCGATTAGCAACAACTCGCTGGTCCAGGTGCGCGGCCTGGTTAAGCACTTCCCGGTCGAAGGCAGCGACGACGTTTGGCGGGCCGTCGATGGTGTGTCGTTTGACATTCTGCCCGGCGAGACGCTGGGCCTGGTCGGCGAATCAGGTTGCGGCAAGTCAACCACCGGACGATGCCTGCTTCGTTTGATCGAACCGACGCGTGGCGAAATCAAGTTCCAGGGCCGCGATGTGACGGCGATGGGCAAACGCGAGCTGCGCGAGCTGCGACGCGAGATGCAAATCATCTTTCAGGATCCGACGGCGTCGCTGAATCCGCGAATGAAGATCGGTGACATCGTCGCCGAGCCTTTAGTGATTCACAGTATTGGAAACAAAGCTGAGCGGCGCGACCGCGTGGCCTGGTTGCTCGGCAAGGTCGGTCTCGATGCCGACTACATGAAGCGATACAGCCACGAATTCTCCGGCGGCCAGTTACAGCGCATAGGGGTGGCGCGTGCCCTGGCCCTCAATCCGAAACTGATCGTGGCTGACGAGCCGGTTTCGGCTCTCGACGTTTCGGTGCAGGCGCAGGTGGTGAATCTGCTGCAGGATTTGCAACAGGAGTTTGGCCTGACTTATCTGTTCATCTCGCATGGGCTGGCGGTGGTGGAACACATCTCGACGCGAGTGGCCGTCATGTACCTGGGCCGGATCGTCGAAATTGCCGACGCGAAAGAGCTTTACCTGAATCCGTTGCATCCGTACACGGTGGCCTTGCTGTCGGCGATTCCGATTCCCGATCCGAAAGAAAAGCGCGATCGGATCATTCTGAAGGGCGATGTGCCGACTTCGCGGAATCCACCATCGGGCTGTCGCTTTCGCACACGCTGTCCGGACGCGATTGACGAATGCGCCCGAATCGATCCAGAGTTGCGCGAAGTTTCGCCCGGCCACAGCGTCGCCTGCATTCGTGTCGAAGGATACGCAGACGCGCCCGTGTCAGAAGCCCGGCCGTAGTTTAGAGTTCAAGCTTTAGCTTGTATTTCGAAAAGCGCAGCCTAAAGGCTGAACTCTGAACCATGATTCAAGCTGCATCACTACTGACCGTAAGGTAACGTTTGGCGACATGCGTTCGGCGAAACATTGTCATCTTTTAAAGCGTATCAATCATTCGACCAACACAGCCCTTGCTCATGCGTGGGCTTCTGAAACCGGACGGAAAAGCAATCTCCCCGTCCTCTTGAATCAAGGTAGCGCACACTGTTAGTCTGCGCAGGCTCTACAGCCTGCGCTCCATCCGGAGGATAAAATCAAATGAGCGATCCGAATCAGGGATTTCAGGCGCCACCGCCACCCATTGTTGAAGCGGAACCCGAACGCGACCGGCCGACTTATTTGCTGTATGCCGGTATTGGCTTGGTGGTGGTGGGAATAATCATTGCCGTGCTCGGAATTGTCGGCGTGGTAGTAGGCGGGGCCGGCACTGGCGGAGCATTTTGCGCGCTGGGCATTTTGTTTGTCGCTTTCAGCTTCATCCGCATGCCGGCAGTGCCAAATCCGCCGCCGCGCATGTCGACCGCGGGAACCCTGGCCGGAATATTCTTTGAGCCGACAAGCGTGTTTCGCAACCTGCGGGCGCATCCGCAATTCATGGCGGCGGTCATCATCGCCGGGTTGTTGAATGGAGTTTATGTGGCCGCATTCGTACATCGCGTGACGGCTGAGAAAATCATCAACTTCACGGTTGATAAGCTCGAAGAGAGCCCGATCAAACCCCCGCCTGAAGCGCTCGCGAAGATGAGAACCGATGGGGTCGAGCAACAGAAGGCAGTTTCGCAACAGGTCGGCAATGTATTTAAGGCCGTTGTCAGTCACTTCTTTGGGGTGGCGTTCCTGGCCGCGTTGTGTTTACTCGGAATACTGGCATTCGGTGGGCGGATGCATTACTGGCAGACGTATGCAGTCGTTGCATATATAAGTTTGCCATTTACGATCATACAGAAGGGAATTAGTTTCATTATTCTCTATCTGAAATCGCCGGACGATATCCATCCGATACTGCATCAGGAGTCGCTGGTGTACGACAACCTGGGCTTGCTGGTAGCTGCCAAAGACCATCCCGTAATCTTTGTGATTGCGACCTCAATCGGGATTCTTTCGTTCTATCGACTGTGGCTAACTGCCACTGGATTGCGTGAAGGGGGCTACAAGGTTAGCTCATCGCAAGCCTGGGGCGTGTCCATTACGCTGTTTGTGATCTTCCTGTTGTTTGGAATGGCGATCGCAGCGATCTTCCCGGGATTCTTGTCGTAAGAGAGCTGGAGTCAGTACCATTTGCGTAAGCGAATGGGATCAGGCGGCGACTTTAGTTATTCAAGGACTTCCTGATCCCATCCGATGGTACTGACTTCTTTATTCGTATCTGAGCGATTCGATTGGATCCAGCCGGGCGGCCTTCCATGCCGGCCACAGACCGAAGATCATGCCGATGCCCACGCTGGCGAAGAAGCCGGCTATCGGCGCCCACAGCGGCACGTAAGACGGCATAATTAGTTTCACGATTAACGATCCCAACCAACCAAGAGCCAGGCCCACGAAACCACCGAAGCCGGTCAGCGTCATGGCTTCGATCAAAAACTGCCAAAGGATATCTTTGCGCCGCGCGCCGATTGCCTTGCGCACACCGATTTCACGAGTGCGCTCAGTCACCGACACCAGCATGATGTTCATCACCCCGATGCCGCCGACCATCAGCCCCACTGATGAAATGGCCACCATGGCGATCGCCACGCCGCCCGTGATTGCGTGGAAAGTATTAATCAGGTTTTCGGTTGTTTCGATACCAAAGTTGTCAGGTTTGCCGAACGGAACTTGCCGGCGCACGCGCAGCAAATCGGTGACCTGATCCATGGCCTCGCGCATCAGGCCCGGCCGGGCTACGGCCAGCACATAGACGTCGTCGGAATTCGGTTTCAGTTTGCGCGCGACGTTGTACGGCATATAGATCACGTTGTTTTGATCGTCGCTGCCGCCACTGAATAAGAACTGCTCGCGCGGTTGTAGCACGCCGACAACCCGATACTCCTCCGAACCAATCTTGATCGTCTCGTCGACGGGCCGGCCGAACTTGAAGAAGTCCTCAGCCACTTTCGAGCCGATTACGCAGACGTTAGCGTTGGTATCGTTTTCAAACTGAGAGAAAAAGCGACCCTCGGAAATAATCTGCGTGCCGGCCTTTTCAAAATCAGGAAGGGTTCCCTGCAAAGCAACTGAGGCGGAAGTTTTGCCGCCACCGCTGACCATGATTTTCTGGCCGAAGAAATTGTTGGTGATTTCGAGGAAGGGAACGGCAACTTCCACGGTCGGCAGCTTGGAAAGCGCAATCGCATCATCGTAAGTCAGGTTCTTTCGCATGCGCTCTTCGCGTGAGAGGCGGCCCACGTGAATACCCGGATTATATTTACTGATGTACATCGAGCGCGTGCCGAAGGATTCAACCTCTTTGGTGAATGCCGTGTCGATACCGCTGATAATCGAGGCAATCAGCATCACCGTCACGACCCCAATGATCACTCCGATGATGGTCAGGAACGAGCGCATCTTGTTGGCGCGCAAAGTAGCCAGGGCCAACCAAAGATTTTCCAGGATATCCGAGCGGAATATTTTCATCAGGTCACCTCACGTCTAAGAACCAGAAACTGAGAATTTCAAATTTCAAATTTCAAAATTTGAAATCCACTTAAGCCTCAGAGCGCAGCGCTTCAATCGGATCCAAACGCGCTGCTTTCCAGGCCGGCACAATTCCGGAAATGATTCCCATCCCACCCGAAGCAGCCAGCGCTCCAATGATGGCAAAAATCGAAAGATAAGTGGGGAAGAAAGTAGCCGTAACAACTTTGCCTACAACCCAGGCCAGAAGTATTCCCACGGCGCCTCCGATTGTCGCCAGGGTGACTGCTTCAAACAGAAATTGCTTCAGGATGTCCAGCTTGCGGGCTCCCAGCGATTTGCGCAGCCCGATCTCTTTGGTCCTCTCGGTGACAGACACGAGCATGATATTCATGATCACGATTGCCCCCACCACGAGCGCGATAAAAGGGACGGCAATCGCCACAATAAAGACAGTGCCAAAAATTCGATCGCGCAGACCGGTGATGGCATCCGGGGTCACAATGCCAAAGTTGTCCTTCTCGTTCGGTCCCAGTTTGCGACGCGCGCGCATCAGAAATCTGGCTTCCTCGACTGTATCGCTGAAACCCTCATCACTCTTTGAGGTGGCTGTGAAGTACAAAGAGCGTCGGTTAATCAACGGGCCGAAATCCAGATGATAGGTTTTCAGCGGAATTACGATGAAGTTGTCCTGCGGAATTCCGAAGACCGTTCCCTTGACGGCCTCGATCCCGACAATGCGATAGGGCAGGCCGCGGATGTCGATCTCGCCGCCGATGGCGTTGCCGTTCGGAAACAATTTCGTCGCGATATCAGCGCCGACGTAAGCGACGCGCGCCGCGCCTTCGGCCTCAGTCTCGGAAAAGAAACGGCCGTCGGCGATGGTCCGATTGTCGATGTCGGCTGTGTTGGCGGTTACACCACTGACAAAGACATCCTCGAGTGTCTGATCGCCACGTTTGATTAGCGCCGGAGTGCCGCGTGCCTTGGCGCCGATCTTTGCTATCAGCGCTGATCGCTGCTTGATGAAGTCATAATCTTCCATCGTCAGCTCTTTGTTGCGACGCTGCGCGGCGGCAATCGTGTCGGTGTCTTTGAAATCTTCAAACGGATTGAAGCGCTGAATTGAAAATGATTTGGCCCCGATGTTGGCGATCTTCTCGTCGATGTAAACGTTAAAGCCCTGGATGAGCGAGACGACGGTAACGAAGGCGGTGACGCCGACGATCATACCCAAAAGGGTCAGCGCCGAACGCAGTTTATGCGCCCAGATCGCGGCAAAAGCGACTTTAAGGATTTCGATTAGCTTCACTGAGTTAATTATACGGGCGAGCGGGGATTTTGGTTACCGCGGCGTGTGTCAGAACCCTAGTTCCCGAGCTGACGGGCCACACAACCCCAGGTTGAAGGTCGAAGATCCATTGGGCAACTGCATCAGCTACGGCTTGTCTCAATAACGGATGGTCCCGGTACTGACACTCACTCCCACCTGAGCGACTCAATGGGGTCCAAACGAGCTGCTTTCCACGCCGGCCATAATCCGAAAACAATTCCCACCCCGGCTGAAATGCCGACGCCAATGCCGATCGCCCAGGCCGGAACGTATGCGGGCAGCGGCGAAAACTTATTCACCAGCACGCTAAGCAATTCGCCGATGCCCAGTCCGAGCAATCCACCAATCGCCGTTAAGACCACCGCTTCAATCAGGAACTGCGAAAGAATATTGGTGCTCGTGGCTCCGACAGCTTTACGTAATCCAATCTCCTTCGTCCGCTCGGTCACCGACACGAGCATGATGTTCATCACGCCGATGCCGCCAATCATCAACGCGACAAACGAGATGGCTGTCAGTACCAGATACGTCGCGCCGGTCAGCTGATTGTAGACATCCAGCAGCGCGTCCTGTGACGAGATGCCAAAATTGTTGGGCGCGCCAGCCGGCACCCGGCGTTGCTTTCGCAGAACGTCGGTCATTTCGTCGATCGCCGACTTTACATACGCGCGCGAAATCGGGCGCACAATTATGGCTGAGATAATTTCCGGAAACTCAATGTCCGGATAGTATTTTTCAAACGTCGTGATCGGGATGTAGATCGTGTTGTCCCTTGATTGCCCGAGAATACTGCCCAACGGTTCCATCACTCCAACCACATAAAACACTCGTCCCGCGATTTTTATTTCTTTGCCGAGCGGATCTTCCGAACCGAAAAGAGCCTTCACAAGGTCCTGACCCAGGACACAAATATTCGTGCGCTGTTCGACGTCCAGATCGGTGACATAGCGTCCGCGCGCAACATAACTCGAGGTAGTGAATTCGTGATAGGCGGTCACGCCGATCAGAATCGGAGTATCGCTTTGCTTGTCCGCATAACGCGCGGTCTCGTTAATCTTGCGATAGAACGGCGAGACGCCAACGATCGACGGTGCTTCACGCCGGATCGCGTCAGCGTCTGCGATGGTTAGTTCCTTCCGATGAATTTCTTCCGAGGTTGGTTGATGGCCGATGCTCGGGTCGAACTTGGTGGCCCAAATGGTATTCGAGCCAAGAGACTCGATTTGTGCGGCGAACGCTTTGTTCAATCCCTGGATAATCCCGACCATGAAGATGACCGTGATGACACCTACACTGACGCCGAGGATCGTCAACGCGGAGCGCAGTTTGTTCGCGCGCACCGTGTCGAAGGCCATGAAGGCAGATTCTTTGACGTCGATCAGGTTCATAAATAATAATCCGCAGATTACGCAGATTTCACAGATTCAACCCTCTATGACATCGCAGAATCCTAACTGAGGCTCCATTCCCATCTGCGTAATCTGCGGACACTCCTACTCAGCCCTCAAAGCCTCAATCGGATCCAGCCGCGCTGCACGCCATGCCGGCCAGAGGCCGCTGATAACGCCGATGATTGATGATACTCCTACTCCCAGCACGGCCGACCAGATGCTGAACAGCAAAGGAAAACCGATCGCCAGGGCGATCAGCCAGGCAGTGCCAAAGCCGGTCAGTACTCCAAAGGCGCCGCCAATCGCAGTGACCATCACTGCCTCGATCAGAAACTGAGTCATGATGTCTTTGCGCCGCGCGCCGACGGCTTTGCGAATGCCGATCTCTTTCGTTCGCTCCGTCACCGAAACCAGCATGATGTTCATCACCACGATGCCGCCCACGACCAGCGAAATTGCCGCCACGCCAATCGTCACCAGATAGATATTCGACGTTGCGCTCGAATACAGATTCAAAAACACGTCCTCGGTTTCCAACGCAAAGCCGTCGTCTTCATCCTTGAAAGTCTTGCCGCGCCGGTTGCGCATCACGGCGCGGACCTGGTCTTCCGCATTCTCTAATTGATTTGCCGTCTGGGTCTGGACAAAAACGACCAGCGCTCCGGAAGTATTGAAAGCGCCCCGGGCGACATTCAACCCGAAATCTTTTTTGTAGGTCGCAAAGGGAATGAAGATACGTTCGTCGCGCGAGATTCCGAAAATTTTTCCCAGCGGCTGCAACACGCCGACGATGCGATAGCGATGGCCGCCGGCCCAAAGGTCCTGTCCGATCGCCTGCTCACCCGATTCATATGGAAAGAAATTGGTGATGATGTCAGAGCCGACGACGCAGACGCTCTGTCCTGAGTTGCCTTCGGTCTCGCTCCAAAAGCGGCCGGCGTCAATCGTCACGGCGTCGATCTCAAACATCGCCGTCGGCGCGATGGCGCGGAGCGCGACCGTGTCGGCTTTTTGATTACCACGCTTAACCGGCACACCATCATTCGCCGCAATGCCGGCGCGCCAACACGAACTGCACAGCCGAAAGATCGCCTGCGCGTCGTCTTCGGTAATGTCTTTGCGCTTATTGAACTTGATGAAGTCTTCGCGCGAAGTGATCACGCGGGGACGCTTTGAGATGGTGAAAACGGTGGAGCCCTGTGAAGAAAAAGTTTGCGCCACCGTCTGATCGAGGCCTTTGATGATGGTGACGACCGCGATCACCGCAGTCACCCCGACGATAATTCCAATCAGCGTCAGCCCGGTGCGCAATTTGTTTTGGCGCAAGCTGCCGAGGGCCACGAGAAAAGCTTCCCAAACTGCGGTAATTTTGAAAAAGCGAGGAGGACGGAGCCTTGCGAGAAAACCAAGCCGCCCCGCAATGGGAGGTTCGAGTGGCGGATTTAGTTGAGATTCGCTGCGGGGGAACATCGCAGCCTTCCTATCTAATCTGTTCGTCTTTTTCGATCAGCCCGTCGCGAATCGAAATGACGCGATGCGCACGAGCGGCGATGTCATGCTCGTGCGTAACGAGGATGATGGTGTTGCCTTCTTCGTGAAGTTTCTCGAAGAGGTTCATGATGTCATAACTGGTCGCCGTGTCGAGTGCGCCAGTGGGTTCGTCGGCGAGCAGAATCGACGGATGATTAACCAGGGCGCGAGCAATCGCCACGCGCTGCCGCTGTCCGCCGGAAAGTTCATTTGGCCGGTGCATCATGCGGTCGACCAGATCGACTTCGGTCAGGGCGCGCTTGGCCATCTCGCGACGCTTGGCGCCGGGAATGCCGCCATAAATCAATGGCAGTTCAACGTTGTGCAGAGCGGTCGCGCGCGCCAGCAGGTTGAAAGTCTGAAAAACAAACCCGACTTCCTGATTGCGAATGCGGGCCAATTCGTCGTCGTCCATTTGCGCGACGTTCTTGCCGTTGAGCCAGTAGTCCCCCTGCGAAGGCGTGTCGAGGCATCCGATCAAATTCATGAGCGTCGATTTGCCCGAACCTGACGGACCGGTGATGGCCACATATTCGCCGCGATGCACCTCGAACGAGACGCCATGGAGCGCGTGCACCTTTTCCGCGCCCATGTCGTACGTTTTCCAAATGTTCTGCATGCCGATGAGCACGTCAGCCTTGCCATTCGACGACGGCAATTTAGGCTTGTCGAGCACGCCTGCAGAATCCTGTGATGTTGCAATCGTCGCCTCGGTCATCAGCTGCCTCCAGGCGTAGCGCCAGCGTCGGGCTTGCGCGTTTGTTTCTTCACCTTGTCGCCGGCTTTGAGTGTTTTCAAAACCCGGCTGGGACCAGTGATGACTTCGACGCCGGCGCCGAGTCCAGTGACTATTTCAATGTCGGATTCGCCGGTGATGCCCGTGGTCACTTCGACAAACTTCACCTTGCCGTCTTTTTCAAGGATGTAGACGCCTTTCTGTTCCTTGGGCTTTTCACCCGACGTTGGCGGCGCGCTGCTGGCGATTGTTGCGCCGGGTGATGGCGCCGGCGCGGCTTTTTCGACAATGGCCTGTAGCGGAACAGCGATCACGTTGCTCTTCGTCTTGGTGGTGACGGTCGCGGTCGCGCTCATACCCGGACGCAGCTTTTCTTTCACTTCATCGGTGATGTCTCTGAGTTCCAGCGTGACTTTGAATTCCTTCGCCTCCTGCACGTTTACGCGATTCGAGAGGCCGCCCTGCGTGTCCGACTTGGCAATGGCCAGAGGGTTCTTTTGCGTGACGACAGCTCTAATTTCTTTCTCGCCGAGCGCATCCACTTTGACCTTGGCTTCCTGACCTTCATTAACGCTGGCGATCTCAGTCTCGTCGACGTTTACTTCAATGTTGATTGTCGACATGTCGGCGATGGTCATCAACGGCGTCGATGAAAGTTGCGAAACCGCAAACTCACCCACCCGCGTGGGAATGTCGGCGACCACGCCATTCAGCGGTGAATACTGGGTTGCTTTTTCGCGCTGGCTGGACTGACCGCGCAAGAATGCCTGTTGCTGGTTAGCGCGCTGCTCGCTGCTCTTGACCTGAATCTGGGCGCTCTTGACCGCTTCCTTCTGCTGGTCGCGGCGAGCAATTGCTTCGTCCACAGACTTTCTTGTGACTTCGAGGTTGGCTTTAGCGGTGTCGAGGGCAATTTTCGCTTGATCGAATCGATCTTTTGCGGCGTCGTACTCTGCCCGCGACGACACGCCTTGCTCGATCATCTCCGTCGCGCGCTTAAGTTCGCGCTGGGCGGCATTAAGGTCAATCTGCGCCCGGCTGACGTTCGTCTGCGAAGAGACGACCTGCTGGCGTGCCGTAGCTACCGATACGTCAGAGGCCGAGAGAGACTGTTGCGCCTGGGTCACCGAGCTGCGCGCGTTCTGCACATCGCTGAGTGAGGCCTGGGTCGCTGCCCACTGGGCTTCCTGGCTCGACTGCAATTGCGTTGGATCGATCCGCACCAGCGCCTGGTTCTGTTTCACGATGTCGCCCGGATTGACGTAAATCTCCAGGATTCGGCCGGGAACTTCACTGGTCAGCTTGATATAGCGAATCGGGCGAATCTCGCCAGAGGCAGTGACCGTCGATTTCAGTTCGGGGCGAACATCGACTTTCACGGTGGTTACTTCGGGCTCGTCCTTGCGGGTGGCGAGGACACTGATGATGACGACCAGCAGCAGCACCACCAGCGCCGACACACCGATAATTATTTTCTTTTTTCTACTAAGGGCCATTAGGGTTTCAATTCCTTATCTTAATTTCGCCGGGTTTAGGGTCTTTGGCCAGATTAGATGCCGACGTTCCGGAATAGTTCACGGCCAGAGATGTTTTTACGAAGAACCAATACAACTGGTTTCATAGAAATCCGTGAGCGTAAGGAATTATAGACGAAACGCCTGAGACTATCGAAGTCAGCTGCGTAGCAGCGGCAGAGTTAAGCCCAAGGCGAGGCTTTGTGCGAGTCTTGGGTAAATGTTCGTTGGATTCGGCGAGCCGCGTAAAACATGGTTCCGCTTATTACCAGTGATCGCTGTCGCCCCTCCGGGACTCGATTACTTCAGGTGGGTTGACCCCAAGGCTCGCAAAGCCTCGCCTTGGGCTTAACTCTGACGCTGCTGCGCAGCTTGCACCAGCTCGGTAAACTGCGCCACAAGCTTCTTTCCGGCAAGTTTTGGCTGGTGCCCCCCGTTCAAACTGCGTTGGCGCGCCCTATGGTTTCGCGTTAAGATAAATCGCGAGCGGATGAATTGAGCCGCCGACCCGAATCGATGATCCTCTGCGAGAGATGCAGTACTGAGAATTTGGACGGATCGCGCTTCTGCGACGTGTGCGGCGCAGCGCTTTGGATGGCCGGAAAGTCAGGGAAATTGCCCGGGGCCGTCCCGGGAAATGGCTCGAACGGCAGCGCGCACAAGCCGGCGCCCAGTTTGGTTCACAGCGGCGCGCACCATCTGTCCGGAGAACATAAAGGTATCGTGGCTTTTGAAACCGGCCCCGCAACCCACGCGAGTTTGGTAATCGAGCGTGGGGTCTCGGCCGGCAAGAAGTTCCCTCTCAACAGCGCCGAGTCAAACATTGGGCGTTGGGATGCCGATGGCGGCGTTTTTCCGGACGTTGATTTGGATTCTGACGATCCCGAGGCTAAGGTTTCGCGGCGGCACGCGCGAATTTCGCTCCGTGACGGAACCTATCTGATAGAAGATTTGGGATCGACGAACGGGACTTTTATTAACCGTGGACGACGGCTGGCGCCCGGCGATCGCCATCCGCTGAAGGACGGCGATGAGATCATCGTCGGAAAGACGTTCCTGCGGTTCCGAGTAGCGAAATAGTTGTTAGGCAAACTTTTGGTTTGCGATCGCGGCGCAAGCTAACGGCTTGCGCTAACTAGCCTCATGAACCTCTGCTGTAAATGTGGCGCGAACGTCGGGCCGGATGAGAACTTTTGCGGAGTTTGCGGCGCGCGACAGGTTCGAGACGACAGCGCGCTTGCGCCGGGGATAGTTGTGGACAACGAGCCGCCGACCATCGCTTCGCAAAGCGAAGGTTCGCAGCTCTCTCAAAGTTTCGATGGCGAAAGAACGTTGGATCCTTCGCAAAATAACTCTACACCTTCGGCCCGTGGCACTGGAGATCTCAGCGAAGACTTCTCTTCGAAGACTTCGCGTGCCGACTCGGCCCCTGATCGACGTGCCAAGCCAAAGGCCCTCGGCGCCGGAAAAGTTCTGAATAACCGCTACGAGATTGTGCGTCGCATTGGCGGCGGCGGCATGGGCGCAGTTTACCTGGCGAAGGACCGCAACCTCGGTGAAGTTCCGCGAGCGGTCAAGGAAATGATCGAGTCGCACCTCGATGACTCGCAGCATGAAAAAGCAATTGCCGACTTCAAACGCGAATCGCTGTTGCTGACCGAGCTCGAACATCCTTCCATCCCAACCGTCTACGATTATTTCTACGAGGATGAATCCGAACGATTTTATCTGGTGATGAAATTCATCCCCGGCAGCGACCTCGCATCGCGACTGCGCGGCACAACGGGCGGGCGAATTGACGAGCTGACGGCCACTGAGTGGGGAGTGCAAATCGCCGACGTGCTGCATTATCTGCACACGCGCCCGCAGCCGATCATCTATCGCGACTTGAAGCCCGCGAATCTGATGCTGGACAGCAATCTCAATCGCATCATGCTGATCGACTTCGGGATTGCGCGTTGGGTCAATAAGAAAGAGAAAGGTGTGACCGCCGTTGGCACCATGGGTTACGCGCCGCCGGAACTGTTCGGAGGCCACGCCGATCCGCGAGTGGACATTTACAGTTTGGGCGCGACCATGTTTCATCTGGTCACGGGCTCTGATCCGCAGGACAATCCGCTGCTGATTTTTGATTTCACCAAGAATCCGCGACCGCGACAGATTAATCCGGCGCTTTCCACTGAGATGGAGCGATTGTTGATTCGGGCCGTCGAATACAAGCCTGAGCATCGCTTCCAGACGGGGGCCGAGCTGCGCGATGCGCTCAACGCCCACCTGGAGAAGTTGCGTTCGGGTCAGGTCAGCTATGGCATGCCCGCGAGTGATTTGGGCGGCGACACCGTAGCCGTGGCGATCGTCTTTTGCGGTTTCTGCGGTGGTCGTATCGCTGCCGATGACATCTTTTGCGCGCACTGTGGATCGAAGCAGCCCCTGGCCGGAGGAGACTCGAGCGCGCAGCTGGCTCGAGCCACTGCCAAACTTATCGTGGCCGGCACGACTGAGCTTGACGCCTCGTTCAATCTGAAAAATGACAGCAACCTGGTTGGGCGCACGGATCCGCTTTCGAACATTTTCCCGGAGGTCGATCTGTCTCGGTTTGATCCGCAGACTAAAGTTTCCCGCCGGCATGCGCGGATTTGGCGCGAAGGTGAAGCCTTCCTGGTGGAAGATTTGGGTTCCGTCAACGGTACTGTGATCAATGATATTATTCGACTCGAACCGCGAAAGCCGCGCGCTTTGGATAGTGGCGACCGCATCAAGCTCGGAGAGACGACTCTGCATTTCCTGATCGGGTGAAAGGATTTTAGATTTCCGATTTTTGATTTTTGATTCGATTGAATTGCTGGCCCAGCTGCGGAATAAGACCGATCGCAAATCAAAAATCCCAAATCCAAAATCAAATTTAACCCCCTATGACCGCTAACATCGAGACTACTAAACTGCCTGCGATGACCAGCCACCGAAGCGAGCGCGCCCGGGTCCGCTACCGCGCGCCCTTCGCTCTTCGCTGCGGAGCCTTGTTAATCGACTACATCGTGCTGGTACTCATCATGACCTTCAGTACCATGATCGCCCGCTTGATCGGAGGCGGCGCGCGCTTGGCCGGAGGCAACGCGGAAAAGGTGGGCATTGTTCTGACTTTGGTGATGGCGGTTCTTGATCTTGGTGTGCTGGCCGGCTTGACCGGAAGATCGATTGGGAAGTGGACTACGGGATTGCGAATCGAACGACTCCATGGCGGCCCGCCCGGAATTCTGCGCGCCTGCCTGCGCCACTTCATTGGCTATCCTCTGTCGCTTTTGCCGTTTGGAATTGGATTCCTGATTGTAACGGTCAGTTCAACCGGCAGGTCGCTGCATGATTTGATCGCCGGCACGATTGTAGTAAGAAGAAATGAGATGGTCGCCGTTCCCGCGCGGCGTCCCCGGGGCTGAGCTTAGAGTTCTGGATTCAGGCTTAACTCGCTTTCCTGGGAGGGCGTTTACTGACTTGATTCACTGGTGTCGGGACTTGGCTCCAACAGGGAGGGGCAAGGCTTTGTACCTCGAAGGACTCAGTCAAGTAGCCAGTCGCAGCGGGATCAGCTGCGTAGCAGCGCCAGAGTTAAGCCCAAGGCGAGACTTTGCGAGGATAATGGTTCGTTGGATTCGACGAGCCGCGAAGCGGCGAGAGAGAGTTGGCGAAGAGTGTCTCGGCTTATTACCAGTGATCGCTATCGCCCCTTCGGGGCTCGATTACCTTAGGAGGTGGTTGACCCAAGGCTCGCAGAGCCTCGCCTTGGGCTTAACTCTGAGCGCTGCTACGCAGCTCGTTGCGGTTCACGTCTAGTGTCGAGTAGCCATTTCTTAATCGGCACGACCGTACGGGTAAATCAAGTATGTGAATCCCCTTTGGGAGAGGGGATAACTAATGCATGGCTGAGTTAATCGTCAAATATCCGGATCGCGCTTCTGAACATTTTCAGATTAGTCGCCTGCGCATCACGATTGGGCGCTCGGCGCGAAACGATTTGTGTATCCCCGATCCTTTCGCCTCGCGCGTTCATGCTGAAGTGCGCAGCGAGGGCGACGAATACTTTTTGCAGGACCTGGGATCGGCAAACGGAACTCTCTACAACGGCTCTGTCGTTGACGCGCCGATCAATCTCTCGCGCGGCGGCCGTATTCAAATCGGCGAGACGGAAATCATTTTCAATGACAGTCCGTTCCCTTTGAGCAGCGGCGCCACCATGATCACCGACAACTCGCAGTCGGTCCCCGAGGCGACCATCGCGCTGTCGTCGGCTGATCGGACTACGTCCGGATTGTTCGAGGCCATCGAAGGCGCGCGCACGCAGGAAGACTCTGCGCCGCACAGGGCCCGACAGAGCGACTTGCTGGCTTTGATCAGCAAGGTGGGCGTCGCTCTCCTCGCTTCAGTAACGCTGACTGAGACGCTCGAACAAATTGTGACGCTCGTTTTTGAAGCCGTCCCCGCCGATCGTTGCATGGTGATGATGCGCGATGCGAAGAGTCCTGAGTTGAAGGTCGCCGTGGCGCGTCTGCGCGATCGCGCCGGCGAAGTGGGCGAGATTCGGATTAGCCGGTCGGTCATCGACGAAGTAGTCACCAACGGCAAGTCGGTTTTGACTTCCGATGCGCAGGCCGATCCGCGCTTCGCCGGCGGCACAGTGATGCTGCAGGGCGTGCGCTCTGTGCTCGCCGTTCCGCTGGGAGTCGGCGCGAACGTGTTTGGCATCATCTATGCCGACTCGCCTTTGTCGGACGCGCGTTTCACCGAAGATCATCTGAAAGTTCTCACGACCTTGTCTTCAGTTGCGGCGATTCGCGTCGAGAACGCGCGCCTGACTGAAGAGCAGATGGAGCGCGAGCGCCTGGAGCGCGAACAGCAGGTCGCCAGCGAAATCCAGCAAAGATTTCTGCCGGCCTCGGCTCCTCATGTCGAGGGTTACGAATTTCAGGGCATCAGCTTTCCGTGTTACGAAATTGGCGGTGATTATTACGACTTCATTCAACGCGAAGACGGCAACATGGTGGTGGCCCTCGGTGATGTCTCAGGCAAGGGGACGGCGGCGGCGCTTTTGATGTCGTCGCTGCACGCGGCGATTCACGCGCAGGCGGACACCCACGATTCGATCGTCTCGACAATCCAGGCAGTCAATAAATATCTGACTGAGAGCATTCCGCCGAATCGATTCGTCACGCTCTTTTATGCTGAGCTCGAGCCGGAGCGAGGCCGGCTCACATTTCTCAATGCCGGTCACAATCCGCCACTGATTGTGCATGCGGGCGGAACCATGGAGCAGTTGGCCTCAGGCGGCTTGCCGCTGGGAATCATGGCCGACGCAGAATTTCGCGAAGGGCGCACCCAACTTCACCCGGGTGACGTTCTGGTGATCTATTCCGACGGTGTTTCCGAAGCAGTGAATCCGACGGGCGAAGAGTTTGGGCCGACGCGGCTGTATGAAGTCGTGGCGCGCAACCTCGACGCTTCCGCAAGCGGCATTCGCGACAGAATTGAATCTGCGCTCACGAAGTTCTGCCAGGGCACGCCCGCGGCCGACGACATCACGCTCGTGATCGTCAAGCGCCTGGCTGAATTGGCGGAAGTATCGGCCGCGGCTGGAACCTAACTTCCGGCTACCGTCCAGTTGAGCTCTGCGGGAATGCACGCAAACTGCTGGAACTGTCGAAGCTAAATTCTTGGTCGTTACGAAATGGAAAGTCGTCGAAATCCTGAACCGAACCTTAGTAAACCATTCGTTGGTGTTCAGATCTTTTGGCTGCAAGAGTGAATCTCGGCTCGATGCCTTCGCGGTTCCCGTTGATTCTGGCGACCACATATTCGCCAACCGCCGGCCCATGTTTGAACCCGTGACCCGATCCGCCGCCAACCAACCAGACATTTTCGAACTGCGGATGTCGATCGATTAGAAAGTCGCCATTCGAAGTGTTTTCGTACTGACAGACGCGCGCCTCAATCACCGGCGCGTCTTTCAAGCCGGGCAGACGTCGCGCCAGACAGCGACGCACTTCGGCCAGTCCTTCGGCGGTCACCATGCGATCGCCTGTCTCGGGATCGAACGCCGGGCCGTGCCGATCAATCGCCACCTTCACCCCGCGACCTTCAATGTCGGGCAGTCCGTAAGCTTCGTCTTTGAAATCGATCCAGGTTGGCAAAGCGGGAGAAGTGAAACGCACGTCACCCGCCGGCGCGCCAAAGTAATAAACCTCCTGCCGTGACGGTTGAATTCGATCGCCTAACACTTCCGGAAAGAGTTTTGGCAGCCATGGGCCGCAGGCAAAGACGAAAGTTGCGGCAGAGATGCGCTGGTTGTTCATCGTTGTAATCGATTCAAGCGTGGCGCTCGCATCCTGCGCGTGGTCCACGGGCGAAACGCCCGTGCCACTTAACCCGACCGAGGCCTGCAGAAATTCAACGCCGGATTTCAAAGCTGCGGCGACGACTGCTTGCACTGCCCTTCGCGCTGACAGAACCCCGCTCTCCGGTTCGAGCATTGCCCAGGCAATATTCTCGATCCCGATCTGCGGATAACGCCGGGTGAGCTCGCTTGTTGTCAGTCTTTCAATGGGAATGTTGAGGCGTTCAAGCGTCTCCTCGGTCTTTACCGGATATGGATCGTCTGGATGGACGAGCCACAGCACGCCCGTCTGGTGAAAGAGTTGTTCGTTGCGATCAGCAAAAAATTCCTTCCAGAGTTCCAACGAGCGCTGCGCCGAACGCGTGTAGATTTCATCCGCGCCATAACCCATGCGAATGATGCGCGACTCATCGCCTGAGCTGGACCGGCTGTTGCCCGGACCGTAGGCATCGATCAACAGAACTCGCTTTCCAGATCGTTGAAGCTGGTAAGCCGTCCACGCGCCAAACACTCCGGCGCCAACGACGGCCACGTCGTGAGTGATGTTGTTCACAACTCGCTGCTGATCGGACTATTGGCAGTCGGTGTTTAGCTTTTCCACGCGGAAGTTACGCACGACGCTCCATGGCCCCCAGACATTTCCGACCTTTGCTCTCACGGACCAGCGCCATCCAGTCAGATTCGTATTCGCGATATAGTCGCTCAGCGGACTGACATAGTGGAACGAAGACGCTGGCACATTCATATTGTTAATTAGCGGAAGGGCGGGATTTTTCCAGACTTTGATGTGATACGCGGAGGCGCCGATGACGTCACTCCAATCAAAGTCCCAGACGATCCCATTAGCCTTAGGCGAGCATCCGTTATCCATGAACATTCCATTCACCGGCGAAATCAACTTGGGCGCGGGCACCTGCGGCGCCGACGAGACGGGGGCCGCGGGCGTCGACAAGAGAAAGAATCCGGCAAGTAGCAATAAAGCGGTGGTGAAGCGAAATCGAAGAGCCATGGTGTTTACCTCCATTGTTAGTTTGGCGCTTTGACGAACCGTTCGGCATGATACGCCTTTCAAGCTTTCGATCAAGATTCATTGAGTAACCAGTCGTCGCGCTTCTGAGCCAACGCGCCCAGCCCGCGTAGCGGCGACATATTTGTAGAACAACGCCCGCGCACTGAATCGCAGCTCTCGAGGAGCGGCACACTCTGTCGCCACAAATGGGCTAACAACATCAAATAGCCCTCCGTTTCAACAAATATGCCGTGCCAAACGGCACTTAAGACAGGTTTACTTCTTCTACAAATATGTCGGCCGCTACGCGGCTGGGAGGATTGGCTCTGCGAGGTTTTGAGGCTAACCCTGCGGTCTTAATCTCCACCGTTAATCCAGACGGTTGGTGATCTCTTCGAGAATTGAAAGCTCCTGCTCACTGGTCGGTCGATTGAGTTCTTTATGTTTGAAGGCGAGGCCCATCAACGCGCGCGCCTGAAGTGCAGGTCCCGTAATCATGGCTGTAGTCTTGAGCGCCTCGAAAAGGTATTCAGAGCAACGGCTCGTCTGTTCGCGCAGTTCATAGGCTTGAGCTAATTCGGCGAGGCATTTTGTTCGTTGTGGGGGCCACTCGACTTTGTCAATCTCAGCGGACGCATTACCGAGCAAGTGATCCGCGAGGGCCAGCTGATCTTTGCGCGTCCAGTACCCCACTACCTCGATCTCGCGGAGTATCCGCATCGAATCATTTTTGATCTTTTCAAATACTTTGAGAGCCGAGCCAGGGTTGTCAGTCGTCGCCGATATGTATGCGATTTGTCTGAAGGCCTCGTCTTTCTGTTCCTCGGAATCCAGCAATTCAGTAACCTGAAGAGCATCTTCCAGGCGCGCCATCGATGCGTACGTATCCCCAAAATTCATCAACACGCCTCGACGTCTCATCAAAGTTCCCTCGCCATAAACCGGCTCGTCTTTTATTACTTCGAGCCCGTCGGCCAAAAGCTTGATCGCCGCATTCTGGTCGCCAGCCAGATGATGCTCAAGAGCGACAGCCGCGGTCGCCCAGCAAAAGTCATATGGATTTTCGATTTCTTCGAGTAGTTGCTCAGCGGTTTCGAACTCCCGTAGTTGCGCATAGGCCGCCGCGATTTGATAGACCACGGCATCGCGATCGCTTTTTTCAGTTTCTTCACAGTCGCCGCGGGCCTTGCCCAGGACTTCGCCGGCCTGTTCGGTTTGATCGTTGTCCTTGTACAAGCCGGCAATCCGCACCCGAGCCTCGATCCGATTTGGCGGAAAATCGATCTCATCAGCCGCCGCAACCGCGTCCTCGATTAACTCGGTTGATTCAGATTGAGCTTCAAGTTTCCGGGCCTGGCCGGCTAACTCGATGAGCGCGGTCGCCTTCAGTTCGGGATATTCGATCGAATGCGCTATCTCGATGCAATCTGTCAGGAGATCTCGGGATGGACATGCCCGGACGATGCTGCTCCGTGCTGAGTCGCTATCGTTGAGGCGTCGAGCCGTCTCGACGGCTTTGTGGATCTCACCTGAGCGCGTGTAGGCTGCCGCAACCTGGTCGATAGCCAATCCGTAGGCGACCTCGTCTTCGATCATTTCCAAAAGACTGTCGGCCTGATCGCCGTCGCCAGCAGCGGCACAGGTTACCGCAATGTTTGTGAGCGCAAGATCTCTTTGATAAGAGTCCTCGATCGCCTCGGCCAGGTTCAGAGCCAAATCCATTTGACCTGACTCTGCATAAATGCTCGCTGCCGACGACAGAATCTCGCACTGCTCTTCAAGCCCATCGACGGTCTGGGCCACGCGCACCGCGGCTTCTACAAAGTCCGCGGCACAGTCCTCATTCACGATTTGTTCATCCACGTTTCGCTGGTCGCCTCCGGCTCAGAGATGATGCATGATACTCGTTTGCCGGCCATGCGTTGAGAGCAACACCTTGCATGGCTTAGGGAATCACGAAAACGATTGGTATATTGAAGATTCATTGACAATGACTGTTTAAAGTTGACGCCAAAGCCTGAAAGAGGCAAACTTTAGGTTGACAACCCCCTTGGTAATTCGCTATTAGGGGCAGCCGTAACCGTCGTCGAGTCGTTTACGGCTTTTATTGTCTCGAACAGAAGGGCTTACACCAATGGATTTCTGGACAAATCTTCTAGTTTTCAATCGACAACGCACAGTTGATCTTAGCCCGATCTACAACATCTATCTTTCACCAGAGGGGCTTATACAGATGTATGAATCTGAACGTGACAACATCGACCGAGTGCGGTTTATTCCCGGTCAGTTAGGCACGGGATTTTTTGGAGGGTTTCTCGTTTCACGCAAACGACCGATTTATGAGGCGTTAGACCCAAGCGAGCTAGCGTTAAGGTGAGCCAAGACCAGCAACAATTACAACCGCATAAGGGTCAAACGCCTGAACGAGCGTTTGACCCCGAAGTTTTTAGACAGCTCATCGAGAACCAAGCGACCGAGCTTGAAATCAGACGCGAAGAGAATGCGATTAAGAAACAAGAGATTGAACTAAACTTTGATCACGCCAAACGTGTATTAGAAGCACAGCTAAAAGATCGAGGAGACGAACGGCAATTACAAAACAAGAACAGTTCTCGCGGCGTGTGGCTTACCGCTTTCGTATTCTTGATTCTGCTTACCGCCATTTGCTTCGCTTTGAAAATCAATAAAGACGCGATTGTCCTTGAACTTATTAAGTACATCGGACTCTTACTTGCGGGAGGTTTGGGAGGATACTCGATTCGCACGGTTCAAGATAAAAGAGACCCACCACCACCGCCCTCTCCGCCAAAACAAACCTAACCCCAAGATAGCACCACGCTAGTATCCCAACCCGCCAAACAGAGCTTCTTGACACTGCGCGCGCGGCTCACTTACGCTGAGACTTAATTTTATTGCCAGCCTTTTTCGAAATAATCCAACTGCCGGACGGCTTAATGATCAAAAACGAAATAATCAGACTGCTCGAAAACAAATCGGCTCGGGTCGGGGTGATCGGACTCGGTTATGTGGGACTGCCGCTGGCCGCCGAATTCGCCGGCAAAGGCTTGAAAGCGACCGGTTTCGAGGTTGATGAATCCAAGGTCGCTCAGATTAATGCGGGCGAGTCGTACATCGGTGACGTCGAGTCGTCGCTGATCAAAAAGATTGTAGATGCCGGCTGTCTCAGAGCGACTACCGACTTCGACGACTTGAAAGAGTGCGACGCGATCATCATCTGCGTGCCCACTCCGCTCAGGAAAACTAAAGAGCCTGACGTGTCTTACATCCTCGCGGCGGCCGAGGAGATCCAAAAGCGTCTGCGCCGCGGGCAACTAGTCATCCTCGAATCGACCACCTATCCGGGAACGACCGATGAAGTCCTTCTGCCGATGCTGGAAGAGACGGGATTGAAACTGGATGAAGATTTTCTCCTGGCCTTTTCGCCAGAGCGTGTCGATCCGGGCAATCCGCGATATCAGACCCACAACATTCCGAAAGTAGTCGGCGGCGTCACCGATGATTCGACGGAAGCTGCGGCGCTTTTGTATGCGGAAATCGTAAACGACGTTCATTCGGTATCTTCGGCGCGGGTCGCGGAAGCTGCCAAGCTTCTGGAGAACACTTTTCGCGCGGTGAATATTGGAATGGCGAACGAGATGGCCCGTCTCTGCTATGCGCTGAACATTGACACGTGGGAAGTCATTCGTGCCGCCGCGACCAAGCCGTTTGGCTTCATGCCTTTTTATCCAGGACCGGGAATCGGCGGTCACTGCATTCCGCTCGATCCGCATTATCTTTCGTGGAAAGCGCGGCAACATGGATTCGATTCGCGTTTCATTGGATTGGCCGAAGAAGTGAATTCGCGCATGCCTGAGCACGTCGTGCAACTGGTCGCGGACGGATTAAATGACGACCGCAAAGCAATGAACGGCGCGCGCGTTCTGCTGCTCGGCGTCGCTTACAAAAGGGACATCAATGACGTGCGCGAGAGTCCGGCACTTTCGATCATCGATCGCCTGCGCAGCAAAGGCTGCGACGTGCAGTATCACGATCCGTTTGTCCGTGAAGTGCATTTCGACGACGCGCATGCCGGAGTCGCGGGAGATCCGCTTGCTTCAATCGATCTAACCGATGATGAAATTAAGCAGGCTGACTGTGTCGTGATCGTAACGGATCACACTCAGATCGATTATCGAAGGGTCATCGATCTGGCGCCGCTGGTGGTTGATACGCGCAACGCACTGAATGGAGAATTGCGAAAAGGCAGCGCGGCCAGGATTATTAGATTGTGATGTACCGCAGGCTGTCCAGCCTGCGAGGTCTGGAGCCGGAGAATGATAAGGGAATCCGCAGACTGGACAGTCTGCGGTACAGTCACCCATCAATAAATGTCCTCATCCACAACTCCAAATTCAAGAGCTGAAACACCTGCAGGTTGTAATCTTCCCGGCCCGAGAGATTCGCGTCGATAATCCTTTTCACCTCTTCCGGTCTAAACAAGCCTCGCCGCTTGATCGTTTCTTCAGACAGTAAATCGTTCACCATGGGACGCAGCGCGCCGCGCAGCCAGGACCTAATCGGCGCGCCAAAGCCGGCTTTCCGGCGCCAGACAATTTCCCGCGGCAGCAGTTTCTCTGCGGCTTTCTTCAGGATGTACTTGCGTTTAAAACCTTTCAGTTTTAGATCGGGCGGCATGCGCGCAGTTAGCTCGAGCATTTCCTGATTCAGAAACGGCACCCGCACTTCAAGGTTCGCGGCCATCGAAGTCTTGTCTGTGGTTATCAAATTCAGGCACGGCAAAAACGTCTTGAGGTCGACGTACAGCAGACGGTTCAGCGGCGCGGCGTCTTTGACTCGCTCAAAGTAGCGGCGATGAGCGGCGTAGGCGTCCAGGTCCCTCGCAGCGATCCTCAACTCATCTGAATACAGCCGTTGCTTTGCTTCGTCGGTGAAATACGTTCCGTAGCCGAGGTAACGATTTTCAAAATCGAGTGCCGCGCTGCGCGCAAATTTTTTCGCGTTGCGGAGCGGCGCCGTTAATTTTCCCGGCAGCCCACCCGGCAAAGCATATTCGACTGCGCGCATCATTGGCCGTCGCAGAAGTTGGGGCACAGGATCGAAGGCGCCGGCGAGTTTCATCGCCAACTGCCGCGGATAGCCGGCGAATACTTCATCGCCGCCCATTCCGGACAGCATCACTCGCAGCGTCTGCCGCGCCGCTTTTGAAACCAGGTAACTGGGAATCGCCATGTCAATCGGCGGCTCTTCCATGTGATAGACCAGCTTGGGCAACAACTCAGTTACGTCGGGCTTGAGCATGATTTCGTGATAGTCCGTATCGAGTTGCTGATTCACTTTGCGCGCCCACTCAACATCGTCAGGAATGATGTCGTAGCGCAGATCCTCGGCTTCCATCCCGATGGTGTAAGTTTCGATCCGCCGGCCGTCACTGTGATTTTTCATCATCGCGACGATCGACGACGAGTCAATTCCGCCGGAAAGGAAAGAGCCGAGCGGCACGTCGGCAACCATCTCGAGCTTGACGACGCGATCGAGAGTCTCGAGCACGCGCTCCTGCCACCATTGCTCGGTTCGTCCTTCTTCAATCTCGTTGAAAGAAATATCCCACCATTGTCGAATCGTGATTTCGCCGTCGTGCCATTCAACCAGGTGGCCCGGAGGAACCGTCTTGATGCCGCGAAAAAGTGTGTTCGGATCGGGCGCCCAGAGAAAAGTCAGAAATTGATGGAGCGATTCGGTGTCGAGCTCGGGCTTGAGAAGATTGGTCGCGAGAATTGATTTAATTTCGGAGGCGAAGGCGAGGGAGCGCAGGCATCCTGCCTGCGGTTCGCCGGCATCTTTGCCGGCGTTTGACGAGTGCTCAAACGAGTAATAGAGCGGTTTGATGCCCACCCGATCGCGAACAAGGAATAGTTTTCGCTCCTGGTTGTCCCAAAGCGCGAAGGCAAACATGCCGTTCAGCCTTAGCAGCGATTCTTCGTTCCACTCGGCCCAGGCAGCGAGCAGGACTTCGGTATCGGTGTGTGTGCGAAACTGGTGACCTTTACCCGTGAGTTGTTCGCGCAGCTCGCGATAGTTGTAAATTTCGCCATTGAGAATCACCACGAATCGACCATCGGCGGAAAGCATCGGCTGATGACCGGCGCTGCTGGTGTCGATGATCGACAAGCGACGGTGACCGAAACAGACGCGTGGTCCATCGTCGTTGATTTGAGACGAGGTCCAGACACCCTGATCGTCGCGCCCGCGATGCTCGATGCAGTTGAGCATCGACTCGATGCGCTGGTCAGGGTCAGTCGAGATTAATCCGGCAATGCCGCACATACGGTTTTCTCGTTCAAACCTTGGTTTAGGAGTTTGTCGGAAAAAGGATCCTCTCCGTGCCGCTGTGAAAATCACCGTGTCTCTGTGTGGTGAAATTGCCCCAGAAAACATTCACTACAGAGGCGCAGAGAGTCGCACAGAAACACAGAGATCGATTTTCCCAATAGACTCCTTTAGCAAGGTGACAGACACGTTGGTACGCTCGAAGGGCTTTGCCTGTCTATCGCGAATCTGATACACCTCGCTGAAGCGAGTTGTGAATGAAATCGTCCTCCGAGGCGTGACAGTGCATATCAAACAAACCCCTACGTTTCGCGCTCGGCTATTAATCGGTCTCGCGATCTTTCTGCTCGCATTCGGCGTGCGCATTCTCAGTTGGCATGATACACGTCTCGAAGTCGGAAAAGTACAGACCGTTGTCGTAGCCGATTACCAGCGCGTCGCGCAACTGTTGCGAGACGGCGGAGTGAAGTCATTTTTCAGCTCTTCCTCACCGTTGGCCGATTTGAATAATCTCGGGCACCCTCCCGGCTATTCGATTCTGATCGCGTCAGTCCAATCGCTGTTCGGATCATCTGACAGCGCCGTGCAGTTTGTGCAAATGGCCGCCGACGCGTTGGCAGCAGTCATGATCTTTCTGATTGTGGCCGAGTTGCTGCCGTTGAGCGCCGGTGTGATAGGCGGATTACTCGCCGCACTCGCACCACAGTTCACATGGAATTCCGTTCTGCTCCTGCCCGATTCGATTTCAGTGCTGCCGATTCTGATCGCGATCTATTTGATCGCGCGCGCGGCGAAGAATCCGCGATTGCTAGCTTTCGTAATCGCCGGAGCGCTGATCGGAGTTTCGTGCTGGCTCAGGGCCAATGCGTTGCTGCTGACTTTTTTCGCGGCGCTGGCCGTGCCGTTGTTGGTAAGTAGGACAAACTTTAGTTTGTCGTCTTCCCAAGGCAACGACAAACCAAAGTTTGTTGGACAACGGTGGCGTTTCGCCCTCGCGGTCATATTCGGAACATTACTGATTATCCTGCCGCTGACGATCAGAAACGCAGTGGTCTTTCATCGCTTCATTCCACTTTCGCTGGGCGCAGGTCAAACGCTGCTTGAAGGCATCGCCGATTACGATCACGAAGGGCGGTTCGGCATTCCGCAAACCGATATGGGAATCATGAAGCAGGAAGCCGAAATCTATCAGCGTCCTGATTATTACAGCACGCTCTTCAAACCTGATGGCGTCGAGCGCGAGCGAGCGCGTCTGTCAAGAGGCTTTGCGGTGATTCGTTCGCATCCCGTTTGGTTTGCCGGTGTGATGGTAAAACGCGCCTCGTCGATGGTGAGATTGGAAAGAGCTCGATTGATTTCGATCGATCCTCCGGTGAGCCATCCCGTTGACGGAACCGATCGAATGCAGCCGCTTTGGTCTGGAACTCCGCATGATCTATTGGTTGGCGGCCGGGTGTTATCTCCGCAAGCGCAGACTTCTTTGGCATCCGGTACTGAAACCTGGCTGACAATTACCGGCGACGAATCAAATTACGGAGACCAATTCGAGGCTCCCCCTCAAAATGTCATTGCCGATGTCGATTATGTTTTCAACGTTCCAATCAAGGTCGCATCCGGACGCATGAAGATGACCGTCAAGAGTTCGAGCGGCCAGGTCTGCTCATTGACAATCGTTGAAGCTCAGGAAACTGTCGCGGCTTCCGATCAACCGGTCCAGCCGATTTCATTGGCTTTTGTAGCGCCGAGGGGCGAGCAGGTAAGACTCGTTTTGAGTAACGAAGCTTCGAATCCGCCGCATCCCATCGCTTACGTCGGGACGGTCAAGCTTTACGAACTTGGACCGGGGAGGTTGCTTTGGATGCGGTATCCGCGATTCGTGATTCACGGAGTTCAGAAGATCTTTCTGACAGCCGTGTTTTTACCCTTGGCGATTATTGGGTTGCTGATCTTGATCTTTCAGAAGCAGAGCCGGGCGCTGGTGGTTTTGTCGATCGCGCCGGTTTATTTCTTCGCTGTGCAATCGATCGTGCATACGGAATACCGCTACGTCCTGGCCGTGGATTATTTCTTGTTTGCGCTGGTTGGTGTGACACTCTCGACGTTTGGAGGAGTGTTGGCGAGAAGGATCCTGGGCGCGCGGGGCCGAGGTCAGTACCATCTGCGTCAGCGGATGGGTTAATCCTCAGCCCGAGCGTCGCCTCCTGATCCCACCCGCTTACGCGGGTGGTACTGACTTCAGGGCTTGCTCAATTAACTCGCTTACCCACTCAGCTCTCGCGTCCCACGTTCCGTTGCGCACCGCGTCCTGACGTGCGCCGGCGTTTTCTGATCCCTCTTCATGCAGGGCCTCGTCCACCAACTCCAGGAACTGTTCGCGGCTGCGACCGATTCTCAGCACGTCGCTCATCGATTCATATTCCGGCAAGGGCGAAATCACGACGGGTTTTCCTGTGGCCAGGTATTCGCGAACCTTGATCGCCGATCCGTAACTGGTGAAAGGCACTTCGGTATTCCAGGGCAGGACGCACACGTCAAAGCCGGTGGCGTAACTCGGCAAATCATCGTACGAGACTGGCGGCAGGAAATGAACGTTCGGCAAACTTTCAATCTCCAGGCCACGCGACTTGTTGCCGATGAAGACCCAATGCCATTCAGGCCGTTCGCGCGAAGCCTGGCGAATTAATTCCTGATCGACCAGCCACGGCTCGATCGCGCCAAAGTAACCGATGCGCGGACGTGGTATTTGCTGAATCGCCTCTGCAATCGGAACTTCATTGATCTTCGACCAGCGTTCGAAGTCGACAGCTTGCTCAAGCAGGTGAGATTTTTCCCGGCCTCGTTCAGCTTCGGCCAGTAACTTGCGACTCGAATAAAAAATCAGATCGGCGGCCTCAATGGCCCGTTCGTGCAACGCGCGAATCAGCGCCGGGTCGGTCGCATGGTCCATGGTGTTCGCGTCGTACTTGTCAGAAACGTGATATATGACAAGTGACTCGTTCAAACGACCGGCAACTTCGATCGCGGTAGGAATCGCGATCCACAGAATCGGCCGCGTTAGTCCTCGACGTTTGGCCAGAGATGAAATCTGCGCCGTTAGCAACTTTCGGTTCGTCGCGTTGGCTGCCCGACTGCCGAAAAAGGGAACCACGGCGGGCGAAACGACGGTGATGCCTTCCTCCGTCGTGCGTGCCAGCTTTGCATAACTTTTCAGCTTTCGTTTGACACGCGGCAAAAGCTCGCCGCTTTTGATTGGCGCCAGACCCATCGAGATCGAATTGACGAAGATGACCTTATTGCCCGCGCGCGCGAACCGGCGCATCAGGTGGTTTTTGGAATGCGGATGGTGATACCACCAGTCCTCGCCGCCAAAACAGATGATCGATTTGCCGTGCAGCATCGCCGGTGATAGTACGCTGGCCGCAGCGATCTTTGCCACAGATTTTCACAGATAGACACAGATGGTGTGTTTGATTTCTAATCCGTGTTCATCTGTGCCAATCTGTGGCCGAAGGTTTTGGAACGCATGACGCCAAGGATCTACCTTGCCTTAACACACGACTGGGAGTTACGCGGCGACGGCTCGGGTGACATTGAAGAAATTCAATTCGCGCCCATGCGCCGGCTGTTGGAAATCTATGAGAAGTTCGGCGCCCGCACGACGTTCTTGCCGGACGTTATGCAACAAGCTACGTTCAGAAATCTTGCCGGCGATCACCCCGAGTTAAAGTCTGCGGCCGATTCATGGGATGAACACGCGAAGAACGCTTACGAACGAGGACACGACATTCAACTGCATCTCCATTCTCAGTGGTCTGATGCGAGCCGGGAAAACGATCACTGGAGTCTGCGCGGTGAGTGGTCTCTGCTCAAATATGGTCGCGAGCAAGCGACCAACATGCTCGCCGAAAGCAAATCGTATCTCGAGAATCTTTTGCAGCCGGTGAATCGCGATTATCGCTGCGTGGCTTTTCGCGCCAGTGCGCTGGCCCTTGCTCCCTCTGAACATATGCTGTCAACGCTGGTTGAACTCGGAATTCAAATCGATGTCAGTGTGGCCGCCGGCTTCTTTTTGAATAATCAGACTCTGCAACTCGACTATCGCGAGTGTGAAGAAACTTTTCTGCCTTACTATCCAAAGATGAATGACGCGCGCAAGGTTTCGTCGCAGCGCGAGTCGATTGTTTGCGTGCCGCTGAATCATTTTTATGGCTCGCGGAGCGCGGTGACGAAACAAAATCTCGCGCTCGTCCGAGAGCGCCTGCAACGTCGTGGCTCTGATTCCACTGCAGCACCTTCGGGTCGTCCGAAATTGGATACTGAAAGCTCGGGTGTCGCGCGCGTGTACGAAAAACTGATCGAGCCGGCGATCAAGCGCAAGTATTTCGTCTCTGACACGAGTCGTTTGAATCACCCGCTGATGCGCGAGATGCTCGCGCAAATTCGACAGCGCGCGCGTGACAGTGGTTTGGCAAAAGTGCCGGTGGTGTTGACCAATCATCCGAAAGACATACGCGATTGGGAGGGGACCGAGAGATTTATCGGCGAGCTGGCAGCAGCTGACGATGTCGAGTTTATTACGCTGAGTGACGTTGCTGAGAAGATCAGCAGGGGTGAGTTTCAGGCAAGGAAGTCAGTACCATCCGCTTGAGCAGCAGTCAGTACCATCCGCGTCAGCGGATGGGATCATCCCTAACCTAAGCTAGCCTCCTGATCCGATATGCTTCCGCAAATGGTACTGACCCGGTTGGGCAGAGTCAGTGCTAGGCAGAGCCGCTCTTCCCCGTGCCGCTCTATTTCCGCACCGAACGCGGGTACGCGATGATGTCGCGCTTCGCCAACTCCATCATCTCGGCAAATAGTTTAGGTGCGTCGGCGCGGAAAAACTTCATCCCATGTAAGGTCAGATCGCGGCAAGCCTCTTCCGACACGTAAGTCTTAAACCATTTCGGCATTTCCGGATGAACCGTTGTGCTCATGTCGTGAGCATAAGTCCTGACGTTCACACTCTCGCCGTCGTAGTTGATGCACGGCGCATCAAAAATTTCTTCATGATAGACGCGCACCGGAAACTTCTGTTTGAAAGCATCATCGACGCAGTAACCGAACGAAATGTAATTTGTGGTGGCGCCGAGTCCGATGATCTTGCCGCCGCCGGCGATCAATTTGTAATAAGGACTCCCGGTGTCGTAGGGATAAGGCGACAGTTGATGCGTCGCCGTGAGTTCTTTCGCCGCCGGACCAATCGCGCAGACGGATTTCGTTGGGTGCAGACTGCGAATCGCCTTCCGTTGCCGCCGGGCGAACTCAGTCAGTATTCCCGTGTACGACGGAGTGCGCCGCACATCAAAAACATTTCCCTGCTTCAGCCATTCATAAGACGACATGCGATGGTTCGGATAAGTCGGGAAAACCACCGTGCCTTCTTTCCCAATTACTTCCTGGATTAGAAACAGGATGCGATAGAACGGAAAGCCAAGGTTCAATCCGTCCATCCCGCTGTGCACGTAGACGAGATCGCCTGCTCTTAGTTGGAGATCGTTGGTGAGGATCGTTTTGAAATCTGTTTCCGTGAGTTGGTTCAGCGATGCAACGCGCCGGCGCTCGCGTTCCCACTTGGCGCGGCGGAGAGAATTGAACGCGCCTGTCGGAAGAATTGTCTTGGCGAGCTTTCGCAGTTCCATCGTGTGCTCAGTCGGACTGGAGCGCAACCGTCTCGGTTGCATAGCCTTTTGGCAAGCGAGGACGCTTGCGCTCCAGTCTGTGCCGGAGCTAAGGAGTCTGTAGATCCGCGTGAGCGGATGGGATAATCCTCAGCCTAAGCTAGCCTCCTAATCCCTTTGCTGACGCAAATGGTACTGACTTCAATCCTCACACTCACACTATCTCAATCAATGTCGCGCCCCACGAATAGCCCACGCCGAAACCGACCAGCGCGACGCGATCGCCTTGCTTGACGCGGCCCTGACCAAGGGCGCCCTCCAACGCGATTGGAATCGTCGAAGAGACGGTGTTGCCCGAGTTCTCCATGTCGATCCAAAACTTGTCCGCGGGGAATTTCAGTTTCGCGCGCAGCCGCTCGAGCACAAACTTGTTCGCCTGGTGCGGAATCATGAAATCGATTTGATCGATGGTCAGTCCCGCTTTGTCCAAAAGTTGCTGCAGTGTCGGCGGCACGGTACGCAAGGCAAAGCTGAACACGTCGGCGCCGTCCATAAAAAGATTCTGTTCAGAGCGCCAGTTGCCGCTGCTATCTTCTTTTTCGATCGCCGTTTCGGCGGTCGGCCGGCAACGAAGACCTCCGGCCTTAACGATAATCTGATTAGCGCCGCGACCATCGGTGCCCAGCACGAACGGCCCGATCAATTCTGATTCCGATTCGACTGCGGTAATGAGGGTCGCTGCCGCGCCGTCGCCAAACAGTGTCAGGAGCGAGCGATCGCGGCGGTTGATAAATTTCATGTAAGTGTCGGCCGTGACCAACAGAACGGTCCGGGCGGTGCCGGCTTCGACCAGACTTTTCGCCAGCGCCAGGCCATAGATGTATCCGGAGCATCCCTGATTAATATCCACGGCGCCGCAACTGGTTCTCAATCCCAGACGATCCTGCATCACGCAGGCGGTGGTGGGCGTGAAGTAATCAGGGCTCTGGGTGCAGAAAATCAGAAAGTCGATCGAGTCGGGCGCGCACACGCCTTCATCGAAGAGACGTTTGGCGGCCGCCACTCCCAGGTCCGAAGCGCATTCGTCTTCCGCGGCGATGCCTCGGACAGCGACACCTGTCTTGGAAAGAATCTGGCTCGCGTGCCAGTCGCCGAACTGCTGCGCGAGATCTTCGTTGGTTAATTTATTTTGGGGTAGAAAAGATCTGACCGCTTTGATGGCTGCACGTTGCGTCATGATGAGGGAATAATATAACGCAAGATCGGTAGCACACAGGTAGTGCCGCTCGCGTAGCATCAATCCGTTGTCTGATTTACACGCTCACGGCGTCGATCTCATCCGGCCCATCAGATCCGCCCACCTCTGATCGTTTCGCAGCGTTGCCAGATTTGGATCGTGTTCGAAGAGGTACTTGTTTTCATTCCCCAGCGCGACTGATCGGTGCAGCCACTCGAACGCTGATTCGCGATTGTCTTCGAGCGCGTGAACCGATGCGACTGAGTAGGCAATGTCCGGATCGACGGCGGCCGTGCGCTGGACGTTTTCGTTCAACTCGGCGCGCGCCGCTTCGTGATTGCCTTGCTTGCTCAAACAGATGGCGAGGAATGGCCGGACGCCGTGCAGGTTGGGGTTGGCAGAAAGAACTTCGCGCAACAAGGCCGCCGCCTGTTCGACTTCACCGCGGTAAAACAACACGATGGCCCGGACGCTTCGCAGCAGAGGATTGTTCGGTTCGACCGACGCCGCGCGATCCAATTCGCGCATCGCGTCGTCGAGTTTTCCCTGATAAAGAAAAATCAGCGCGCGGTTGTAACTGACGACCACGAATGACGCCGGATCCAGATGCACCAGGCGATCGTAGGCGCGCAAGGCTCGATCGTATTCGCCATCGAGCCGGTGCAGCGTCGCCTTTACAAAATAGACGACCGCTTCACTGGCAGCTTCCCGGCGCATCCGCGCAACTTCTTCGCGTGCTTTCTGTTTCTGGCCGCGCCAAAGCAGCACAAAGACCATCAGCATGCGCGCTTCGACAATATGAGTGTCGATCGCCAGGGCGCGATGGAAGGCGTGTTCCGCCTGCTCGAAATCTTCGGCGCCGCCGAGTCCTTTGAAAACTCGATTAACGTGACAGGCGCCCAGGCCGTCGTAGGCCAGGCCAAATTCCTGATCCAATTCGATGGCCCGGGTGAAGTGGGCAATCGCGGCGTCGCAATCGTCAGCCGACACCGTGCGAAAGATGAACCGCGCAAAGCGATCGCGCCCGCGCAGGTATTCTTCATAGGCTTCGGCGTTGACGGTTTTCGGTTGGGCCAGGCCGGCTTGCTCGTCCGGACTCAATTCAATGCGCAGGCCATCGACGATACGTTTAGTGATCTCGTCCTGCACGGCGATGATGTCGTCGGCCGACGCATCGATGCGGTCGCTCCAAATTATCTCGCCGCTTTTGACCTCGAGCAGTTGCGCATTCACCCGGAACCGCTCGCCGACGTGAATGAATCCGGCAGACAGGACCGCATCGACGCTCAACTCGCGGCCCACGTCCGCGGGATCGACTACCTGACCCTGGTACTTCGACATTACCGAAGAGGGCCGCACGACCAGAGAGCGAATCCGCGCCAACTCAGTTATCACCGCATCAGCCAAAGCAAATTCATAGAAGCTCGAGGCCGGATCGTTATTGAGATTTTTGAAAGGCAGCACCGCGAGGGTTTTCTTCTCGCGATCCGTAATCGTGGTCAGCGTGGTGTCGGGAGGTTCGGTCAGAGGGCGCGAGGTAAACTGGGGCGAAGTAGTCGGCGTATCACCGCGGCCGCCGCTCAGCTTTTTCAGCCAGCGCATCGCGCGTCCCACCGGAGTCGAGCCGCCGAGATGCTTCGGCGCCGCGGCCACTTCCAACGAAACTCCGGTAGAAACATCCTGCAGCACTTTACGCAGCTCTTCGCGCAGCTCTTCAATCTTCTGATAACGCTCGCGCGGCTCTTTCTGCATCGCCCGATCGAGGATTTGCTGCAGTCGCGCCGGTGTCTTGCCGGGCCGCATCTCGGCGAGGGTTTTCGGCTGGTCGTAGATCACTGCGTGGCGCACGTCGATGGTGGTCTTGCCGCGAAACGGCCAGGTGCCGGTCAACATTTCATAGAGCAAAACACCGGTCGAAAAAACGTCGGCACGCGTGTCAACCTTATCGCCGCGCGCCTGTTCCGGCGCAGCGTACGTCGCCGTTCCGTAAGGCACGCCGATTTCAGTCAGCTCGGTCTGATGAATTCCGGCGGTCGTGGCTTCGCTCTCGTCCAAAAGCTTGGCGAGGCCGAAATCCAGAATCTTCACCTGGCCGCTGTCAGTCACCATTACGTTGCTGGATTTGACGTCGCGATGGATGATGCCGCGCGCGTGCGCGGTCGCCAGCGCATCCGTCACCTGAATACCGATCCGCAGTGCGCTGTCCAGCTCCAGCGGCCGGCCGTTGCAAAGCTGCCGCACATTCTTGCCTTCGACGAATTGCATCGCGATGTAATGCAAGCCGTTGGTTTCGTCCATGTCGAAGATGGTGCAGATGTTCGGATGGTCCAGGGCTGAGGCGAGACGCGCCTCGCGCTCAAAACGTTTCAGGTTGTTTTGTTTGACGGTGAGTTCGGCGGGCAGGACTTTGATGACCACGGTGCGGCCGAGTTTTTGGTCGATGGCTTTATAAACTGTGCCCTGTCCGCCCGCGCCGAGCTTGTGAGTGATTTTGTAGTTGCCGAAAAGGGTGCCGATCATGTCAAGCAACCATCCGCAGATTTCGCAGATTACACAGAATGTCGGCAGGCCACAAGAAAGATTAGGCGGATCGACGGATTAATTTCATCTTGACTGAACATCAATCTGCGGAATCTGCGGACTGTCCTCTGCATACCTTCGCTCTTTGAAGCGTCTTTTCATTGACTTTTCCCGCGCTGGCGAGCTTTGCGCGCGTCGCGGAGAATTCAGACCTGACGCGGCGGCATTTCCATCGGGCTTTCGTGCTGATGAAATACTTTGGGTATCTGCGGCGCGATCCGATTCAGGTCAGGATCGAGACATCGCCGGTTACAACTTCTGGCTGGACAAGCTCGAGGGCTTCAAGGGTAACTTCCAGGAAGAGGAAATGTTCAGAGCCTTCCTCATCTCAAATTGAGTATAGTGCTCCGTTCCCCCGATGAATAATTACCTTTGCCGGTTTTCGGCAAGCAATCAAATCTCTTTCTGTTTCACTAACCGCTTGCGACTCGGGGGTTTGTTTGAAGGCAAAAACCTTTACAAGCTGCGTCATAAACCTTGACACGACGAGAGTTGTTTGCTACAAAACGTCGCCAGTTTCGATAAGCTGACCAGAATCAACCAGATCTATAACTGCTGGCTTCCCCCGTTGCCTGCCCTTGTACCCCAGCGGTTTAGATCCGTAACCCTTATAGGAGGTCGTTCATGAAGTATCCAAGAACCTTTGCGTTAATGACATTCGCCCTGCTCTTCGTGGCGGGTCTGTGGTCGGCCGCTTTTGGCCAGTCCAATGATGGCAACCTGGCCAATGTAGTCGGCGGCGGATCCAGTATTCGATTTGAGATAGTAGTTCAAAACAACGGTGCGACCCTGACCATTACCGCACCAGACGGCAGATCATTTACTAAAGAATATAGAGCGGGCGCATCACCCGGGTTTGACTTTGCTGACCGATCACTCCCTGATGGCAATTACGGGTACGAATTGCGTCTGCGACCAGCCCTGACTGAAGCCCAGCGAGAGGCTCTAAAGGCGGCGCGCGGAAATGACGATGATCCCGAAGCTGAGCGCGCTGGGCGCAAACGCCCGGTCCTGCCTAACCTGATCCAAACAGGAGCCTTTGCTCTGGTCAATGGCCAGGTTGTCGTAGCCGGCACGAGTGAAAACCCGCGCACGGGAAAAGCCACTGTGCCATCGGTGACCAAACCAGCGGTGGCCTCAGGCAATACCGAGGTTGTTTCCAGTAACACCTCGACGCGGTTGCGAAACCACCGGGCCTCTCTGTTGTCCAGCTACATGTTTGACGTCGTCTTTGCGGACGACGTGATCGTTCAGGGTAGCCTGTGCGTCGGACTTGACTGCGTCAACAACGAAAGTTTTGGCTTTGACACGATTCGATTGAAGGAAAACAACACGAGGATTAAGTTCGACGACACTTCGACCTCCGCCGGTTTCCCCGCCAACGACTGGCAATTGACTGCCAATGATTCGGCCAGCGGTGGCTCGAGTAAGTTTTCCATTGAAGACATCACCGGGAGCAAGGTTCCTTTCACCATTACTGCCGGCGCACCCACCAACTCGATCTTTGTTGATTCCACCGGACGACTGGGTTTGCGGACGGCCACACCGGTTCTGGATATCCATGTGAAAACCGGCAATACGCCGGCCATGCGCCTGGAACAAAGCAACTCAAGCGGTTTCACGGCCCAGACCTGGGACGTTGCCGGTAATGAAGCGAATTTCTTCGTTCGTGACGTGACCGGTGGATCGAAGCTGCCCTTCAGGATTCGGCCCGGCGCGCCAACCAGCTCAATCGACATTTCAGCAGATGGTAGCGTGGGTGTGGGGACGGCAAGCCCTGCAAGCCTTTTACATTTGGCCGGTTCGTTCGGCAATGAACCGCCATTCATAAGATTGCAACGGACTGACGGGACGACCACTTTCCTGGGTGGCGTCAGCTTTTACTCTCAAAATGCCACCAAAGGGTTTGCGATTGAAAACAATGTGGTCGTCGGCAACGACACGTTGGAGTTCAATCACAATCTCAGCAACTTCATGATGATAAACTCCTCCGGAAACGTCGGCATTGGGACGACGGCGCCTACGCAACTCCTGTCGGTGAACGGAACTGCCGGCAAGCCAGGCGGCGGAACGTGGGACGTCTTTTCGGATGAGCGCTTGAAGAACATCAAAGGCAACTACAACACGGGACTTAAAGCCCTGATGCAGTTGCAGCCGCTCCGCTACGAGTACAAACGGGACAATCCTTTGGGCATCAAGTCACAAGGCGAATACGTCGGCTTTGGCGCTCAGTCACTGCAGAAGATTCTTCCTGAAGCTGTGACCCAGGACAGTTCCGGTTACCTGATGGTAAAGAGCGACCCGATTCTCTGGACCATGCTCAATGCGATCAAGGAGCAACAGAAAGAGATCGAGCAACTGAAGGGACAAATCAAGAAGTTGCAGACTACCTCGCATCGCCGTCGCAAATAAGATCGGCGGCGCGAGTCTAACCACTCAAACCAAAAGGCGCAGGAGCGATTCGCTCTTGCGCCTTTCTTTTATGATTGCGGTTCGTTAATTAACGAACCTTCGAAGTTGTACGCTGATGGCGAATCCGATTGCGATGAAAGTTGCCAGCACTGAAGAAAGCCCGGCGCTCATCAGCGGCAAAGGAACCCCGATCACGGGCAGGAATCCGAGGGCCATCCCCACATTAATGAAGATTTGAAAGATCAAACCTCCGACGATCGCCATGATTACCAGCATCCCGGTGCGGTCCCGCGAGCGGCGGGCATCGCTAATCAAACGGGTCAGGAGCAACGCGTACGAAGCCAGCAACAGCAGGCAGCCGATGAAACCGGTCGTCTCAGCCGTGACCGAAAAAATAAAGTCCGTGTGCGGCTCAGGCAAAAACTTCAGACTGCTTTGTGAGTATTCCGAACCGCGCGCGCCCAACAATCCGCCTTCTCCCACGGTGACCATCGACTGCCACGTGTGATATCCGAAGCCACGCTTGTCGGCGTTTTCCGGATCGAGAATTACGTTGATGCGTTCGAGCTTATATCCGTGCAGCAAACCGGTCTTTACTCCCACGGTGTAGGCCAACGGCGCACCGCCAATACAGACAACCAGGACAGCGGCGACAATCCACATGCGCACGGAAGATAAGAAAAGCACGACCGCCAGCAGCGGGAGATAAGTAATCGCCTGGCCAACGTCGGGCTCGAGCAGGATCAATCCCATCGGCAATCCGAGAATTGCCGCGCCCATCAAAGTTTCTTTCCAGGTGAGCAAACCAGTGCGATGCTTGCCAAAATACCGGGCGAGCATCAGCACGACGGGAATCTTCACGAACTCAGAGGGTTGAAACTGTCCGGCGATGGGCAGTTTGATCCAGCAACGCTGGCCGTTGATCTTCATGCCGATGCCGGGAATCAGCACGATCACCAGCAAGGCGAGGCCAAGGACATAAAACACGGGCGCCAGCTCGACGATCCGTCGATAATCGCTAAAGGCGATCGCCAGCATCGCGACCATGGCAATCCCCAAACCGATTAGCTGTTTTTGCCAATATGTTTCCGTCGGTTGAGCGTTGTGAATTTCCCATGCGCCAAAGGACACAATGGCAATGGCCAGTACGGCGACCAGCCAGTCGAAATCTCGAATTGTTCGTTTTTGCAGTATTGCGACCATAGTCCGAAAGCGTAAAGCAGTAGATCAATCAGCGGATCTTCATCGCGATGTTAGTTCCGGGTGTTTCTTTGGGAGCGCGGGTTTTTGCGTAATATACGTCGTAGACTGCGCGGACTGAGGGCGCGCCAAAGCGTGAGCCGAGGCCGGCGTTTTCAATCAGCGCGACAATTGAAATCTCGGGTTTGTAAGCCGGCGCGTAAGAAACAAACCAGGAGTGATCTCTGTGCTCGCTGCCTTCCTTGCCCAGACTGACGACCTGGGCCGTGCCGGTTTTACCGGCGATGTCGAATCCGACTAACTTGATTCCGGTAGCAGTGCCGTTGCCGTTTACGACCGACCACATGGCGTTCACCACCAGATCGCTTTGATCGACGGGGAGACCCAGATTCTTCGGTTCGCGCCGTTCAAAAACGTGTCCCGGCCGGGCGGCGCGATAATCAGAGCCGTTGGGCTCGTTACCAACTGCGGCGATCGGCTTCACCTCTCTAAGAAGATGTGGGACATACATCTTCCCCTTCATTCCGATCGCGGAGTGCGCGCGTATCAGGGCGATGGGCGTCAAAACATCTTCACCTTGTCCGAACGAAGAATAAACCGTGTCGATGTCTTTCCATTCCGGATCTTTCGGATAAAGCCTGGCTTTGAGTTCGCGCGAGGGGGTGGTGCTAATCACTTCATGCGGCAGGTCGATACCGGTGCGCTTGTCCAGATCGAACATATCCACCATCGACTGAATGCCTTCCAGTTTCATCTTCAAGCCGAGGCGATAGAAGTAACCATCGCAGGAATGCTCGATGGCGAAATGCACGTTGGGCGAGCCGTGGTTACCACCCATGCAACGCGTGAATTTGTTGCCGATCGTGATGCCGCCGCCGCAAACCAGGTTTGATTCCGCGATCGAAATTGCGCCTTGTTTCAACCCGGCAGTGGCCATCAGGGGTTTCCAGGTCGATCCCGGCGGGTACTTTCCCTGGATGGCCCGGTCGATCAAAGGTTTGTCCGGATCGGTAAGCAGTTTCTGGTATTCAGCGCGACCCTCTTTGGTCGTGATGCGCTGTGAAAACAAGTTCGGATCGAACGTCGGCGCTGAGGCAATCGCCAGAATCTCGCCGTTGTTGGGATCCATCGCGATGATCACGCCGCGTCCCTGCGGTGATTTCTTCAATTGATCTTCGGCCGCCTGCTGCAGATCGAGATCAATCGTCGTCACAATGTCCTGTCCCGATTGGGGCTCGACTCGTTCGACCTCGCTCTGAATATGACCGCGACTATCGACGATTACTTTTCGGTAACCGTCGCGGCCCCGCAAATACTGGTCATAAACGGCCTCGAGACCTTCCTGGCCGATGATGTCACCGGGCTTGTAGCCGTTGTCGCGAAACTCGGGCTGCTTGAGTTGGTCGGGACTGATTTCGCCAACATAACCAAGCGCATGGGCCATTTGACCGTTTTCCGGATAACGCCGCTGCGGGATCTGCTCGACGCGCAGCAAGGGAAATTCAAGTTGGTGAGCATCAACCCAGGCGATATCGGCAGGCAGCGCGATTTCTTTGATCAGAATCGATTCGAAGGCGGGTTGGGATCTCACCTGGTCAAAGCGCTCGCGCAAAAATGCTTCATCGATCATCAGCCCTTCGGATAACGGTTTGATCAACGAGTAGTCGATGCTTTTTGAGATTTCACGCGAGAGGATGACGCTATAAATTGGTCGCGAGTCGACCAGGAGCTTGCCGTTGCGATCGAAGATGACGCCGCGCGGCGCCGGGATCGGCAAAAGCCGGATGCGTTGATTCTCGGCAACGTCTGAGTAGTGTTTGCCGTCGATGATTTGCAGTTTGTAAAGCCTGAGACAGAGCACGCCCAACAAGACCAGAACAAAGACCTGGATTATGCGAAGGCGAACCCGCAGATTCTGGGAATCGTCGACGAACTTCATAACCTATCTCCGGCGCAGCACGCCTGAGGGACGTCGGGCAACTCTGCGGCGAACTGTAAATTGTCGCCGTTGTCGCGCTTTGCTGCTGAAAAAGGACTCGTAAACATACAAAAGAATGGTGCCGGTAACCGTGGTAGCGATCAACTTGTATGACAGAGACTGAATGAACGGCATCGGCGGCGTCTGTCCGAGTAATCGATGCATGCCGACATAAACCAGGTTGTCGACCAGGCTGGCCGCTGCCAGGACCGGAATGCGTAACAGAGTCGTGTCGAGCATCACGCGCGACGCAAAGAAGTAAACGGCATAAGCCGTTAACACCTTTGAAAATCCGCCCGCCCCCAAAAGCGCCGGTGGCCCGCTGATCAAATCCATTGCCAAGCCGGCCAGCGCCGCCACGACCAGGGCCTGTAGCGCTTCGCGTTGCAGTGCGAAATAGACCACCAGGATCAGCGTGAGGTCGACGAAGCCCAATGGTTGCCAGACAGCCCGGGCCGCGGACTGCAGGGCGATCGCCACGATCAAAAGTAACGCGACTGTCAGTTGACGCATGGCTGGTCAGTGAGCAATGAGCATTGAGCAATAGGCGGTGAAGTCGTCCCGTCAGGGCAGCACCGATTGCCAGGGCGTTGTTTCTGTTTGCTGCTCACCGCACTCACTACTTATTCTTTTTTTCTACGTTGGGGAGAGCTTGATCCGATTCGACTCGCTGCGGTGGTTGATACCTCAGGACCGCCACTTCCTTCAAACGTTCTAAGCCTGCGCTCGGGCGAATGTGAATGACGAGAGCCTGTGTGGCCGATCCCGGCCGCACTTCAATCACATCGCCAATTTTATAACCGGGAGGATAAATCGCATCTTGCCCGGTCGTCATGACAGAGTCACCGGTTTGGACTTTTTCCATCCCGGACACATAACGCATTTCCAGCAAGCCGAGCTCGCCCATTCCCTTAATTGAACCCATCGCATTCGACTGGCCCAATTGGCCGACGACGCCGCCGGCGCCCGATTTTTCATCGGTGACGAGCATAATCTGCGCGCTTAACGGGCTCGTGGAAATCACCCGACCGACGATTCCGCCGGGAGTAACCACGGGCATGTTGACTTCGACGCCGGCCCAGCGGCCCTTGTCGATAGTGACGCCGTCAAACCACATTGAAGGATCGCGGGCAATCACATGGGCGACTACCGTTTGGTAGGGGCTGGTTTCCGTCAGCTTGAATAGTTGTTCAAGGCGTTGCGCCTGGCCCGCCCGTTCCCGCGTATCACGCAGCTCGGTTTGCATCTGCTCGACCTGTTTGCGCAACTGCTCGTTTTCGACGGAGGCGCGGCGCAGTTCGCCGACATTTCCAAAGAAACCGCCGAACCAATTTCCCACACCGGACGCCCCCCGTTGCACCGGATACATTACTGTCTGAGCGATCGAGCGAATCTTTCGCTGCTTGGTTGCGCTGTCACGCGCATCGTAAGTCATCAAGGCGAAGTTCATCGCGAGCAACCCGAAAAGCCACCACGGGGCGCGTTGGCGAATCTCTTTTTGGGTGCGAATAGCAGCCATTGTAAAAGCAGATATTAGGGGATTAGATGTTGGCTATTAGCAGCTAGGCTCCGGTCGTTAAGCTGTTGTCCCACTTCACGCGTTTGAGCAAATCGAAATCTGAAAGCATCTTGCCGGTACCGAGCACGACCGACGCCAGCGGATCTTCCGCCAGCGACACGGGCAGTCCCGTTTCAATCGAAAGTCGCTTGTCGAGGTTTTTCAGGAGTGCGCCGCCGCCGGTTAAAACGATTCCACGCTCCACGATGTCGGCGGAAAGTTCAGGTGGGGTCCGTTCGAGGGCGACCCGGACAGCATTAATAATCGTCGAGACGGAATCTGCGAGTGCCTCACGAATTTCTTCGTCAGAAATCGTAATTGTTTTCGGAATGCCTTCGATCAAGTTTCGACCGCGCACTTCGAAAGAGAGCTCTTCATCGAGCGGGAAGGCCGAACCTAATTCAATCTTAATTGCTTCCGCGGTGCGTTCGCCGATCAGCAAATTGTATTTTCGTTTGATGTATTGCGTGATCGCTTCGTCCATCTCGTTACCGGCAACTCGCACAGAACGCGAATAGACAATGCCGCTCAAACTGATCACCGCGATGTCGGTTGTGCCGCCGCCGATGTCTACGACCATATTGCCGTGCGGTTCAGTAATTGGGAGCCCGGCGCCGATAGCCGCAGCCATCGCTTCTTCGACCAGGTAAACTTCTGACGCCTTCGCGCGATAAGCCGAGTCTTCGACTGCACGGCGCTCGACTTGAGTAATCTCTGAAGGAATGCCGATTACCACCCGGGGACTTACCCAGGTTTTGCCGTTGTGCGCTTTGCGGATGAAGTGCTGCAACATCTTTTCGGTAACTTCGAAGTTTGCGATCACGCCATCCTTCATGGGACGGATGGCGACGATGTTTCCGGGAGTTCGGCCCAGCATTTCTTTGGCGTCGCGGCCCACGGCCTCGACTGCGTTGGTAACCTTGTTGATGGCGACGATGGAAGGCTCAGAGACGACGATGCCTCGGCCCTTCGCGTAGACCAGCGTGTTAGCGGTGCCCAGGTCGATTGCTAGATCGCTGGAAAAAAGACTAAAGACAGATTTAAAAGCCATTTGTTACCGATTTCCCTGACTGAAAATGAATTGTCTGAAGGGGTGGCCGATTAAATTGAGTGCAGGCTGGAAGCCGCGACGGGCGCGAGTGGCCTGGCAAAAAAGTAAAAGGACTCACCGAAGCAGAACCGAACGCACAAAGATACAACGATTTGCGCGCCAACGCTATCACGAAATGAACTTCTCGTCGGGAATTCTTTGAAATTGTGGGCCATCGACTGCGTCACCAGCGAGACGCGTTTCAGCCGCCGGCAAATTGAGGGATGTCATTACTCTAACACAATTTTTGTTCGCCGCTTTGGCCGCGTACATCGCGCGGTCCGCACACGCGATCAGTTGGTGGGGAGAAAGGGCATCGTCCGGAAACACCGCCAGCCCGATGCTCGAAGTTAGCCGAATCTGCAGCCGTCGTCCGCCCGTGAACCGATGTCGTTCGACTTTTGCGCGAATGCGTTCGGCAACCCGCACCGCCTCGTGGACGCTGGTCTCCGGGAGAATGACCACAAATTCGTCGCCGCCATAACGAACGACGCAATCAGTGTCACGCACGGACGGCAAAATAACTGAAGCCACCTCCATCAACGCGTGCGAGCCGACCAGGTGTCCGTGGAGATCGTTGACGGTTTTGAAATCATCCAAATCGAGAAACAGCGCGGATATCTTTGAACCAAACCGCCGCGCGCGTTTCATCTCATTGACCAGGAATTGTCGAAGATAGCGGGCGTTATGCAGTCGTGTTAATTCATCAGTCTGCGAAAGCCGTTCAGCTTCGGCAACGCGTACAGAGTTCGAAAGCGCCGCGGCGATTGGCGTCGCCAACGCACTTAAGAACGCCACCTCAGATCGTGAGAATGAACGAGACCCGGGCCGCCGGCGAATTCCCTCGAGCACACCTTGCACCTTTTCTCCGCAAACCAAAGGCAGCGCCAGAACCCAATTTGCGCGCGCTGCTTTTCGCACCGGCTCAACTCGATAAACTGCGTCTTGCGCGACAGCAGACGCCGGTACTGCCGGGGAAGCCACGTTGTCCGAAATGGTCTGGTTAGGTTGAGCGGATTGTTCAAAAAGTGAAGCAGCCTGGGTTGCAAGTAACTCGAATTCAATCTTGTCGCGATTGGTATTTTCGTCGGTAACAAAAATGGACCAACGATCCGCACGTGCTAATCGCGCAATTCCGTCCACGGCCATCGAGGCGGCTTCCTTCTGGCTCGCGGCGAAATGCAATGACGCAATTAGTGAGAAGGCGTCGCGCAGACTTTGGCTGCGCACCGATTTAGGCAGCGCAAAAGCGCGGGTGTCCGGCGAACTCTTGAAGAGTTCAGGCAGCTCACCTGTTCCGGGACTCTCTTCGACTTCGCGCAACAGCGCCGGCAATTGCGCCGCGCTCTCAGCAACTGCGCGGAAGCCGAGTTTCGTTAACTGCTTCTTCGTTTTTGATTCGATCGGGTTGTTGGCATTCTGACAGGCAACCAGCGGAATGTTCGGCCACAGTTCGTGCGCCCGCTCCATTACGGAGCGCAACCTCGCGGGCGTGGCAGGTTTTGGTAATTCGCAGACCACCGCGACCGGCTCTTGAAGGTCGAGCGGGCCAGCTTGCGGATCAAAGTCGAGCTCTCCGGAAAACGGATTCCTGGAAACTCCTACGCCCGCCGAATTTAGAACTTCAAGCAGGTCCGACGCGAGTTCGCTCCGCAAATCAGCCAGTAAAATGACGTGTTTCTTCATCCGGCACCTATCCATAAAAGGTCGCTCGAATAGGATTCAAAAATGGCCGGGGCTGGCCGTTACGTAACTACTTAGTAAAGTTCAAACTACCTGGTGAGTGGAACGCGATAGTTGCTCGTATTGCCTTGTGAGTCGGATATCTGAATGGCGACCTCGCGTGAGTTGGGCGGGGCGCTGATCTGAATTTGGAAATTTCCATCGGCGGCGGCTGACACTTCGCGATCGGCCGATCGGACAGTTGCGCCGGGCGATGTCGTTCCCCGAATTATGTAAACATTGCCTCCCAGAAGGAGCGTGGAGAGATTTGAAACGGGAATTGAAGTGAGCTTGGCGCCAGGGGCCATGACGATAAACTTTAGCGGCTCGCTCCAGTCGCTGATTTGGCCCGTCGAGGCACTGGCCCTGATCCGCCAGAAGTAAGAGCCTGGGCGGAGATCGCTCGCGCTGAACTCGTTTGCGGATAATTGATCGCGTTCGATCACCTTACCTTCGGCAACAAAGAACGGCGACGTCGCCACTTCGACTCGATAGAAAGCCGGTACACCCGATTGAGGTTTCTGCCAACGCAGCGGCACGGTGGCCGAGCCGTTATTCATGGCGACGATTTTTTCCATGTCTCTTGGTTGCATTGGCTGCGGCACTTCCAGCAATCGTTGCGGCTTTGAAATCGTTCCCGATTGATTTACCGAAACATACTCGCCGCCTTGCAGAGCGAGTCGCTCACCAAGTCTGTTCGCACTTTGCACGGCGCCGCTGTTAACGCGAATTTCTTCGGTGCCCTCGGGATTAACGCCGAAACTGGCTGCGGTTTGACCGCCAATCTGATTCTGAGTTTTGGGCGTCTCGATCACGTTCTTGTTGTTTTCACTTTGATCGTTTGTGCGGACCAGCATCTGTCCGCTATCGACCACCACGTGAACGTTGGATCGCTTTCCGTCTTCGGCGCTTTCGTTATCGCGAATGATGATTGTGCTGTTGGGCCGGACGACTACGGTCGAGCCATCGGCCATGCTGATACGTGCTCGTCCGTCGGCCTGAGTTTGAACTGTGTCTCCGGGATAGAGTTGGATGTCGCGATTGGCGATGGCCACTTGTCGTGTCGACGCGCGAATCACCCGCACATCACCTTCAAACGACATGAAGCGAGCTCCTGCCGGGGCTTCCAATTTCGTTGCTACGTTTTTCAGCGGGTTGCCATATTTCCAAACGTACAGAGCGACGCCGCCACCAATCGCGCACAAAATCAGAATCAGCACGCCGAGATAGACGGCGCGCTTTTGGACTATCCACCAGTCGAGGTCGAAGTGGCTGACTTTGGTTGCTGCCATTACTCTTTTTGGAAATGGGAGGAGGCGTCGGGCTGGCCAACTTGGCCAAACACAGATTAACACACGGGTTTGGTTATCTTCAATACTCGATTTATTGAGGTTTTCAGCGACCTCGCGCCATCATTTGACATAGATGGGATTCGAGATGACCCAGGGTTGGCCTCTGACGGGTGCCGGGAGCGAGTCCAGATAGAGTTCCACGCCATAGACACCGGGTCCGTCAGGCGAAAACTCCGCCGTCATTCCTGACTTTTGTTCGATCACGTTTCCATTTTTCAGCAGAACGATTCGCGCCGGAAGGGGCGAGTGAATCTGAAAGCGCGTCTGGCTGTCCAATGCTACTTCGTCGCCCATAATCTTGCCAGAGTTTCTGATGCGAAAGTCGAAGCTGCCGGCTTCGCTAAACAAATCGAACGACAGGTAGCAGTGTCCCTGCGATATTGCCTCGAGCAGACCTTCACGCGAAAGTGGTTTGTCTTTTTTGATGAGCACGTGGGTGCGCACCGCGCGAAAACTTCGCTCGTAAGGATCGAGTTTTAGACCAATCAATTGTTTTCCTGTCGCATCATCCAAACTCAACCCTACGTTTGAGTGCGCGTCATTGCCTGCAATCGCCACCAGCTTCCGATTGTTATTGGCTATGGCTGCGTTCCATCGCTGGATGTTTTCGTTGGGACGCGCGAAGAAATTTGCGAACATCAAATCGGCATACCAGCGATATGACCATAGCCCATCAAAAAAAGTGACGAAGCGATTAATCTGTTGCGCGTTTGTGAACAGGTTATAGATTTCAACGCCATCGACGTTTGTTGATTGCCAGTTTTGCGACTCGGAAGGGTACGCAGCAAACGCCAATCCTCCCGCACTCCTCTGCTGGTCGATGACTTGCTGCGTCGTTTGAGAATTCATTGATGCTGCGGTTGCTTGCCCCGGAATCAGGAGCAAGCGATCGCCGTTGGCTGTCGAGACTTCGTTGCCGTTAACAAACAGGATGCCCGCGTGCATTCCGTTGAGAGTCATCGCTGAAGTGTCGAACTCAGCTTGCGGATGTTCAGTCATGATTACGAAATCAAGTTGATTCGCTTTTGCGCCGGAGATGAGTTCCGCGAAGTTTCCGTTACTGTGTCCGCCGAGAAAGGAATGAACGTGGATCACGCCTTTGTAATCGGCGTAATCATTCTCAGTAGACTGTGGCTGGCGCTGACCAGCGAGTTGCTGAATTGTATTTTTTAGCCGCCGAAGTCTATACCGGCGATACGCAAAGGGGAGTTGGGACAGAACAACGAGTCCCAAAATCGCAATCAGAATTTTGCGCTTCATCAAAAAGGAGCGCAGGCATCTTGCCTGCGGTTCCCCGGCATCTTGCCGGGACTTGGTGTCTTAACAAAATCACGAGCAGGATGCTCGCGAACCGCCGACAAGATGTCGGCGCTCCGATCAGTCTTCGAAATCGACCTTCGCCATCGTCTCAATGATGCTATGGCCAAACTCGACTACTTTGACGTGATCCGGATGAATTGAATACGCATCCAGTACCGACCGGTCATCAAAGATCGCCACCAGGCCAGTGTCATATGAGCGCGGCGAATGCAGCGTGTCGGATCCAACCGAAAGGCTTTGAATACCCGGAACAATGTTATTGAGGGTGCGCAGTTGTGAACGGTGTTCTTCGCGCGTGGCTTCCGAAATATCTGCTCGATATTTCCAAACTACGATGTGCGTCAGCATGCTTGTTAGTCCTTGAGTCTCTATTTGGTAGTGAACCTTCAACGAGCTGCGAAGCAGCGGTCAGAGTTAAGCCCAAGGCGAGGTTTTGCGAGCCCTGGGTCAATCAGCCAAGTTAATCGAGCCCCGAAGGAGCGACAGCGATTACTGGCAATAAGCGGGGCCTTGTTCACCAACTCTCTGTCGCCGCTTCGCGGCTTGCCGAATCCACCGAACAATTACCCAAGGCTCGCAAAGCCTCACCTTGGGCTTAACTCTGCTGCTGCTTCGCAGCTGCTCACCCGACCCAGGTGAGTCAAGTAAGTAAACCCTCTCCCAAGGGAAACTGTACCACTCTCTATTTCAAATACCTGTCAAACCAGGCCAGGGTCCGCTCCAGCGCGTCTACGCGATGTTTCGGTTCGCGAAGCCCGTGACCTTCGCGGGGATAACG
>Ga0207653_10000148_pt1 | contig 49987 bp, 45 predicted proteins | sample KBSK5251metaG_FD_184341 | JGI IMG/M metagenome (GOLD analysis project Ga0207653, IMG submission 184341) | Corn, switchgrass and miscanthus rhizosphere microbial communities from Kellogg Biological Station, Michigan, USA - KBS K5-25-1 metaG... | ecosystem: Host-associated > Plants > Roots >... | reverse complement strand
GGAAGTCCCGACTGAAACGTGATGGGCGCCGTCTCGCCCGTACGGGTGAACTCGGTATTAGACAGGCCTCATTTGGCCCAGCAGAGGTAGTACGCGCGGCTCGCATCGCGGCATACAGGGTGGGAGATGCGGGCCTATCGGCGGCTCTTTGAATGTCTAGCCTTTCACCTGTGAGCGATCTCAGTCCTCTTCGTCGGGCGATGGCACTCCGGTCGTGGCGCGCCGCGCTGTTGGGCGTCGCAGGCGCCCTCGCGATCTTCGGGCTCGAGCTCCTCGCGCCGGCGGGTTGGCCGCGCGCCGCGCTCGCGTCCGTCGCGTGGCTGGCGTTCGGTATGGGCGCGATGGTGGCCGCGGCGCACGCGGCAGAAACGACGCCCGGGCGCGAGCGCTTGCCGTGGGTGTTCGTCGCGGTCGCCGTTGGCGCGTGGACCGTCGGCATGATGGTGCGTAGCGTTTTCGTCGTCGCGGATGTCGCGATCCCCACGCCCGGTCTCGACGATGTCGCGCACCTGAGCGCGGCCGCCCTGCTGATCTTCGGGTTCATTGCGATGGTGCGCGGCCAGCGCCTGGCGATCTACGCGTTGATCCTCGACTCCGGGGCGGTGGTGCTGCTTCTTCTCGCCGCGATCGCGCTCCTCCTCTCGAGCGCGCTCGCGAGCGAGATGAAGCAGGAGCCGCTCGTCACGACAGTGATCCTTCTGTATGCGGTGCTATGGTCCGGCGCGACGGGCGCTGCTCTGTCGGCGCTGTGGGGTTCGCCGATCGAGCAGCCGCGTCGCGCGTACGCGATTCTCGTCGTCGGCGTCGGGCTGAATGCGCTCGCGTTCACGCTCAGTCTGCCGACCTTCCTCTTCGCCCGATTCCAGGCCGGGACGCCGCTCGACCTGCTGTGGATGCTCGGCATGATCGCGATCGCCGCGGCGGCCGGCACCTGGATCGAAGACCGCAAGACCCAACCGAGGCGTCTGTTCTCACGTGACGTGATCGAGCTCTCGCGCCTTGTGCTTCCCGCGCTGACCGCCATCGTCGCCGCCGGACTTGTCGTGGTCGCGAATCTGATCGACTCGGGCGTCGAGCTGTTCATCGACTCCGCCGTCGCCGCGACCATGGTCATCCTCGCGCTGCGCGCCGGTCTCGCGCTGCTATCGAACTGGCGCCTGAGCGAGACGGAGCGGCGCCGCGCGGTCCAGTTCGAGGCGCTCTACGAGGTCGGGCTCGCGGCCGCGGGCGAGCGTTCACTGGAGGAGCTCGCGAAGCTCGTCGTCGAGCAGGCTACGCAGCTGTCGCGCACCGACGGTGCGATGCTCGCGCTCGCCGAGCCTGGCAACGGCCTGATCATCCGGGCACTACGGCCGAATCCGCAGCTCGGCCTACGCGACTCGGTCGGCGAGCCGCTTGCGGGCATCTCGCTCGCGACGGTCGCGACGCGCGACATGGTCGTCGCGCCGAGATACGCGGACCATCCACTGAGTACGAAGCCTCTCCACGCGACGATCGCGTCCGCCGTCGCGGTGCCGCTGATCGCTCACGGCGAGCTGGTCGGCACGCTCGCGATGTATTCGGCGACACCACGGGAGTTCTCGGACGACACGCAGCGGTTGGTGCGGCTGTACGCGGCGCAGGCCGCGATCGCGATCGACAACGCGCGCCTGCTGGCCGAGACGCACCGCCTCGCGCGTGACGACGACCTCACGAACGTGATGAACCGTCGCAGCCTCATGGAGCGGCTCGACGGCGAGATGGCCCAGGCAGCGCGGCATGGCGACATCTTCGCGGTCGTGCTCTGCGACGTCGACGGGCTCAAGACCGTGAACGACACCGCGGGTCATCTCGCGGGCAACGAGGTCCTGACGAAGGTGGCCCACCTCATGCGCGAAACGATCCGGACCGAGGACGTCGTGGCGCGCTTCGGCGGCGACGAGTTCGTCCTTCTGTTGCCACGCACCGGACTTCTGCCCGCGCAGGCGCTCGTGGGTCGGATCGAGTCGCGACTCCGTGAAGAGACGTACCACTGGGCCGGCCGCGATCATCCGCTGCCGAGCGTGTCATTCGGGATCGCGTGGTTCCCTGAGGACGGTCGCACCGACGACGCACTCCTCGCCTGCGCGGATGAGCGCATGTACGAGGACAAGGTGCGCTCGCGGGCGCGTCGCGCAGGTGCGTCAGAGGCCGATTAGCGATTACGCTGCTCCTGCCGATCAAGCGGGAGGGGAAACATGGCCAAGTGTCCCGAGTGCGACGCCGAGGTGACTGTCGGCGGCGATGCCGTGAAGGGCGAGATCGTTCCGTGCCCCGACTGCGGAGCGGAGCTCGAGGTGACAGAGACGAAGCCGCTCGCGCTCGCACTCGCTCCGGAGGCCGAAGAAGACTGGGGTGAATAGCCCAACCGTCGGCGTGCTCCTCTCGCGTGTCCGCGTGGAGGAGAAGCTTCTCCTCGAGGAGCTCGAGTCGCGGCACGTACCGACGAAGGTCCTCGACGACCGCGAGCTGATCCTCGAGCTCGAACAGAAGCCGGATATCGGTGTGGATGTCGTGCTCGAGCGCTGCATCCAGCACAGCCGCGCGCTCTACGCGCTCTGGGTCTTCGGCATCTGGGGCATCCCGACCGTCAACACGTTCGAGGTGGCTGACATCTGCGGGAACAAGCTCCTCACGACGATGCGCCTCATCCGCGACGGCGTGCCGTCACCGCGTACGCGCGTCGCGTTCACGCCGGAGTCGGCCCTCGTTGCGGCGGAGGAGCTCGGATACCCCGTCGTGATGAAACCCCTCGTCGGCAGCTGGGGCCGCCTCATCTCGAAGGTCAACGACCGAGAGGCGGCCGAGGCCGTCCTCGAGCACAAGGACGTGCTCGGGACCTACATGCACTCCATCTATTACGTGCAGGAGTACGTGCCCAAGCCGGGGCGCGATATCCGCGCGTTCGTCGTCGGCGACGAGACGATCGCGGCCATATACCGCTACTCCGATCACTGGATCACCAACACTGCCCGCGGTGGAAAGGCGACGAAGTGCGTCGTGACGCCCGAGCTGAACGACGTGTGCGTCCGCGCGGCCCGCGCGGTGGGCGGCGGCGTCGTCGCCATCGACGTCCTCGAGGGTGCCGAGGGTCTCCTCGTGAACGAGGTCAACTACACGATGGAGTTCCGCAATTCGATCGACACGACCGGTGTGAATATCCCGGCCAAAGTGATCGACTTCGTGCTCGCCACGGCCGCTCGGTGAAGGCCGGCATCGTCGGAGCCGGCGGCTATGCCGGCGGCGAGCTCCTGCGCCTTCTCCTCGGCCACCCGGAAGTCAGTGAGATCGTCGCGGGCAGCGAGTCGCTCGCGGGCAAGCCGGTCACGGTCGCGCATCCGAACCTCCGCAAGCGTACCGACCTCCAGTTCGTCAGATACGAGGACGTCGAGCGGTGCGATGTGCTGTTCCTCAGCCTTCCGAATGGCACGCATCGCGCGGACGAATTCGAAGGACGCGCCGATCTGATCATCGACCTCTCGAGCGACCACCGGCTGAGCGATCCCGCCGATTACCAGCGCTGGTACGGCGAGCCGCATCCGCATCCGAACGCGCTCGGCCAGTGGGTGTACGGGATCCCCGAGCTGCATCGCGACCGCATCAAGGGTGCGCGGCGAGTGACGGGCGCGGGCTGCAACGCGACCGCGGCGATCCTCGCGCTGCTGCCACTCTTCGTCGCCGACGTCGTCGATCGAACGCGTCCGGTCGTCGTCGAGTGCAAAGTCGGCTCGAGCGAGGGTGGTCGCGAGCCGTCCGACGACTCGCATCATCCCGAGCGCGTCGGCGTCGTGCGGTCGTTCCGGCCGGTCGGGCACCGACACACCGCTGAGATCGAGCAGGAGCTGACGCTCGGCGGCGATCGGCCCCGCGTCGATCTCTCGGTGACCGCGGTCGAGCTGGTGCGCGGCGTCCTGGCGACCGCGCACGTTTACGTGAAGACCGCGCTCGAAGACAAGGACCTATGGAAGATCTACCGACAGCGGTACAGCGCCGAGCCGTTCGTTCGCGTCGTGAAGGAGCGGTCCGGCATATTCCGGTACCCCGAGCCGAAGCTCCTCGCCGGAACGAACTTCGCCGACGTCGGTTTCGCGGCCGACCCGCGCGGCGAACGCGTCGTGGCCCTCTGCGCGATCGACAACCTCGTGAAGGGCGCCGCCGGCAACGGCGTGCAGGCGATGAACGTCGCCCGCGGGTTCGACGAACAGGCAGGTCTTGGCTTCTCCGGCCTACATCCCTAGCTCGTCGTCACCGTCAGCGAGCCGAACGCCATCGACACGTCGATCGTCAGCAGCGGACGCTTGCCCTCGAGCGCGGGCAGCGTGTAGAGGGTGTCGCCTTTCTCGGTGAAGCCGGCCGTGCGCTTCGTGGCCGCGAACGCCTTCGTCCGCACCGCTGCGGGCGTCGTCGACGGGACGACGATGTCGATCGAACCGAGTCCGGAGTCGATACGCGCATTCGCGTCGCTGCGGAGCTCGCCCGAGAAGTCGAGCGTGCACGCCGCGATGCCGCCGCTCATCTGGAGGGTCGTGAAGCCGGCGGCCGCGAGGTGCTTCGCAGTGAAGGCACCGGCTCCAGTGGCGAGTTCCATGAACGACATCGGGACCGGGTTGGCGTCCGAAAAGTCGATGTCGAACCGGCCCGCACCCGCTTTGATGGCGAGGCGCTCCAGGGGCAGGCCTCCAAGATCGAAGGCGGTCTCACTCGCACCGGCGTTGATCTCAAGCTGGAACGGGCGCGTCCGACCAATCGCGAGCTCGAGACGAGGCAGCTCGGCGCCGCTCCACGCCGGGAGGTCGAAGCCCTGCGCGATGGAGGTCGTCTCTCCCGGGCGCACCTCAATGGGGAGCGCCCCGGTCGGATCTTCGTACGTGCCGGTGATCCACATCGGTCCGTCCGATGGTGTGAAGTGCATGCGGCACGGGCCAAGGCGCAACACGAGCGACACTTTCGAGGTGTTGGGGTAGGGGATCTCGATCTTCGTCTGCACGGCGGTCGCGGTCATGGCTCGTCTCCTTTTAGAACTGTCCCCGCGAGTGTGGTTGTCTCCCCAGGCGGCGCGCAGGCGGGACTCCGTCAGTTCTGTGTGCGGCCCTGCCCCACAGCGTGGCTTTGTCTAGGCTGACGCAGATGCTCCGGGCAGTGATCAAGGCGGGTGGCTCACGCGGCGTGGACCGCGACGCGGTCGCGACGCTGGTGGCGGAGGTCGCGCGTCAGGACGAGATCGTCCTGGTCCACGGGGCATCGGCGGAGACCGACCGCATCGCCGTGGCCCTCGGCGTGCCGCAGGAGACGATCACGTCGCCGTCGGGTCACACGAGCCGCCGCACCGACCGCCGCACGCTCGAGGTGTTCGCGATGGCCGCGCTCGGGGTCGAGAACTTCCTTTACGTCGAGAAGCTCCAGCAGCGTGGTGTCGATGCCATCGGTCTCTCGGGCATCTCGGGCCGACTGCTCGTCGCGAAGCGGAAGGACGTGCGCGCGGTCAAGGACGGGAAGACGATCCTCTTGCGCGACGACTACACCGGCACGGTGGAGGCGGTGAACCTTCCGCTGCTCACGCAGTTCATCGGACCGGGCCGCGTTCCCGTCGTTGCTCCGCTGGCTCTCTCGACCGATAACGAGGCGCTCAACGTGGACGGCGACCGTGTCGCCGCGCGCATCGCTGTGGCCATCGATGCCGATGCGCTGCTGATCCTCACCAACGTGCCCGGCTTGCTGCGTGACCCGAACGATCCCGCATCGCTCGTCGCGGAGACGACGCTCGACGAGGCCGAGACGCTCGCGCAGGGCCGCATGAAGAAGAAGGTGCTCGCCGCCCGCGAGGCGATCGAGGGCGGCGTCGATGAGGTCGTCATCCGCAGCGCGTCGGGCGATCCGCAGGTCCGCACGGTGATCCGCGGATGACGGTGCCCGCATAGAACCCGACATCGAGCTGGTCCGCGGGCTCGTCGCGATCCCGAGCACCAGCCGGCGCGAGGGCGAAGCGGTCGAGTGGCTTGTCGCGCGCATGACCGAGCGCGGCTTCCGCGCGTCGGTCGACGATGCGGGCAATGCGGTGGGAGAGATCGGTGACGGACCCACGCACGTCGTCCTCCTGGGTCACATCGATACGGTCCCCGGTGAGATCGACGTGCGCATCGAGGCGGGAGATCTTGTGGGGCGTGGCGCGGTCGATGCGAAAGGGCCGCTCGCGGCGTTCGTCGCCGCTGCGACGAAGCCCGTCGCGGGCCTACGCGTGACGGTCGTGGGCGCGGTCGAAGAGGAATCGCCCACGAGCGCGGGCGCCCGCTATCGCGCGACGCTGAGTGCTCCCGACTGGTGTGTCATCGGCGAGCCGTCCGGTTGGGATGCCGTCACCGTCGCGTACAAAGGACGCCTCGCGATGCGCGTCTCGCTGTCACGCCCGGCCCGGCACGGCGCCGCTCCCGGCATGACGTGCAGCGAGGAGGCGCTCGCGCTCTGGTCGACCGTGCGCGCCGCGGCAGAACGACGCAGCCACGGGACAGACGGATTCGCGAGGCTCGACTGCCGGCTCGAAGGCATGAGCGGTGGCTCGAGCGACGGCCTCGTCGAGCGCGCCGAGCTGCGTGTCGGCTATCGCATCCCGCCGGGGATCACGACCGCTGAACTCGAACAGGAGCTACGCGCCCTCGCCACGGAGCATGTGGGCGAAGCAGGCATCGAGATCGAGCGGATCGGGTCGGAAGAGCCGGCGCGGACCGCGCGCACGACGCCGCTCGCGCGCGCGTTCGTTGGCGCGATCGCCGACGCAGGCGGCAAGGTCACGTTCAAGGTGAAAAGCGGAACGAGTGACATGAACGTGCTCGCGCCCGCGTGGGGCTGCCCGATGGTGGCGTACGGTCCCGGCGACTCCCGGTACGACCACACGCCGATGGAACGCCTGAGTCTGTCCGATTACGAACGGTCGATCCGCGTTCTGGAAAGCGTGCTCGCACGCGCCCGCCACCCCATAATCTGACCCCGACCCTGCCGCGGCGGGCAGGAGAGGATGGGAAGGGTGTTTTCGAAGCGCCAGAGGCGTCAGCGCGCCGTGGTCGCCCTGCTTGCGGCGCTCGCGGTGCTGTTCGGCGCTCTCGCCCTCGTGACTCAGGCCTTCGATACGACGCTCCAGACCGCGATCTATGACAGAGCCATCGCCATCTCGCCCGCACAGGTAAAGAACCAGATCACCATCGTGGCGGTCGACGACCTCACCATCAGCAAGTACGACGTCTATCCGCTTCCGCGTCGTGCGTACGCCGACCTCATTACGGCGCTCAAGGCGCAGAACCCTACCGTGATCGCGATGGACATCAGCTTCTACGACCGCTCGCCGAGCCCCGAGGACGACGCGCTGCTCGCGTCAGCGATCAAGGACGCAGGCAATGTGATCCTTGCGATGCAGGGTGCGGGCGATGGTGTCCTCACCGATCATTCGACGAAGTTCGCGGTGGTCCAGCTTCCGATCGCGCAGTTGAGCGCGGTGGCTGCCGGTCTCGGATCGGTCAATGTCACGGCCGATCCAGACGGACACGTTCGCGATGCGCAGATGCGCATCGAGGGTCCCGACGGGACGAACTACTACGCGCTTCCGCTTCTCGCCAGCGCGCGCCAACTGCGCGCCGACCTTACACAGGCGACGCTCTCGGGGGATCGGCTCGTTGTGCCCGCGAGGCTCGGCGAACGCGTGCTGCCGCTGAACGAGCGTGGCGGGATGGCCGTGTACTACGCATCGCCGCCGGCGACTTCGACCTTCGAGCAACAGAAGGTCGGTTTCTGCAAGATCTCCGGTGAGTTCTGCGTCGTGTCGATGAAGGACGTCATCGCGGGCGCGGTGCCGCGCGAGCTGATCCTGGGCCGCACCGTCTTTGTGGGCTTCCACTCCGTCTCGGCGGTCCCGGACGACTATCCCGTGCCGAACAGCGTCGGGCGGAAGATGTTCGGGGTCGAGATCTGGGCGAACACCGCGCAGTCGATATTCACCAACCGCTATCCGGTCCTGAAGCAGGGCTTCTTCACGACGCTCGCGCAGCTGCTCATCCTCACCCTGTTCGGCATGCTCCTGGTCGTGCGCTGGCGCCTTTGGGGGTTCCTTGCGGCGCTCGGCGCGGTCCTCGCGTACACCGCGGGTGCGTACGTCCTGTTCGCGCTGCAGACGCAGGGCGACATCGGGAACGGGCCGGTCGAGGTCCCGTCGATGGGCTACGTCATACCGTCGGTCTTCTGGTGGGTCATCGCCCTGGGCTACCTGCTGTTCGAGGAGCAGCTCGCCCTGTCGCGCACGCAGAACACATTCGGCCGGTTCGTCACGCCCGCGGTCGCGCGCACGATCATGGACCGTGAGGAGACCGGCCACCTCGCCCTCGGCGGGGAGGACCGGCGTGTGACGGTGCTCTTCGGCGACATCCGCGGTTTCACGACGATCTCGGAGGGAATGACCCCGGCGATCCTCCTGGGCCACCTCAATCGCTACTTCGACGGTATGGTGAACATCGTGAACCGCTACGAGGGGACCGTGAACAAGTACAACGGCGACAACATCATGGTCATTTGGGGCGCGCCGATCGAGGTCGCCGACGAGGCACGCAAGGCCGTCGAGTGCGCGCTCGAGATGCAGAAGTGGATCCAGTCAGAGCGCGCGAAGGGCGGGCCCGACGTGTCGTTCGGCTTCGGCATCAACACCGGGCACGTGGTCGCGGGCTTTCTCGGCGCCATGGGGCGCATGGAGTACACGGTCATCGGCGACACCGCGAACGTCGCGTCACGCCTCACATCCGCCGACATCGCCCGCCGCGATCAGGTCGCGTGCAGCGCCGAGACGCTCAGCGAGCTGGGCAACGACGTGGACTACGTCGATCTCGGCGCGATCCCGGTGAAGGGTCGCGCGGAGCCGGTGGCCTGCTATCAGATAAACCGCATCGGCGCGCTCGCGAACCCCAACGCCGCGCCCGCGCCGCAGATCAGGGTCGGCGCCGCGGCCGTGGCCGGATTCCATTGATCGACATGCTGGACGACAAGGTCGCGCTCATCCTCGTGAAGCTTGGACACCTGTCCGTGCAGCGCGACCGTGAGGCGTACCTGCGCGGACTCGTCGAGCTGTGCTCCCAGGCGGTCGATGCCGAGCGTTGCACGTTTTATGTGGTCGACCAGCAGAAGAAGGAGATCTGGGCACGGGTCGCGCAGCGGACCACCACGGAGATCCGCATGCCGCTCGGTCAGGGACTCGCGGGCCAGTCCGCTCTCAGTGGCGAGACGATCAACGTGCCGGATGCCTACGGCGATTCCCGCTTCGACCGCAAGGTCGACATGCGCACCGGGTTCCGCACGCTCAACGTGCTCGTCGTTCCGGTGTGGGGGAGCAAGGGAAAACCCGTCGCTGTGATCCAGGTCCTCAACAAGCGCAACGGGACCTTCGAGCGTCGCGATCAGATGCTCCTCGAGCAGATCGCCGAGACCATCGCCCCGGTCGCCGAGCGGATCACGTCCGCGGAATGAGCGGCGCGCCGGCCGAGCGCCGGGCCGGGGAGCGCCGGCGGACCGCCGGGCACCGGCTTGAGGTCATCCTCGATGTGACCCGTCGCCTCATGTCGGTGACGGATCTCACGTCACTGCTGCAGCTGATGGCCGAGGCCACGCGCGAGCTCCTCGCGTCCGACCGGGCCACGATCTTCATCGTCGATGCCGATCGCGGCGAGCTGTGGTCGCGCATCGCACTGGGGACGGGCGAGATCCGGATTCCGATCGGCACGGGCATCGCAGGCACGGTCGCGCAGACCGGCGAGGTGATCAATATCCCCGACGCGTACGCCGATCCCCGCTTCAATCCCGAGCCCGACCAGCAGAGCGGCTACCAGACGAAGAGCCTCCTGACATTCCCCATGACCGGCCAGGAGGGCCGGGTCATCGGCGTGTTCCAGGCCGTGAACAAGAACGGCGGCGGCGGGTTCACCAGCGCGGATGAGGACACCCTCGCGTCGCTCGCGGCCTCGGCGGCCGTCGCGGTCGAGAACGCGCAGCTCGTCGCGGAGCAGAAGCAGCTGTGGCAGACGCTCATCGAGACGCTCGCGATGACCGTCGACGCGCGCGACCAGCAGACGGCCGGCCACAGCCAGCGCGTCACGCGTTACGCGGACGTCATCGGGCGCGCGATGGGCCTCAAGGGGAAAGACCTCGAGAAGCTCCGCGCCGCCGCGTTGCTCCACGACTACGGGAAGATCGCCGTGCGCGACAAGTTCCTGCAGAAGCCCGGAAAGCTCGACGAGGCGGAATTCGCGTACATGAAGGCGCACGCGGAGAAGACGTTCGAGTTCCTCGCGCACCTTCAGTTCCCGCGCGACATGCGCGATGTGCCGGTGATCGCGTCCCAGCACCACGAACGCATGGACGGCAAGGGGTATCCGAAAGGACTTGCGGCGGAATCTATCGTGCTCGGCGCGCGCATCGTCGCGGCGGCGGATGTCTTCGACGCGCTCACGTCGCCGCGCTACTACAAGCCCGCGTATTCGCTCGACAAGACGCTCGAGATCATGGACGGGATGGCCGGCGACCATCTCGATCCGAAGGTGATGGCCGCCGTGCACACGGCGAAGCCGCATCTGGAGGCCGCCGTCGCCGCTTTGAAACACACGTGGCCCAAGCCGGGTGACGAAGGGATGGGGACGATCCAAGAAGCGGCGGGGATCTCCGAGCGCGACGGGGCCGCGGCGAAAACGTCGTCGTGAAGATCCGCTTCTGGGGCACGCGCGGCTCCATTCCGACGCCGGGGCCGAACACGGTGCGCTACGGCGGCAACACCGCCTGCGTCGAGGTGCGCGACTCGAGCGGCGCGCTCCTCGTGCTCGATGCCGGCACCGGTCTGCGCGAGCTTGGGATCGCGATGATGAACGGCGGCAGCAAGACGCCGTTCCAGGTCGACCTTCTTCTTTCGCATCTCCACTGGGATCACATCCAGGGGATCCCGTTCTTCCGACCTGCGTACGACCCGAAGAGCCGCATGCGGATCATCGGACCGAAGCAGTCGCGCACGATGAAGGACCTGCTGGGTCTTGGCATGGACGATCCCTTCTTTCCCGTGGACATCGACGACCTCCCGGTCCAGCTGACGATCGGCGAGATGACCGACGGTTCGGACGAGCGCGTCGGACCATTTCGCGTTCGCGCGGCCACGCTCTTTCATCCCGCGCCGGCGCTCGCGTACCGCGTCGAGGCTGACGGACGCTCGCTCGTTTACGCGACGGACACGGAGGATGCGTTCTCGGGAAAGCCGAATCCGGTGATCCCCCTGGCGGCGGACGCGAACACTCTCATCCACGACGCCCAGTTCCTACTGAGCGATTTCAAAGCGACCTGGGGCCACTCGACCGTGGATGCGGCCATCGACATCGCGGTGAAGGCGCGCGTCGGGAGGCTCGTCCTCTATCACCACGATCCCGACCGAAGCGACGACGCGCTCGATCGGATCGGCCGCGATGCGCAGCGCACCGCGAGCGAGCGTCGGCCCGGCCTCGAGGTCGTCGTCGCGCGCGAGGGTCTCGAGCTCACGATCTAGGGTTATCGTCGGATCGGACATTGGAGGTCAGACGATGAATGCGCTCGACACGGTCAACCAGATGCGCGATGCGATCACGGTGCGTCGCGTGTACGGCGAGCCCTATCAGGAGGACGGCATCACCATCATCCCGGCCGCGCACGTGGTCGGTGGTGGCGGCGGCGGTGGTGACACCCTCGGAAACGGTGGCAGCGGCTTTGGCATGTCGGCCCGTCCCGTCGGCGCGTGGATCATCAAGGACGGCGACGCGACATGGCGTCCCTCGATCGACCTGAACCGCACGATCCTCATGGGTCAGATCGTCGGGATCGTGATGCTCCTCTCGCTGCGGTCGATCCTCACGGCGTGGGCGAAGCGACGCTAACGCTCTCACGGCGGCGATCGATCGCGTAGCCCGAGCCGGACCGGCGCTTCGCCACCTCCTTCATCTCGGCTGCGGCGCGCGCGACCTCGGTCGCGCTTGCGAATCGCTCCGGCCGAAGTGGGACGACGCCGATCGAGACCGTCACGAAGGGCACCTTGCGGGTGCGCCCGCGGCGATCGGGTGCCTCGACCCAGCCGCGCGCGCGGTCCTCCGCGTCGTAGAGCGCGGTGATCGACGCGTCGAAGCGCGCGACGATCTGACCGGCGAGCTCCTCAGCGAGCTCGCCTGGCACCAGGACGACGAAGTCGTCGCCACCGACGTGTCCTGTGAACGTATCGTCGCCGAGCTCCCCGACGGTCTGGCTCAGCAGCTCCGCGAGATGGGCGATGAGGCGGTCGCCGCGAGTGAACCCGTGGTGGTCGTTGAAGTCCTTGAAGTGATCGACGTCGACGTAGAGGCAGGCCTGATCGCTGCCGTCCGCGAGACGTGCGTCGATCTCGTGCGCGATGCTGAGGTTGCCCGGTAGACCCGAAAGTGGATTGAGCGAGCGGAGCTCCGCGGCGCGCCGAAGGGCCGAGGCGATGCGCGCCACGAGCTCGTCGATGTCGAAGGGCTTCGCGATGTAGTCGTCGGCGCCGTTGCGCAGCCGGGCCGCCATCTCCCCAGTCGTGCGCTTCGCGGTCACGAAGACCACCGGGATGTAGCGCGTGCGCGGATCACGACGCAGCTCTCGATGCACCTCGTCGCCGGTCATCAGCGGCATGCCGACGTCGAGGACGATAAGGTCCGGGCGGGTAGCGCGCGCCTGCTCGATAGCGGACTTGCCGTCGGCGGCCAGGACGCAGTCGTACCCGGCCTCCTGGAGGGCCATGTCGATCAGGGCCCGCGTCGACGGGTCGTCGTCCGCGACCAGAACGCGGCTCTTCACTCGCTCAGGCATAGCGATGCTGGACAGCAAGAACAATGAGAAAACGGTACCGGCAGGCCACCGCTGGTCCTGTTGTGGGGTGAGGGAGCGAGCGAGCACTGCAGGGCTATTTACTCGGTGTTGACCCTCCGGAGACGCATGAAGAGAGCAGACAACCAGGCGAAGCCGACGACGATCGAGATCCGCTGAAGGACGCCCATCGGCGCGTCTGGGCTGACGATGCGCTCCTGCTCGGCCGCGACGAGAGCCGCCGCGGTGATGAACACCAACACGGCGACGCCGCTCAGGAGCGAGTAGGGAGCCCAGAGGCGCGACGATCGCGCCTGCAGCGCGACCACCATGGGCACGACACCCAGAGTAAAGAACACGATGACCGAAACGACTCCATGGACCATGTCATGGAAGGTTGGCGGAGACGGTGCCCGCTCACCTGGCGGATATCCGAAGCCCGGATCGGTGACGAAGACACCGGCGGCGATCAGCCCTACTGCGACCAGGCCGATGAGCAATGTGACGATGCGGGAGGCACCACTCCGCAACAGGCCAGTCGTTCCTACCAAGAGCAGCACACCACAGAGCACGAAGTTCGTGATCTGCACCCAGCCTCGTTCGCCCGTGCTCAGCTGGCTCACGAAGTTGCGCAACGGTTCGTAGCCCGGTCGTGTCGCGCCGTCGACGAGGAACGTGATCATGAAGATCGCCGGACCGATCGCGCCGAACGTCAACAGCGCGCGTGTGCTCACGGGACTAGAGCGGTGGGCGAGGAGGGATTCGAACCCTCACGCTCTTTCGAGCAATAGACCCTAAATCTATCGCGTATAGCCGTTTCGCCACTCGCCCACGAAAGCGTAGCCGTCGCGCGTCGCCGCGACTAGACCCCGACGGCGTCCGCCCGCGCGATGAGTGCCGCGTCGAGCGCATCGAGTGTCGCGCGCGGCGAGCGGCGCTCGTGCGCGCCGCGCATCGCGCCGATCGCGCGGACAACGGCACGAGGGTCGTTCAGCGTGACGCCGAGCGCCTCGATCGTCTTCTCGCACTGCACGGTGTGCTCGACGATGTGCGACGCGAAGCGATGAAGTCGGAAGCGGACGTCGACGCCGTACGAGATGTCATACGGTCCCCACTTCGACGCCCGTACCAGCTGATCCTGATCGAGCCCGACCAGCGCCGCATCCGTCTCGGCGCGGCGCGCCGCGAACGCGGCGAGGATGTCAAGCACGCCGCCGGCCGTATCCGCCGGATCGGGCTGCGGTCGGCGTTCAGCCGGAAGCGTGAGCGGGTCATCCTGACCACGCACCAACGCGTGCTGCGTGTTCGCGCGATACGACCGCTCGACGCTGATCGCATGGACCATGGTCTCGCGCACGGTCCACTCGCCCTCCGCCGGGGCGCGGTCGAGGAGGTCATCGTCGATCCCGGCGAGGAGACCACGAAGGCGACCGAATGCGATCTGCGCGAGCGTGAGGATGCGCGATGCCTCGTCAACGTCGGGCGCGAGGGCCGTCACCGCCACTTGCTCCTGCTCGAGCGCGTCGAACAGCGCGTATCCGGCGAGCGAAGGTGGGTCGGCATCACGCCATCGCCATCGCGTCCCCAGGTCCGTCATGCGCGCGAGTCGCGCGAGCGCGCGGTCGAACGTCAAGACCGTACGCGCGCCTCGATCTTCGAGAGTCTCTCGATGACCTTGATGAGCGCGTGGTTCCCTTCCCGGCCGCCGCCGTCCTTCTGCAGCGCGTTGTAGAGCTCGTGAACGAGCGCCGCGCCGGGGAGGGAGATGTGGTCGGCGAACGCGTTGTCGAGGACGAGGCGCAGATCCTTCTGCTGCAGATCGATCATGAAGCCCGCGCGGAAGTCCCCCGCAAGCATCTTCGGCGCGTAGTTGTTCATCGCCCATGACGATCCCGCGCCACCGGCGATCACTTGACGCGTCTTCTCGAGGTCGATGCCCTGCGACGCGGCGAAAACGAGCGCTTCAGACACGCCGAGGTTGTTGATGGCGACCGCGACCTGATTCGCGAGCTTGCAGGCCTGGCCCGCGCCGTGATCGCCGATGTGGACGATCGTCTTGCCCAGCGCCTCGAAGACCGGCGTCGCGCGTTTCACGTCCGCAGCGTCCCCTCCGATCATGATCGACAGGCGCGCCTCGATGGCGCCGATCTCGCCGCCCGAGACAGGCGCGTCGAGCGTGCGGAACGGTGGTTTGTTCTTCGCGGCGCGCTCGGCCAGCTCGCGCGTCGCCGTCGGCGAGATCGTGCTCATATCGATGAGGAGCAGTCCCTCGCGCGCGCCCGCCGCGACCCCGTCCGGACCGAAGACCGCCGCTTCGACGTGCGGCGTGTTGGGCACCATGGTGACCACGATGTCGGAGCGCTCCGCGACCTCGCGCGGTGTCTTCACCACGGTGGCGCCGTCCTTCGCGAGCGGCTCGGCGCGGGTGAGCGTTCGGTTCGTCACCGTGACCGGGAAGCCCGCCTTCAGCGCGTTGCGCGCCATCGGGGCGCCCATGATGCCGGTCCCCACGAAGCCGACCCGCTCCATTACTCGTCGTGCTCCTCTTCGCCGTTGTGCGGCTCGCCGTTCTCCTCGCGCGACATGAAGAGGGTGCGCGTGTCGCCCTCTTCGGTGAGGAGGTAGGTGTTCTCCTCGGTCTCGTCGACATTCACCGAGGCGACGAGCAGGTTGTCGGTGACGTGCGTAAATCCGCCCGACCGCTGCAGCTCGTTGGCGATCGCTTCTGCCAGCGAGTCCTCCTCGTAGGAGTCGAGCACGAGCGCGCGCGCCTTCTTCACGAGCTCGAAGAAGTCGAAGGGCTCGATCCGCTCCTCATGCGAGAGAAGGACCGCGGCGCCGACCTCCTCGTCGCCCTCGTGTATCTCGTAGAAGTGCATTCGCAATACACTATGTCCGTCCCATGTCCGATGCTCCCACCACTTCCGCGCCCACCGAACGCTCGTTCCGCCACACCATCCGACGCGATGCGGGATCGAAGGTCTCGCTCGATGTCGAGGTTGACGCCGAGCGCTTGACGCGTCAGGCCGACCGCGTTTTCGAGCGACACAACCAGAAAGCGAAGATCCCCGGGTTCCGGCCAGGCAAGGCGCCGCGCGCGATGTACGAGCGGAGCTACGGCGCCGAGCACCTGTGGGCCGAGGCGGCGGAAGATCTCGTCGATCAGACCTATCGCGAGATCGTCGAGCTCGAGGACCTGTCGCCACTCGACGATCCCAAGGTCGACCTGACGCAGCTCGAGCCCGGCAAGCCGATGAAATGGAACGCCACGGTGACCGTCCGGCCCGAGGTGACGCTGGGCGATTACGCCGCGCACGGGGCGACCATCGAGCCGGCGCCGCCGAGCGATGAAGAGATCGACAAGACGATCGCGGCCATGCGCGAATCCCACGCGCAGCTCCAGCCGGTCGATCGACCCGCGAAAGAGGGCGACATCGTCATGGTCGACATCGACGTGACGGTCGATGGCAAGGCGCTGCCCCCGTTCGCGCGGAACGCGCACGTCGAGGCCGCCCGCGAGACGTCGATCCCCGGCCTGGGCGAGGCCTTCGTCGGTATGAAGGCGGCTGACAGCAAGACGGTCGAGCTCGAGTTCTCTTCCGAGTCAGCGACCGAGGAGCTGCGCGGCAAGAAGGGGACATTCTCGATCCGGTCGAGCCAGGTCGCCGAGAAAGTGCTGCCTGCCCTGGACGATGAGTTCGCCAAGAGCGTTGGTGTCGCCACCATCGCCGACCTGCGCCGCGAGGTGAAGAACGAGCTCGCGCACTCCGCGTTCCATGAGGCCCGCGACGCGGCGGCGGACAAGATGCTCGATCACGCCGTCGAGACCGCGAGCGTCGAGGTCCCCGAGGTCCTGGTGCAGGACGAGCTCGACCACATGGTCGCCGACCTGAAGGCCCGCGTGCGGGAGCAGGGGATCACGTTCGAGCAGTTCCTGCTCCAGGCGCGCAAGACCGAAGACGAGATCCGCGTCGAGTGGAAGCCCGTGGCGGAGAAGCGCGCCAAGTCGATCCTCGTTCTCGACGCGATCGCGAAGAAAGAAGGCATCACGGTCACGTCGAACGAGCTTGCCGCCCAGGTCGCGATGACACCGCTCGCGCAGCAGGATCCGCGCGCGCTTCGCGATCCCCTCGTGCTGGCGTCGTTCGCGCGGTCCATCCGCAACCGCAAGACGGTCGACAAGCTCATCGGCCTCGAGTCACCGGACGCCGAGGCGGAGATGATCAAGAAGGCCGGCGGGGACGCCACGAACTTCCACGGCGGGCCGCCCAAGCCCGAAGAGCCGAAGATCATCGTCCCCGAGAAGTCCAACGCGACGCCCGAGGGGCGGGAGGCACTGCGCGCGATGCTGGAGAAGAAGTGATCGGGCGCTAAGGCTGCCCGATCACACGAGGTACTTCCGGAACCACCCGATGGTGGCGACCCAGGCCTTCTGCGCCGAGGCCGCGTCGTAGCGCGTTCCGGTGTCGTTGTGGAACGCGTGATTCACGCCGGGGTAGGTGACCATTTCATGCGGAACACCCGCCTTCGTCAGCTCCTGGTCCATCTGCTGCGATGAGCTCGTGATGCGCGTATCCAGCTCCGCGTAGATCGCCATCACCGCGGCCTTCGTCTTGGAGAGCTCGGTGTAGTTCGTGGGCTGCGGTCCGTAGAACGGGACCGCGGCCTTCACGTCGGGCGTGAGCGCGGCGAGGACGCTCCACACCTCTCCGCCGCCGAAGCAGAACCCGGTGATGCCGACGAGCCCGTTCGACTGGCCCTTGAGGTACGCGATCGAGGCGTTGTGATCGGCGAGCTTGCCCGCCAGCGTGAGATTTCCCAGCACCGCGTTGTACGCAGCCTGATCGGTGAGCTTCTCGTAACCGCCTGCGCGAGCGGCGAGGTCGATGTTGATCGCCGCGAATCCCGCTGTCGCGGCGCGGCGCACGACGTCCTGGATATGTGGTGTCTGACCACGGTTCTCATGGATCACGACGATGCCAGGCACGCGAGCGGTGCCGGCCGGACGCGCCATGTACGCCATGAGTGACGCGCCGTCCGCGCCCTTCACCTCGGGCTTCGACACCGTGATGCGCGGATCGTCGGGCTTGACCGTGACGCCGTCGGTGGTCACCGCCGCAGGCGGCGTCGCGAACGGGCCGACCGTCGGCGCGACGGTCGCGGTCGCGGCGGCCACCGTAGGCGTTGGGCTCGTCCGAGCCGGCGCGGGGCCGCACGCCGCAACGATCGCGGCGCCAAGCGCGGCGCTACCCGAGATCAATGTCACTCTGCGCAAAAGCTCGCGGCGCGAGATCAACCCGTCCTGGTACTCCTCGATGTGCTCATCGATGAGGTAGCGCTGGGTCTCGTTCAGCTCGCCCACGGTCTTTCCCCCTTTGGCGCTTTTCAACGCTTATACGGTCGACCGGCCCGCTGGGCTCACGTCCCCCGGGCGGCGCCGCGCGCGAGCCAGGAGCGTACTCGCGCGCGCACTTGTGGCAACGCGAAGGGTTTCCGAATGTAATCGGTGATCCCCGCGTCGAAGGCCGCGGCCATCTCGTCCTGCCGAGTGCGCGCCGTGAGCACGACGAATGGCGTGTCGCGGTAGCCGTCGAGCGCTCTCAGTTGCTTGCATGCAGACAGGCCGTCCAAGTTCGGCATCTGGATATCGACGAGAACGAGGTCGTACCGTGCTGCCGCGGCTTTCGTCAGCAGCTCCTCTCCGTCGAACGCGACGTCGACGTCGTACCCGTCTCCGTGCAGCACCGCCTCGAGGATGCGAACGAGCGCCACGTCGTCGTCGGCGACGATGATGCGTGCGCGGTCGGGCATCGCCGCGGGGGCGGGCTCGACATCCGTCGTGCGCGCATACAGACCTTCGGCAAGCAAGAGCTCTTCTCCTTCGGCCGCCGCGACGATGCGCAGTGGCCGCTTCGCCGCCACGGCGCGACTCTCCGCCACCGCGGTGAGGTCATCTACGCCGCCGTCGTCGCGATCGGGGTCGTGATGGAAGAGCACCAGCGTCTTCGCGCGCGCGGCGAGAGCCATGTCGACCGCGTACTCGACAGTGCTGTGGCCCCAGCCGGACTTGGTGGGATAGTCGGCGCTGCTGTACTGCGCGTCGTGAACGACCACGTCGGCCGCGGTCAGGAATGCTGCGTGACGCGTGTCGCCCGTGTGCGCGAGGAGCGCTGGGTCGAACGTGTCCGCATTCCGATCGGCGCGCCAATGCGGGGTGCTGTGCGCCTCGTGATCCGTTGCGTATACGAACGTTGCGGATCCGGCGGTCACGCGGTAGCCGATGCATGGCGCGGTGTGATTCATGAACTGCGTCCGTAGCTTGATGCCGCCGATCGAGAACTCCGTCTCGCCGAGCTCGACGAAGTCGACCTTCGCGGGCAGCGACTCGAGTGCGACCGGGAAGTATGCGTAGTCCATCGTCCCGCCGACGGCGGTGGTGAGCCGGCGATCCATGCCCGATGGCCCGTAGATGGTGATGTGGCTCCCGGGTGTGAACGCCGGCAGGAAGAACGGCAGGCCCTGGATATGGTCGGCATGCGTGTGCGAGAGGAGGAGGTGCAGCCGGAGCGGTCCCTTGCTCGCGAGTGCGAGCCCTAGCTTGCGGGCGCCGGTGCCGCAGTCAAAGACGAGCAGCGTGCCGTCATCGGTCGCGACCTCGACGCACGTCGTGTTGCCGCCGTAGCGCAGGGTCTCAGGGCCGGCCGCCGAGATAGAGCCGCGCGTGCCCCAGAAGCGGATGCGGATCTCAGCGTCCCGCTGGGGCCAGCACGGTGAGGCGCGCGGCGAGATCGCGCAGCTGCTTCGATGACGCGTTGTCCGGATGCAGCACGATGATCGGCCGGCCGCGGTCCGCCGCATCATCGAACGCCGGCGTGAACGGGATGATGATGTCGGGCCGCCGGTTGAAGAAGCGCGCAACCTCGTCGGTCTCGAGGCCGGCCTGCGATGTGCGGTTCACCACGAGGAGGGTCCGCTCCTTGGGGAACGACAGTTTGTCGAGAACGTCGAGACAGTCGTGGCCGGCTTTCATAGACGCGACGTGTGGCTCGCAGACGACGCAGGCGCCATCTGCGGTGTCGATCGCCGCGAGCGTGTGCTGCGTGAATGACGCCGGTGTGTCGACCATGAGGTAGTCGCTCCCGCGCCGCAGACGTTCGATGCTCTGCTGGACCGCGCCCACTGTGACGAGCTCGGCGCGCTCGGGTGCGTTGGAGCCGACGCACACCTGGACCCCGCTGCGGTCCTGCGCGATGAACGTCGCGAACGTGGCGTCGTCGAGCTGGTCGGGCTGCGTCCCGGCGAGATCGGCGAGCGTGTGTTGGGGCTTGAGGTTGAGATGCGAAGCGACATTGCCGAATTCGAGGCTGAGGTCGAGGACCGCGGTCTTGTACATCTTTGTCTCGGCCAACGCGACCGCGCTGTTCACCGCGAGCGTCGTTGCGCCCGCGCCGCCTTTGCCACGGACGAAGACCACCACGCGGCCGCGTTTGATCACCTCGCCGACCGTGGCCTTCATGCGCTTGATGAGCACCTCGATCTTTGCCGTGAGCACCGCCATCTCGATCGGCTTCGCGATGTACTCGTCCGCTCCCTCGGCGTAGCCGGTGAGGATGTCGTCTGCCTGTTTGCGCGCCGAGAGCATGACGATCGGAACGCGCGCGGTGCGGTGATCCGCGCGAAGACGTCGCGTCAGCTCGAAGCCGTTCATGTTCGGCATGTTCACATCGGTGACGATGAGATCGGGCATCTTGGTGCGGATCTGGCGCAGCGCCTCGATGCCGTCGGACGCGACGGCGACGTCGTAACCGCGACGCTGAAGAGATGCCTCGAGAAGTTTGCGGATCTGCTCCTCGTCGTCGACGAGGAGGATGTGGCCAGCGCTCAAACGGTGCGGTCCGGCATCAGCGCGCTCAAGCCTCCACCCGCTCGCCCGCGCCTGCAAGCGGCAGGGTGACATGGAACACCGAGCCGCGGCCCAGCTCGCTCTCCGCCCATACCTTCCCCCCGTGGAGCTGGACGATCTGCCGGACGATCGGCAGGCCGAGACCGGTGCCTGGGATGTCCTTGGTCGCCTGCGAGTCGACGCGCGAATAGCGCTCGAAGATCGTCTCGAGCGCCTCCGGCGGGATCCCGAGACCTTCGTCGCGCACTTCGATCCGTACCTGGTTGCCGTCGACGCGGCTCTTCACGGTGATCCGCCCGCCGGTCGGTGAGTACTTCACCGCGTTGTTCAAGAGGTTGGACGCGACCTGTGTCAGGCGATCGCGGTCCGCGTGGATCGGGGGCAGGTCCGACTGAAGGTCGAGCGAAAGCGTGTGGTTCGGCGCGTTCGGCCGAACGCGATTTACCGCTTCGTCCAGCACGGCGTTCAGGTCCATGCGCTCGGGGTGGATCGTCATCCGGCCCGATTCCATCCGGTCGAGGTCGAGCATCTCGTCGATCATCCGATTGAGGCGCTGCGAGTCTTTGTTGATGTCGCCGGCGTACTCGCGCATCTCTTCTAGCGAAAGAACCTCGTCGCGCATCATCTCGCTAAAGCCCTGGATACCGGTGAGCGGCGTGCGGAACTCGTGGCTGACGATCGAGACGAATTCACTCTTCGCGCGGTTCAGGCGCTCCAGCTGCTCGACCGCCTGGCGCTGGCGGGCGAAGGCGTCCACCGTCGTGAGGGCCGCGGCCGCCTGATCCGCGAACAACCCGAGCATGCGGCCGTCGTCTTCCGTGTACACGACCGTTGGATCGTAGGAGCGGATACCGAGCGCGCCGAGCGCGCGGCCGCTCCGCAGGAGCGGGACGGCCAGGCAGGCGCGGAGCCCCGTCTCCTGGCCGAGCGCGGTGCGGCCCTCCCAGGTCTGATAGTCGCGGACAACGAGCGGCGCGCGCGTGACGAAGACGCGGCCGACGACGCCCTCGCCTGGCTTGAGCACCGGGTCGTCGGGCATCCGACCGGCGGAATCGAAGTTCTCCGCGAGCCGCAGCACGCCTGCGTCCTCGTCCCAGGTGTAGAGCGACGCGCTGCCCTGACCGAACAGCTGCACCGCGCTCCGCAGGATCATGTCGAAGACCTCGTGGGGATCGGTGCGCGCGGCGAGCGTCGCGCCCGCGCGCTGCAACGCCAGAAGCCGTTCGTTCTCTCGTTGACGACCCTGGAAGAGGCGCGCCGTCTCCATCGCGACGCGGAGCTCACGTGCGACCTCTTCGACGAGGCGCACCTCATCGGTGGTCCAGTCCCGGGGCTCCGTCGCCTGATTCAGGGAGAGCGTTCCGGCGAGCTCGCCCGCGACGAGGATCGGTGTCGCGATGACCGAACGCACGCCCGCGTGCACGCTGCCTTCAGCGACGCGCGCGTCCGCGTGAACGTCGCGGACGACGAGCGTTCGGCCCGTCTCGGCGGCGAGCCGCGCGATCGGCAGGGCTTGCTTCCCCTCGCCGATCGCCGCGATGCCCGCAGCGTCCCATTCATATGAGACGACGAGCGCGTCCGGGCTGGAACCGGTTGTCGCGAGGACGCGATCCACGTGCAGTGCGCGTCCGAGCTCCTCGACAGTTCCGCGCAGCACTTCATTCGGATCGAGCGAGGCGCGAGCGCGGCGCGCGATTCGGGTCACGAGCTCCTCGCGGTCGCCACGCGACTGCGCCTCGGTGAGCGACAGCGAGGTGCGGATCGCGCCGGCCACGAATTGACCAAGGACGAGGACGAGCTGCAGGCGATCGGCTGTGAGCGAGCCCGCTCGCTCTCCGGCGGCCACGACGGCACCGACCAGCCGCTCCTGGGTGATGAGCGGCATCGCCGCGAACGAGTGGATCCAGCTCGCGTTCGGGAGATCACGCGCGAGGAGGCGCCACTGCTCTCCGCCTCCGGTGGTGTCCGGAAGAACCAGCGACTGGCGATGATCGAACACACGCGCGCGCATCGCGGTGGGCAGCGACGACGCCGAGTACAGCTTCGCGAGGAGTTCGCCACTGTGGGGGCCCTCCTCGGCGACGAGCCGGAAGGCCTCTGCGACATCGTCGTGGACGAGCAGGCCGAGGGTGACTCGCTCATCGAGCCCGCGTCGTGCGCTCCGCAGATACTGACCCGAGATCTCGGCGAGATCGAGCGAGCCGGAGAGGGCTTGGCTCAATGCGAAGATGGAGCCGATCTCGGCGTCCCGGGTCGCGTTGTCCCCGCGCGCGCCCTCGAGCGCCGTCGAAACTCGGTAGAGCGCCATGCCGGCGATGATGCTGATGCCCAGCCAGACCACGAACGAAACGGTGTCGATCGAGCCGATGAGGGCTCCGGGATCGGGGATGGCGAAGCCGACGCGCCCGAGCTCGATTCCGTAGACCGCATGGACAGCGATAAAGACGATCGCGGCGTAGATCGTCGAGGCCGCGATGTAAAAGCTCAGCGACCGTGGGAACCGCCGCATCTCGTCCCTTCCTTCGTGGGAACTTTAACGGGCCGACACCATCAAGACCCCCCTTTTGCCGCGTTTGGTGGGTACACTGGGAGCAAGACTGCGCGAGGAGGGATGACTGTGCCGGCGATGAATTTCGTGCCGATGGTCATCGAGCAATCCGGGCGAGGCGAGCGCGCCTACGACATCTTCTCGCGCCTGCTGAAAGAGCGGATCATCTTCATCGGGGACGCCGTCGAGGACACGATGGCGAACCTCATCATCGCGCAGCTTCTGTTCCTTGAGTCCGAGGATCCCGAGCGCGACATCTACCTCTACGTCAACTCGCCCGGCGGCGTCGTGACTGCGGGCCTCGCGATCTACGACACCATGCAGTACCTCAAAGCTCCGGTCAGCACGATCTGCGTCGGACAGGCGGCATCGATGGCCGCGGTCCTCGTGTCGGCGGGTGCGAAGGGAAAGCGCTATGCGCTTCCGAACTCGCGGATCATGATCCACCAGGGCTCTGGCGGATTCCGCGGCAACACCCCCGATGTCCTCATCCAGGTGAAGGAGCTCGAGACCCTCGTCGACAAGCTCACGCGTATCCTCGCGCATCACACCGGTCAGGACGTCGAGAAGGTGCGTCGCGACTCGGAGCGCGACCGCTTCATGAGCGCCGAAGAGGCGAAGGCGTACGGGATCATCGACGAGATCTTCGTCGGGAAGGATTCGCTCATCTCTATCGCCAAGGCGGCGGAGGAGAAGGAGCCGAAGGAAACCAAGGAACGCGTCCCAGTGGCGGCTCGCTAGGTCATGACGACCACCGCCAAGGGCGGCAAACCCTATCGCTGCTCTTTCTGCGGAAAGAGCCAGGACCAGGTGCGCAAGCTCATCGCCGGCCAGGGCGTCTACATCTGCGATGAGTGCATCACCCTCTGCCGCGAGATCGTCGACGAGGAATTCATGGAGGCGCCGAAGGCGAGGACCCTCGGTCAGAAGATCCCCAGTCCGCGGCGCATCAACGAGATCCTCGACCAGTACGTCATCGGCCAGGACAAGGCGAAGCGGGTCCTGTCCGTCGCCGTGTACAACCACTACAAGCGCGTCTCGGCCGGCCACCGCGTCGATGACGTCGAGCTCGGCAAATCCAACGTGCTCCTCATCGGCCCGACCGGCTGCGGCAAGACGCTGCTCGCGCAGACGCTCGCGCGGATCCTCGACGTTCCCTTCTCGATCGCGGATGCGACCAGCCTCACCGAGGCGGGTTACGTCGGCGAGGACGTCGAGAACATCCTTCTCCGTCTCATCCAGGCCGCTGACTTTGACCTCAACCGCGCGCAGCGCGGGATCATCTACATCGACGAGATCGACAAGATCGCGCGCAAGGGCGACAACCCTTCGATCACGCGCGACGTCTCCGGCGAAGGTGTCCAGCAGGCGCTGCTGAAGATCCTCGAGGGCACCGTCGCGAACGTTCCGCCGCAGGGCGGCCGCAAGCACCCGCACCAGGACTTCATCCAGATCGACACGACGAACATCCTCTTCATCTGCGGTGGCGCATTCGAGGGGCTCGAGAAGATCGTCGAGTCGCGCGTCGGGAAGAAGACGATGGGCTTCGGCGCGTCGCTCCGCGACAACACCAAGGAGACGAGCGCGATCCTCGGGCAGGTCATGCCCGACGACCTCCTGAAATACGGCCTCATCCCGGAGTTCGTCGGCAGGCTCCCGGTCATCGTGCCGTTGATGGCGCTCGACGAGAACGACCTGATGCGCATTCTCACCGAGCCGAAGAACGCGATCGTGAAGCAGTACCAGAAGTTCCTCGCGCTCGACAAGGTCGAGCTCCAGCTCACCCAGGAGGCCCTGCAGGCCGCCGCCGCTGGCGCCGCCAAGCGCAAGACGGGCGCGCGCGGCCTCCGGACGATCATCGAAGAAGTCCTCCTGGACGTTATGTACGAGATCCCGTCTCGCACCGACGTCCGGCGGGTCGTCGTAACGCCGGAATCGATCAACAGCGGCGCGCGGCCACTCCTCCTGTCGAAGAACGAGCAGCTCGTGCTTGAGGGTGACGAAGCGACGGCCTAGCCTCGCTGTTATGCCCAAGCTCTACTACGCGAGTCCCCGTGACCTCCCGCTCATCGAGCCTGCGGCTGGGCTGAAGGGCCGTGTCGTGCAGGCCGACCACGCGACGATGGTCATCTACGACCTCGCTCCCAAGACCATCGTCGAGTCGCACAAACACGAGATGGAGCAGTTCGGCGTCGTCGTGAAGGGCAGCCTCGCGATGATCATCGCCGGCGAGCAGCGCATCCTCACGCCCGGCGACACGTATCGCATCCCGCCCGGCGCGGCGCATGGCGCTCGCGTCTTTGAAGAGCCGACGCAGGTGATCGACGTCTGGGCCCCGCAGCGCACCGACCTGCTCAAGCCTGCGGTGGCGTCGGAGAAGAGCTCCGCCTAGTCGCGAGCTGTCCGCGAGTGCAGCACCGCGTACGCCGTCAAACCCACGCCGACCGCCGTGTACAGGCCGATCGCTATCGCCTGCTCGGGTACTCCGTATATGTCACAGCCTCCCCTCGGGCTGTGACCCATCGCATCGCATCTTTCGGCGGCCGCACGTAGCTGATAGAGGAACCACAGACCGGTCGGGATGAGAGCACCGCCACCCAACGCTGCGCGCTCCGGGGAACGCACCACAAGGACGACGAGCACGGCGAACGCGACGGGGAATGCGATCGGGCTGAAGATCATCACCCCGAGCAGCGTGATCCCGACGACCGCTCCGAAGACCCACCACCTCATCGCAGGGGGGAGAACCCCCTGCAACCCCCCTGATTGCGACGCACCAGGCACGAACGCGACGATAGAGCCGGTAACCTTGCCCAGCATGACCGGTGAGCGACGTGCCGAGCTCGCGTACTGGGCGGCGGTCGCCATCGGTGTCGTGTTCATCTTCGTCGCGGGACCGCTCGAGCGGCGTCTCGAGCTTGTGCACATGAACGACTTCTCCGGCGTGTGGTCGGGCGCGCGCGCGATCGTGCTCGGCGTGAATCCCTGGGACCCGACGCAGTACTACGGCTTCGCGGTCGACGCCGGGACCAAGACGCCCGACGCGCTCGTGTACGACTACATGCCGTGGGTCGCGTTCGCGGTCGCGCCGCTCGCGATGCTGACGCTCGAGGCCGCGGGCTGGATCTGGATGCTCGCGAGCATGATCTGCGCCGCGCTCGCGCTGCGCGGGATGCTGCGAGCCTTCGTTCCCGCGCGGCCCGTGACGCACGGCGCGTTCGGCCTCGCGCTGTTCCTCGCGCAGCCGTCCTTTCACGCGATCGTGCTGGGCCAATGGAGCCTGCTGCTCATGTCCGCGGTCGCCGCGACCGTACTCGCGCTGCGCGCCGCGCGCCCGCTCCTCGCCACGGTGCCCTCGCTCCTCTTCCTCGCGAAGCCGCAGCTCGTCGTCTTCACCGCGATCGGGTTCGCGTACGGCGCGATCCGCGAGCCGGTGTTCCGCCGCTACGTCGTGTATGGCCTGCTGATCGCCGGCGCCGTCATGGCCATCGCGTGGATCGCCGCGCCGCGCGATTGGTTCTCGGCTTGGCTCGAGGATGTCCCGGCGCGGCGCACGCTGCGCTCGGCTGTCCTGCCCTCGGCGCTGAGCCAGCTGATCGGTCCACCCGGGCGCTTCATCGCCTACGGTCTCATCGGAGTGGGCGCGCTTCTCGCCGCGCGGTTCCGCCCCGGGAGCGACGCGTCGCTCGCCGCATGGATCACGCTTTCGAACGCCGGCGCGATCTACAGCTGGTCGTACGACCAGGTGCTGTTGTTCGCTCCCGCCGTGATCACCGCCGGCATCCTCACGCGGCGGTCTGAGGGCACCGGGCGCCGATTCGCACTCGCCGCCGCGGGCACGCTGCTCGTCGTGTCGCCGGTCCTGTACGGGATCGCCGTGTTGCGGCACGACGAGACGTTCAGCGTTCTCGTGCCGCTCGGCTTTTTCATCGCGATCGTGCTGCTGCTCTGGCGCGAGCCGGAGCGTGAGAAGACCGTTGCCGCCCGCCTCCAGGAAGCCGCGGCGTGACGCCGCTCGATCGTTTCATTCAGCGTCTCCGCATCCGCAAGGCGCTGCCTCACATTCCCGCGGGTGGGCGACTGCTCGACATCGGATGCGCGGACGGCACGCTCATACGGGCCGCCGCCGGTCGCGTGCGCGATGGCGTCGGCATCGACCCCGATGCGCCCGCGGGTCCGGGGCTCGTGCGCGGCAGCTTTCCGGGGGACCTCGACGACAAAGGGCCGTATGACGTCATCGCGCTGCTCGCGGTCTTTGAACATGTCCATGATGAAGATCGCCCTGCGTTCGTCGCCGCGTGCCGCGCGCTGCTCCGCCGTGGCGGTCGTGTCGTCGTCACCGTTCCCGCGCCGCTCGTCGACCGGATCGTCGACGTGCTCCGGAAGCTGCATCTACTCCATGGGATGGACATCGAGGCGCATCACGGCTACCGGCCGGAGCAGACCCCCATGTACTTCGCGGATGCCGGCATGCGCCTCGTGACGCACGAGCGCTTCGAGCTTGGCCTCAATCATCTCTTTGTGTTCGAGCTGCCGGCCGCCTGACGATGCGCGCGCTAACGAGGCTGGAGGTCGTACGCGACGAGCGTGACCCCGACACCGACATCGCCCCAACGGAGGACATCGCCGTCACTCTCTAGCCGCAGCGCCGGTGGCAGCGTCGCGGCGAGCGCGCCGAACACCACAACGGTCGTCGGTGAGGTGATACGGATCTCCCTCGCGGCGCGCGACAGCACTTCGGGATCGGTGCCGTAGAACAGCACGCGGTACTCGGGCAGGTAGTAGCGGGCGGTGAGGTACTCCGACTGCGCGAGGATGACGGTCGCGGCCGCGGGGAACGTGCCGCGCACGAACACGATGCGCTGAGCGAGCGAACGGTCGTGGCGCGCGATGGCTCCAGCGGAAAATGGAGCGCCTGAGACCACGAAGACTCCGACGTTGAGCGCTACGAGCAGCGCGGTCGCGGCAAGGATCGCGCGTGGTGCCTTCGAGGCGACCGGTGCGAGCAGCGCGGCGCACGCGACGTACAGGCCGGGCAGCATCGACATGAGATAGCCGGGATCGCCGATGTGGATCGTGACGTAGATCAGGGCAGCCGGGACGAGCCATAGCGCGAAGAACGTCGCGGCTTCCGACAGGCGTCGCCGCGTGGTCAGCGACGCGACGATGCCCGCCACGGGCAGGAGAGCGAACCCAAGGAGACCCCAGAACAGCGCGTACACCGTGAGCAGCGTGTTGCGCACCAACGCATCGCTACCGGCCGCGGGCGACAGCTCGCTCACGCGTGACGCCTGTCCGCCGAGGCTCGCGAGGTACGCGGTCAGCCCGCCCGAGAGCGACGCGCTCGGGAGGAACCACGCCAGTCCCGCGATACCCACAGCGGCGATGCACAGAGCGCGCTCGCGCCAAGGTCGCGCGGCCAGCATCCATAGCCACAGCGGGCCGAGCAGCAGCAGTACGTCCTGACGTAATCCCGCGGCGAGGCCGAGACCAGCCGACGCGACGAGCGCGGCCGGCCACGGTCGCACGCGGGCGTCGCGGAGCGCCACAGCGAACACGATGCTCAGCAGACCGAGGAGCGCGTACGGCATGGCGACCTCGCCGTAGGTCCACGCCAGCGGCGCCGTCGCGGCGCCGAGCGCGATGACAACGGCGAGCGCGCGGTCGGCGTACCTGCGGCAGAGCAGGTAGACCGCGGCCGCGGTCAGCCCGGACGCGAGCACGCTGATCACAACGAGCGCCGCATTGCTGTCACCGGTGAAGAACCGTGCTGCCGCCGCGATGCCGACGTAGAAGAGGTACCCCGGCGGATGCGGGCGCTGATCCGCGAGGTCCACACCGACGTGGAAGCCCTGCTCGAGCGCGCGCGCATAGAGCACCGAGTCCCAGGCCCAGAGCGTGTGGGTCGCGAACGGCACGCGCGCGACCATCACCAGCGCCGCGAGGCTGGCCGCGATCACGCGGTCGCTCATGCCCCTACGCGCGCGGGAACGCTCTCGGCGGCGGGCTCCCTTCGCGCGAGAACGAGCACCACGAGCGCGACGGCCAAGAGCGACAGCAGGCCGAGGAAGTGCGCCGCGATGGGCGTGATGTCGTCCTCTCGGCCGACCACCTGCATGAGCAACCAGCTGAGCGCGAGTGCGGGGATAAGCAGCGCGCGCGTCAGCGCTTGCGGCAGGAGCAAAGCGCGGTGGAGGGTGCTCGCCAGAAGCGGGAGCGCGAAGACGAGGTAGGGAAGCCACAGCAGGCCGAAGGGCGCGAGGTACGGCGCGAACGCGAGCGCGAGATTGTGAAGATGCGGCTCGTCGCGTCGGTCCCGCCGCGCAGCGAGCCCGCCGAGCGCGGCTGTCGCGACCGCTAGCACCGACAAAAGAGACAGGCCAACGGGTGAGTTAAGGATCGCGGCGACCTCCGCGGGTTTCGCGCGCGTGATGAATTCGGCCGCCCACTGGCTGTCCTTGAACGCGACGAGCATCGCGACGTACGTCGGGAAGTCGCGTGCGAACACAAGCGCCGTTACCAAGAGCCCGGCGGCGCCCACCGCGAGCGTCCAGCCGACGATCCGGACGCGTCCGGCACCGAGGTAGAAGAGGACCAAGGTGAGCGGCAGCAGCTTGGTCCCGATCGCCACTGCGAGGACCGTCCCCGCGACCGAAGGCCGCGCACGCTGCGACCACGCGAGCAGGCAGAGGGCGACGGTGAGGACGTTGAGATTGCCGAGCGAGATCTCGAGGATCGTCGGCAGGAAGAAGACGAACGCTGCGGCTGCCCACGGCCGTGCATCGCGCGGCAGTGGACGGATTAGGTGCACGCCGATGGCGGCCGCGACTCCGGTGTTCAGCCCGATCCACACCGCATTGGCCAGGGCGAAAGGGAGTGGAGCGAGGAGCACGAACGGGACCGCGACGATGGGTGCGTAGTGGTACTCGCCAAGCGGCCCGGCCGGCACCTGCGGATGAGGCGGATAGAGGGGATCGCCGCTGAGAATGTGCCGCCCGGCAAGGACGTACGCCCATAGGTCGAATCCGTAGGGCTCCTTCGCGATGAAGATGCCGAGGCCGGCGAGCGCGGCCAGGACCATCACGGCGACGCCGGCGGCCCATACCAGACGCGGGGGATGGGCGGGGTCGGCCTTCACGCCCTGCGAGTCTATGGGCGTTAGCCTCCGCACCGAATGCGCGAGCCAGAGCTGGCCGGGGCGCTCCGCCGGAGTCCCGAAGTGGCGGTCGAGCGCCGCTCCGATCCGCGCCTGGGTGTCGCGCTGCGCGTCGGGCTCGCCCTCATCGCGACGGGGATCGCGTCCGCAGGTCTCGGTCGCCGCGCGCTGACCGGCTCGGGCGCGGACGTGCCGCTCGCGGTCGCGTTCGGATGCTTCGTGGTGGTGCTCGTTCTTGCGACGCTGCAGCGGCCGCCCCGCCTATCAGTCTGGATCGGTCTCGCGATGGTGGCCGGGATCTATATCGCGACCGCGGTCGCGCTCGCGGCCGCTCCGCTCGGGATGGCGGCGTACTTCGCCGCTGCCACATTCGCGACGTGGCGCACGCCGGCGCATCTGCGCGCGTTCACCGTCGCTGCGTTCGCGCTATGGACGCCAGCGTTCGGCCTTTTCGCGTCGCGCGTCGTGGTGTTGCCCACGCCCGTGCTGGCTGCGGCGATGTTCGCGCTCGCGTACACGGCGGCGGTGCTCGTCGATCCCTCTCGCGTCCATCCGTCCGATCGCCTGCGACGCATCGGCTTCGGCATGGTCGCGATCGCGATCATGACCGCGCTCTTCGATCGGCACCTCGCCGTGAGCTCCGCTGGGCTCGCGCCCGACGATCTGCTCGCGATCGCGGTCGCCTTCGTGTTGCCGCTTCTCGCGCACGTGCGCGTGCGGCCAGCGACGCGCGATGCGATCGCAAGTGGTCTCGTGCTCACGACCTTCGCTCTGGTCGGCCTCGCCTGCATCATCGCCGTCCCCTATCACGCCGATGCCGTCGCCGCGCTGCATCGGGCATCCGAGCTTTTCGTCGCAGGTCAGGATCCTTACGCCGTCTTCGATCTGCCCGAGGCCCTCGCGCGTTTCAACATGGACCCGGAGCTGGTCACGCATCTCGAGGACCGCGGCTTCCTTCACACCTATAACTACCCGGCGCTCTCATTTCTCGTCGTCGCGCCGTTCATCGCTCTCGGGCTCGGCGACGTGCGCTGGGTGTTCCTCGTCGAGGTGCTTGTGCTCGGGATCGTCGCCACGTCCCGACTTCGGCTCGCGTGGCGACCGATGGCCCTTTCGACGATCGTCGGCAACGCCATCGTCCTGAGGCAGCAGATCCTCGCGGGGATCGATCCGTCGTGGGCGCTCCTCATGGTCGGATCGTGGGTGGCGCTCGGCCGCGCATGGCTGTCGCCCATCCTGCTCGGGCTCGCGTTCGCCGCGCGGCAGACGGCGTGGTTCGCCGCGCCGTTCTACGTCGCGCTCGTTTGGCAGCGTTGGGGCTGGCGCGAAGCGGTCCGGCGCGCGGTCATCGCCGGAGCAGTCACGCTCGCGGTGAATCTGCCCTTCTTCATCGGCGCGCCCGCTCGATTCATCGAGGGCGTGAGCGCACCGATCTTCGGTCCGCTTGAGCCGGACGGCGTGGGTCTGGTGCGCTTCGGTCTCGCGGGAATAGGCCCGCTGTTCCCACGCGGCGTGTATGGCGCCATCGCGCTTCTTGTGTTCGCTGCGCTGCTCGCGGCTGTCGTGCGATGGCGGCGCGTCCTGACGAGCGCGCCGATGGTGTGGCCGTACGTACCGCTCTACTTCGCGTGGCGCTCGTTGCAGAACTACTTCGTGCTTGCGACGCTCTTCGTCTTCATCGCGGATGAGGAGCTGGCGCCAGAAGTACCACGACCCGTGACCGACTAGGCCGCGCCCCGCCACCGTCTCGATACCCGTTGCGCTGCCGGCTGGCTAAGAGTGGGCGCGGATGCGCCGCTTTTTCCCCCGCGATGTGCTGCTCGTCGCCCGGCTGCTCGCCGTCGGCGGAGCGCTGGTGTGGATCCTCGTCGGCGGTCAGGCGACGCTCCCCGTTGCGTACCTCGCCCTCGGATTCATCCTCGCGACATCGTTTCTCGTGTGGCGCGAGGACGTGCGCCGACACGGCGTTCCGGTGCCGCTGTCGGAGACCCCGCCCTTCGCTGTTGTCGGGGACCTGTTCGCGGCGTCGCTGTGGATGATCGCGAGCGCGCCGAACGAGCGCAGCGTCGCGTTCGTCGTGGTCGTCGCGATCGGCGCTCTCGCGATGTACCGGCTCGGACGGAACGGCGTCACCGCCACCGCGGTGGCGTACCTCGTTGGTCGCATCGGTCAGGAGATCGTGCGCGTCAGCCTCGGGATCCCGACGCCGATCCCGCAGGTCTTCGGTGAGACGATGGTCGTGGTCCTCGTACTCGTCATCCTCAGCGCGACCGTTGCGCACTACCGCGGCGAGCAGCGTTCCGGTGCTCGCGCGCTCAGGCTCGCGCGGAGCCTGCAACGCGTCGCGACAGACATCGGTCAGGAAACGACGCCGGAAGGACTCTTCCGCTCGATCACGCGCAACGCCCTGCTGCTCGTGGACGCGCACCACGCGACGATCAATCGACGGCGCGGTGACGACTTCACGATCGTCGCCGGCGCGGGCACCGGAGAGCGTGCGGTCGGTGTTCGCGCATCGGCGCGCGCCGGCATCGTGGGCGCCGTCCTCCGCTCGCGACGCGCGGTCGCGTTCGCCGACTACGCCGCCGACCCGACGGCGGTGCCGGCGATCAAAGAGATCGGTGTGCGGTCGATCGTCGGCGTGCCGATCGTCGTGCAAGGTGAGATCGCCGCGACGCTCACCGTCGGCCGGCTTCAGGTGCGGCCGTTCGACGACAACGACGTCGCTGCGCTCGAGGGCCTCGCGTCGCACGCGTCGATCGCGCTGCGCAACGCGCGCATCATCGAGCAGGCGCGACGCGTCGAGACCGTGTCGCGGGAGCTGGCCGCGGAGACCGGCGCCACCTCGGACGTGATCCGCCGCATCGCGAAAGAGATGCACGAGGCGTACGACACGGAGTTCGTCCTTGTCACGGAGCTTCGCGGCGAGACAGCGGTCGATCTTGCCGGCATCGGGCTTGCCGCTCCGCTCACGGCGCCGCAGGAAGTGGGGCCGCTCGTGCGGCGCGTGATCAAGCGGCGTGAGGTCGTCAGCGTCCGCGACTACACGATCGAGATGCACGGCGAGACGTCTGGTCAGTCAGAGTTCCTCCGCGAAGCCGGCATCCACGCAGCGATGTCCGCGCCGGTGATGATGGGCAGCGAGGTGGTCGGGACCGTCGGTATCGCGACCACCGACCCCGATCGCACCTTCGACGCGATCGACCGCCAGGGGCTGTTCGCGTTCGCACAGCTCGCGGCCGCGGCCATGCGCTCGGCGCGGGTGCGGGCGGAGCGCGAGCAGCGGATCCGCCGTCTCTCCGCGCTCAACGACCTCGCCTGGAAGCTCGCCGGCGTTCACGAGCCGTTCGGCATCGCGCGCCTCGCGTACGAGGCCGCTGGAGCGCTCGTCGCGCGCGACTCCTTTTATGTGGCGCGCTACGACGCCGACAAGAAAGAGTTCGAGTTCGTCCTGCAGGCCGATGGCGTGGATCTCTGGAGCGGCGAGCGCTATCCGCTCGGGACCGGGCCGACGAGCCAGGTCGTCCTCACCGGCGAGACCTATCTCGTGCGGGCCGTCGATGATCCGGTACAGCGGCGCGGCGAGACCTTTGGCGACACCGCGCGGCCGTCGGCCTCCGCGGTCCACGTTCCGCTGAAGAGCCGCGGGCGCCTCGTCGGTGTGCTCTCGAGCCAGGCGTACCGCCCCGGCGCGTTCGACGACGAAGACATCGCGGTGCTCCAGTCGCTCGCCAACCTCGTCGCGACGGCGTTCGAGAACGCGGAGCACCTCGCGCAGATGCGCGAGCTCTACCTCGCGTCGGTGAAGGCGCTCGCGGCCGCTGTCGACGCGCGCGATCCGTACACGCGGAGTCACTCCGCCCGCGTCGCGGCGCTCGCGCGGACGATCGCCGACGAGATGCGGATGACCGGCGATCAGCTACGACGCGTTCAGCTCGGCGCGCTGCTGCACGACATCGGCAAGATCGGCGTGCCCGACGCGATCCTGAACAAGCCGGGTCCCTTGACCGCAGACGAGTGGGTGCTGATGCGCACGCACCCTGCGGTCGGCGGCTCGATCCTCGCCGCGGTCGAGCCGCTGCGCGATCTCGTGCCGATCGTGGTCGCGCACCACGAGCGCTTCGACGGCGCCGGCTATCCCGAGAAGCTGGCGGGCGACTCCGTCCCGATCGAGGCATACGTCGTCGCGGCCGCCGATGCGTTCGAGGTGATCGTGAGCCGGCGCGCGTACAAGCAGGCGCAGAGCGTCGAGTTCGCCTGCGCCGAGCTCGTGCGCTGCCGCGGGACCCAGTTCCACCCCGACGTCGTCGACGCGTTCCTTCGCGTCATCGATCGCGATCGCCAGCACGGCGCGGCGTACCTGCGTCGTGTCGGCGCGATCGAAGAGGCGGACATGGAGAACGTGCCGGGCCCTGGCGGCGTGCTCGAGCAATTCGCCGCGTCGGCCCACGCGCACGGACGCCAACTCGCGATCCTGCAGCGTCTGGCATCGGAGATCAGCGCCGTGCTGGACATCGACACGCTCGCCCAGCGGCTCCTCCGCATCGTCTGCGAGTCGATGGGCTACGAGAACGGGTTCCTCCTCACACTCGACGAGAAGCACGCAAGCCTGGTCGTGCGCGCCGCGGTCGGTCCCTCGGAGCCATACGTCGGTCAGCTCCTCACGCGCGGGGTCGGGATCAGCTGGTGGGTCATCGACCACGGCCAGCTGCAGAACGTCACCGACGCCCAGACCGATCCGCGCTTCTACGGCCCGCCGAACATCCAGTCGGTCCTGTGCGTGCCCCTGCAGTTGGGCGACGAGCGCGTCGGCGTGCTCGGCATCGAGAGCCCGCGCAGCCAGGCGTTTGGGCGCGAGGACGAGGAGCTGCTCACGGCCGTTTCCCACCAGGTCGCTGCCGCTCTACGCGTCGCGCGGCTGCACCAAGCTGCCAAGACCGCCGCGGCGACCGATCCGCTCACCGGACTCCCGAACCGCCGGACGTTCTTCGCACGGCTGGGCGGAGAGCTCGGTGGCGACCCGTCCGAGTCGGTCACGGTCGCGGTGCTCGACGTGAACGGACTGAAGCAGCTCAACGACGAGTTCGGTCACGGCGCCGGTGACGAGGCGCTCGTCCGCATCAGCGAGATGTTGTCCGCGGGCGTGCGCGACCGCGACACCGTCGCGCGCATCGGTGGCGACGAGTTCGCGATCCTCTTCCCGGGCGCGCCGCTCCTTGCGGCGGAGCGCGTCATGCGCCGCGTCGCGAACAACATCGCCGAGGGCACGCTCACCGACGGCAAGCGCCTTCCGACCATCGCCTGGGGCGTCGCCGACGCGTCGCAGCGCCCGATCACCGTCGACGCGCTCGTCGACGCGGCCGACCGCGCGATGTACCGGCATAAACAGCTGACGCGAGGGTCGCGCGCCACGACAGCCTGACCTCCGCTAACATCTCTTCAAACCGGCAGCGACCGGGAAGAAGACCGGCCCAGGTACCGATAGAGAAGGCGCGTCACCGGCTGGAAGCGCGCCGCGGTGAACAGGGACGGGAAGTCGCCCGCGAGCCGGATCGGAGGCACCCGTTATCGGCCGAATGAGACCGCCGCGCTGACGCGTTGCGGTGAACTCGGGTGGTATCACGGCGCTGTTCGTCCCGGACGAGCAGCGCTTTTTGTATGCCCGCAACCACGAGAAGGAGGTCTGAGATGGCGATGACGAAAGAAAAACTGGATCCACCGCAGTCCGTCGTGTCGTTCAGCGAGAAACACTACCGTCCGTCGGCCGTCGAGCAGGACCTCTACCAGTGGTGGGAATCAAACGGCTTCTTCACGCCCGATCCGAGCAACACGGGCAAGCCGTTCGTAATGATGCTGCCGCTCCCGAACGTCACCGGCGACCTCCACCTCGGTCACGCGCTCGGCTTCGGCGGGTATGAGGACCTGATGGCGCGCTGGCACCGCATGCTCGGCGAACCGACGCTCTACATGCCGGGCACCGACCACGCCGGGATCATCGCGCAGAAGGTGGTGGAGGACGAGCTCGGCAAGAACGAGATCGGCCGCAACGACCTGGGCCGCGAGAAGTTCCTGGCCGAGATGTGGAAGTGGATGGACCACTACCGGCCGCGCATCGAGAAGCAGCTGCGTCTTCTCGGGTGCTCATTGGATTGGTCGCGCCGCAACTTCACGATGGAGCCGTCCAAGCAGCGCGCGGTGCGCACGCACTTCATCCGACTCTTCAAGCGCGGTCACCTCTATCGCGCCGATCGCATCGTGCACTGGTGCCTTCGATGCCAAACGACGTACTCCGACCTCGAGGTCGAGCACATCGAGCGCACCGACTCGCTCTACTACGTGCGCTATCCCTGGGCCGACCCCAAGTCAGGCGATCCGCCGCTCGTCATCGCGACCACGCGCCCCGAGACGATCGTCGCGGACGTCGCGGTGGCGGTCCATCCCGACGATGAGCGCTGGAAGCCGTTTATCGGACGCGAGGTGCTCGTGCCGATCATCGAGCGGCGCGTGAAGGTGATCGCCGACGAGGCCGTCGATCCGAAGTTCGGGACCGGCGCGCTCAAGATCACACCCGGACACGACGCGACCGACTTCGAGATCGGCCAGCGCCATGGCCTGCCGGTGATCACCGTCATCGATACACGTGGCGCGATGACGCCGGCCGCCGGACCGCTAGCGGGACCGGACCGCGACACGGGCCGCCGGATGGCGGTGGAGATGCTGAAGGACCGCGGCCTCCTGGCGAGAGAGGAGCCGCTGACGCACGCGGTCGCCGTGCACGACCGCTGCAAGACAGTGGATGAACCGCTGGTGATGAAGCAGTGGTGGGTGAAGATGCCGCCGCTCGCGGCGCCGGCGATCGCCGCGGTGCGCGAGGGTCGCGTCACGATCCATCCGCGCTACCAGGAGAAGATCTTCTTCAACTGGATGGAGAACATCCGCGATTGGCCGGTGTCGCGTCAGATCTGGTGGGGCCATTCCATCCCGGTGTGGTACTGCGGCAACTGCGATGCGGTCGTCGTGCCGGACGAAGATGCGCCGGACCCGACCCGCTGCACGCGCTGCCGCAGCGACGACATCAAACAGGATCCCGACGTGCTCGATACCTGGTTCTCGAGCGCGCTCTGGCCGTTCTCGACGCTCGGCTGGCCCGACGAGACGCCTGATCTCAAGCGGTACTACCCGGGCAGCGTCCTGGAGACGGGCTACGACATCATTTTCTTCTGGGTGGCCCGCATGATCATGATGGGCATCGAGGAGATGGGGGACATCCCGTTCCACACGGTGTACCTCCACGGCCTCGTCCTCGTCGATGGAGCGAAGATGAGCAAGTCGACGGGCAACGTGATCAGCCCGATCGGCTTCATCGAGCAGTTCGGCGCCGACGCTCTTCGCTTCGCGCTCGTGAACGGCGTGGCCGCGGGCGCGGACCAGACGCTGTCCGAGGCGAAGCTTCAGAACGCCAGAGAGTTCGCGAACAAGCTTTGGAACATCAGCCGCTTCGTGCTGCATCACGTCGACGAGCATGCCGAGGCGCTGCGCGAGTGGCGTTCGGATCGCACGCCCGCGCCGAGAGCGGGCGCGGGATCGCCCGACGCGTCGCTCGGACACGCCGAACGCTGGATCCTGTCGCGCACCGAGGCGATGGCCGCCGAGCTCACGCGGCTCCTCGAGCACTACCTCTTCGGCGAGTACGTCTCCGCGCTGCAGCAGTTCGTGTGGGGCGAGTTCGCCGACGTGTACCTCGAGCTCGCGAAGGCCGGCGTGCGTGACGACACGCGCGCGCTTGGCACGGTGCGAACGCTCGCGTATGTACTTGATCGCATCCTGCGCCTCGCGCACCCGATCGTCCCGTTCGTGAGCGACACCATCGCGCTCCAGCTGTGGCAGCGGCTGCCGAACACGGACCGCTCGCCGTCGCTCGTGATCGCGAAGTGGCCGAAGCCGGGAACGCGTTCCGTCGCGCTCGAAGAACGGATGGAGATCGCGCTCGAGCTCGTGCGTGCGATCCGCAATCTCCGCCAGGAGGCCGGCACGAAGCCCGGCGAGCGCGTGAAGACGACGCTCGGTGGCGACACGACCGCGATCCATGATCTCGCCGATCTGATCTCCCATCTGGCGCAGACGGAGGTCGCCTTCGGTTCCGGGAGTGGTCATGCCGCCGTCGTCCGCGCGATCGAGGTGCGCGTGGCGGTCGAGCGCGACCCGGCCGAACATCGCGCGCGGCTCGAGAAGGAGCTCACCGAGGCAAAGGAGACGCTCCGACGATCACGCGACCTCCTCGCACGGCCCGGCTTCGCGGAGAAGGCACCCGCCAACGTCGTCGCCAACGAGAAGGCGAAGCTCGCGGAACGCGAAGAGCGCGTTCGGTTGCTCGAAGAGGAGCTGCGCCGGGCCGCGTGAGCACGACCGCGTACATCTGCGTCACCTGCGGGGTGCAGCAGGCGCCGAGCACCTCGACGCCGGCGCGCTGTCCGATCTGCGAGGACGAGCGCCAGTACGTGCGCCAGGGCGGACAGGCATGGACGACGCTCGCCGAGCTCGCTGCGCAGCGCCACCGTATCGAGCTACGCGAGATCGAGCCCGGCCTGACGGGCGTCGGGGCGCAGCCCGCGATCGGGATCGGTCAGCGTGCTCTGCTCGTCCGGACCCCCGCAGGCAACTTCCTCTGGGACTGTTTCGGCTTCATCGATGACGCGAGTGTCGCCGCGATCCGCGCGATGGGCGGCATCGCCGGGATCGCCATGTCGCATCCGCATTTCTACGGCGTGATGGTCGAGTGGAGCCAGGCATTCGGCGGATGTCCGATCTGGATCTCCGCGGACGATAGGACCTGGGTGCAGCGCGAGGATCCGGCCATCGTCGAGTGGCGCGGCACCCGCGAGGTCCTGCCCGGCGTCACGCTTATCCAGACCGGCGGCCACTTCGAAGGAAGCGCGGTGCTCCACTGGGTGGCAGGCGCAGGTGGACGTGGCGCGCTGCTCGTCGGCGACACGATCACGGTCGTCCCCGATGTGCGAGCGGTGAGCTTCATGCGCTCCTATCCGAACCTGATTCCGCTACCAGCCGGGGAGATTCGCCGCATCGTCGCGGCGGCGGAGCCGTACGCGTTCGACCGGATCTATGGCGGCTGGTGGGACCGCGTCACGCCCACTGACGGAAAGGGCGCGGTCAAGCGATCCGCGCGCCGCTATCTCAAATGGATCGGAGCGACAGCCGAACTCGACTAGCCAGCACTTACATCACCATGCGGATCGGCGACTCGTTTCCTTCGCACCAGCGCGATGCCGATCGCACTGATGAATAATCCCAGCAGCGGCGACCAGTCCGGGCTTGACGCCAAATAGACATAGATAACGGCGCCGACGATGGCAAGAGACCAGCCCAGCCGCGGGCGGTGCGGGAGAACACGACTCAGGGGCCAGGCGACTAAGAACGCCAGTACGACCGCGAATGGGAAAAGCAGCAGCAGCCCGTTGATGGCAATCACGTCGTTGCAGGTCGCTGTCCCGGCGGGGCACGCATAGCCCAGGCGCATGGACTTCCATTCTGATAGCGGACACGAGTTTCGAAAGAAGAGGCCCCGGTCTCCCGGGGCCTTCTTCCGGCGTTGCCTTGCGGATGGTGACCTTGGTCAGCATGTCGAAGATCTGGAGCGGACCCGGCCCCTCTAGCGGCCGACCGAGCGGCTGGCGGCTAAGAGTTCGGCGCGATGCGGCTAAGACTTCGGAGATCTGGAAGTGTGACGACTGCGCCGCATCTCGGGAGCATGCTCACCACGTGTTGAAAGCAGTCGCGGTGCTCTTGGCGTGCGCCGTGATCTCGTGCACGCCGACGAGCGTCGACGCGCCCCGGACCGCGTCAACAACCAGTTTCGTCGCGTCTCACCCGCCGACGATCGCACCGCCGAGCTTCTCTCCCGCGCCGGGCACCTTCTCGATGTCCACCGATCGCGAGATGAACGCTTTTGCCGCGGATCGCGGAGCGCTGATCGCGTTCAGCACGAAAGAGAGCCCGTCGCCCTATTCGTCGAAGATCCTGCGCGCCGGGGCGCCGAACGGTCCCTGGAAGACCGTGTTCGAGATCGATGCCAGCTTCGCTGGAAGCGGACAGGTGGTCGCCGGCCGGGTCGCGATCATCGAGTACCGCGCGCCCTTCCAGGGTGGCGGGGCGTATTCCGAGGACTTCACCGTCATTGACCTCGCCACCGGAAATACGACCGCGATCGATCGCTTCGCGCTGAGCAGCGCTACGTACCACGGCGGTGGCGGCGGTCCGCGAAGGCCGGTCGGCAACATGGTCCTCGGTCCAGACCGGGTCGCGTGGACGCGGCTCGTCGAAGGGCCTGGCGGCTCCGTGACCGGCGAGCTCCGCGTCGCAACGCTCGCCGATCCCGCGCGCGCGAAGCTGATCGGCTCATCAGCGGAATGGATCTCGCCGCGCAGCATCGATGCGCATCGGCTTCTGTACGTTCTGGGCAGCGAGATCGAGGACCAGCTACGCATGGTGGATCTCGACACCGGCGCGGACCGCGTGGTTGCCAGCGCGGCGATGCCCGCCGACATCCAGGTGACAGCGTTCGCCGGTCTCGACCGCGCCCTCCTTTCGGGCGACTGGGCGATCTGGAGGGACTCCCCGCGCGCGAGCGATGGGATGCTGCGCGCGGTGAACGTCGCGAGCGGCGCGCAGCGCACGATCGCTATGGGCGGATCGAGCTGCAGCGAGCCGAGCATCGGAACGAGGTACATCGCCTGGTACTGCGCGGCGGGCGTAGTCGGGATCCTCGATCCGAACACGCTCGCACCGGTGCAGACGAAGCCGAGCGGGATCGGCGTTGCGCCCGAGGCCAGCGATGACGCGCTGCTGTGGTTCGATCTCAGCACGAACCCGCGGAACGTCGTGCTCTACCGGCCGCAGCAGTAGGAGAGGGCCCCGGTCTCCCGGGGCCCCTCTTCAAGTCAGCGTGATCGCGTTGCGGCTACTGGTTCGCCTTCAGGATGTCGTTCGCCTTCTGGCCGGCATCCTTGATCGCCGCCTCTGGCGTCGCCTTGCCGGTCGTGACCTTGGTCAGCATGTCGAAGATCACGTCGCGGATCTCCTGCTGGCCACGGACGTTCGGCTCGGGGATCGAGCTGCCGATCACGTCGAAGGCCTGCTTGCCTTGCGGGTCCTTCGAGCTCCAGTAGCTCTTCAGCGCCTCGTCGTTCGCGGCGGCCTTGCGGACCGGCATGTAGAAGGACTTGGTGCCCCAGTCCGCGGTCTGGGCCTGCTCGCTGAACCACTTCACGAACAGCCAGCTCGCGAGCTGCTTCTGTGGGGTGCTCTTGAGCACGGCGACGTTCGCGCCGTACATCACGGTGCGCGGCTTTGCTGGATCGACCTGCGGCGGAACGCCCACGTTCCACTTCACCGCGGTCTTCATCGCGCCGGCGATGAACGGACGGGAGGACGTGGAGCCCATCGTGAACGCGAGCTTGCTGGCCGCGAAGTCGTTCTGCCAGTCGAAGCCGGTCGGCGTGTACGCATAACCGCCCTTCCATAGGCGGTCGTACATCTGGAGTACGGCGAGGCCTTCCTTGCCGTCCCAGGCCACGGTCTTGTTGTCGGCGGACATGATGTTGCCGCCCATCGACATGACCTGAGCGTTGAAGTTCGATGCGTCGAGCGGCTGCGCCCAGCCGTAGCGGGTCGTCTTGCCGTCCGCGCCCTTGATCGTCGTCTTCATGACAGCCGACTCGAACTCGGCCCACGTCTTCGGGGTCCCGCTGACGCCGGAGGCCGTGAGGACGTCCTCATTCGTGTACATCACGAACAGCGACTTCGTGAAGGGGAAGGAGAGCAGCTCGTTGTTGTACTGAGGGAACCGGTTGGTGTCGAAGTACGGCTTGTAGATGTCGTCCTGGCTTGCCTTGTCGAGCCCGTTGGTCTTGCTGTTCATGTAAGGCTCGAGATTGATCACCACGGCGGCCTTCTGGTAGTCCGCCACCTGGCTCTCGTACGCGTGCACGATCTCCGGCAGCGCGCCGGCCTGGATCGCGCCAAGCGTCTTTTGATAGAGCTGCGTGTAGTTGCCCTGCACGACCGGCGTGATGGTGATGCCCTTGCCATTCGTGTCGTTGAACTTCTTGACCGCGTCTTCGAGCGCCTTCTTCTGCGGGTCGCTCGTGAGCGCGTGCCACAGGGTCAGGGAGACCGGGCCGGTGATCTCGATGTCCGCCTCGGTCGTCGGAGCAGCCGTCGGCGCCGCTGTGGGGCCGCCGCCGCATGCGCCGATCAGGAGCGCCAAGGTCGCAAGCAGAGCTGGGATCCGAATCCTGGTCATGTGTGTCTTCCTACCTCCACCATTCGAGCAGCGTCGGGTGTTCCCCGAGTGAGATACGCGTGAACGCTAGCCGCGGATGCCCGTCCGTGCGACCCCCTGCACCAGGAAGCGCTGCCCGACGAGATAGAGCAGGACGATCGGTGCAACGACGAACGACGCCGCCGCCATGAGCAGATGGTACTGCGAGCCTGCTTCAGCCCGGAACGCGTTCAGGCCGACCTGGATGGGTCGGATCGCCTCGCTCGAGGTGACGATGAAGGGCCACTGGAAGGCGTTCCACGACGCGTAGAAGGACAGGATCGCGACGGTGACGAGGGCCGGCACCGAGATGGGGAGCACGACGGACCAGAGGAAGCGCAGATGTCCGGCGCCATCGATGACCGCGGCGTCGCGCAGCTCCTTGGGTATGGCGAGGAACTGCTGGCGCAGCAGGAACACCGAGAAGGCGCTGGCGAGGAACGGGAGGATCTGCGCCGCGTATGTGTCGTACAGGTTGAGGCGCGGGATCGGGAAGAACGGGTTCACGCCGGGCGGCGCTTTGCTCATCATCACGAAGTTGGGGATGAGCGTCGCCTCGCCGGGCATCATGTAGGTCGCGAGGAAGAGCGCGAACAGCACGTTCTTGCCGCGGAAGTTCATTTGCGCGAACGCGTACGCGGCGAGGACCGCGATGATGATCTCGCCCAGGACGCTCAGGCCCGCGATGAGGAACGTGTTCGCGAAGTAGCGCGCCCAGGGCTGCCTGGCCCATACCTCGGCGTAGTTCTCCGGGTGCCACGACAGCGGCCAGAACGTCGGCGGTGTCGTCGTGGCCTCCGAGAACTCCTTGAACGCCGAAGTGATCATGAAGTAGAAGGGGTACGCGACCGCGACGCCCACCACGATGAGGATGAGGTGCTTGAACAGCGTGCCGGTGATCGGGGGCACGCGCGGCCGAACCGGCTGCGTGATCGCGCGCGGCAGCACTTGCGGTGTGTTCACGTGTACTGCACCCGTCGCTCGAGGAAGCGGAACTGGATGAGCGTGAACGCAAGGATGATGAGCGTAAGAAGCACGCCCATCGCGGAACCGAGTCCGATCTGTCCCTGCTGGAAGAACGTGCGGAAGACGAGCAGCGTCACGGTGCGCGTCGTGTCGAGCGGGCCGCCGTTCGTCAGGATGAAGATCTCGTTGAACGCTCGCAGCACGCCGATGCTTGCGATGGTGAAGACGAAGAAGATCTGCGGTGAGAGCAGCGGCAAGGTGATGCGGCGGAAGAGCTGCCACTGGTTCGCGCCGTCGAGCTTCGCGGCCTCGTAGTACTCGACCGGAATGTTCCCCAGTCCGCCGAGGAAGATGAGGATCTGGAAGCCGAGGAAGTGCCAGATCGAGAAGATCGCCACGCCGACGAGCGCGAGGCTCGGACCGGCGGCCCAGTCCGGGACGGCGAGACCCATTGCGTTGCCCAGCATCTGGAAGACGCCGTCCGGCTCTTGGAACCACTTGAGGCCGGTGATCCCGACGGTCGCGAGCAGCGTGTTCACGAGCCCGTACTGCGGATGGAAGACGTACGAGAAGACCGTCGCGGCCGCGACCGTCGATGTCACATAGGGCAGGTAGTAGATCGTCCGGTAGAGGTCGCGTCCGGCGATCTTCTGGAAGAGCACGTACGCGACCACGAGAGCCAGGCCGATCTCGATCGGCACGGTCATCGCGGCGTAGGTGAATGTCGTCGAGAGCGACTGCCAGAACGCCTGCGAGCGTGTCGTGTTCTGCCAGAGGATGTCGAAGTAGTTGTCGAGGCCGCGGAACGCGCCCTGGATTACGTCCCAGCGGAACAGCGAGATGTACACCGCGTAGAGCGCGGGCAGGATCTTGAACAGGCCGAGGAACGCGATGGCCGGCACGAGGAAGAGGTATGCCTGCGCGTTTTCGAGGAGGCCACGACGGCGGCGGGACGCCGCGCGCTCGGTGATAGCGATGGCCCCTCCCGACACCTTCGGCGATGATATCGAGCGATGCCGATATACGACTACCGCTGCGATCACTGCGGCCACGTGTTCTCAGCGGTCCAGTCGTTCAAGGACGAGGCACTCGAGAAATGCCCCAATTGCGGCAAGAAGCCGCGGCGGCTCCTTTCGACGCCGGCGATCGTCTTCAAGGGCTCGGGCTGGTACAAGACGGACAGCCGGCCCGGCGAGAAGAGCTCGGACACGAGCAGTTCCAGCTCGGATAAGAAGGGCGACACGAAGACCGACACCAAGACCGATACGAAGACGGAAACCAAGACCGAGACGCAGAGCGAGAAGAAGTCAGAGACGAAGGCGCCCGAAAAGACGGCGCCGAAGAGCGACGCAGCATCCTGAGACGGCTTCGTGGCCTCATCCGAGGCGCCCGGGCCGTCGCCACGTCGTTCGCGGACGACGAATGCGGATTTCTTGCGGGCGGCATCGCATACCAGCTGTTCTTCGCTCTCATCCCGCTGCTCGCGCTGGTGGTCGGCGTCCTGGCATTCCTGTTCGGGCCCGACCGCGCGCAGCGTGAGCTCGTGCAGCTCATCCGTGAGGTCTATCCATCCGCCACCGCTCAGGAGACGCGCATCGCCCGCGAGCTCGTGGATGGGCGAGCGCTCTCACTCACCCTCGGTGTGATCGGCACGGTGCTCGCGACCCGTGCCATCCACGGCTCGCTCGACAGCGCGTTCGAGCTCGTGTTCGGACGCAAAGGCCGACGGAGCTTCGTTCGTGGCCAAGTCGAGGCGTTCGGATTCGTGGCCGGCCTCGCTCTGCTGGCCGTCGTCTCCTTCGCCGTCTCGTACGGCGCGGTTGCGGCCCAGGACGCGCTCGCGACGGTCGGGCTCGAGGGTCCCGTGCGCCTGCTGTTCGGGCTCGTCTCACCACTCCTGGGTCTCGCTGCTGGCTACGTCCTCTTCTACGCGATCTATCGCGTGATCCCGCGGTCACCGATGCCGCGCGGCTCGGCGCGCATCGCCGCCCTGGTATCGAGCGTGCTGTGGGAGCTCGCGAAGATCGCCTTCGGGTTCTTCACACGCGCCCTGGGGATCTTCAGCGCATACGGGCCGATCGCGTTCGCGGCGGGTCTCTTGACATGGATCTACGTGACCGCCGTCATCATCCTCATCGGTGCAGAAGTGATAAAGGTGAGCAAGGCGAGCGCCTGAGCATGGAACGTCTTGAGTCTTTCGTGAGCCGGATGATCGAGGGATGGAGTGCGCGCCTCTTCGGCGCGAAGCTTCAGCCCGTCCAGATCGCAAAGCGCCTCATTCGCACGATGGAGGCGCACCAGACGATCTCGCTCTCCAAGACGTTCGTCCCGAACTCGTACGTCGTGTCGCTGTCAGCCACGGACTTCGCGCAGTTCGAGCAATACCGGCGCAGCCTCGAACGCGACCTGGCGGAGGCGGTGTTGTCGGCGTCACGCGAACGCAACTTCACGCTGCTCGACTTCCCGTCGGTCGAGATCGAGCGCGACGACGACGTGGCGCCGGGCGACATCCGCGTGTCATGCGCGCTCGTCGATGCGTCGGGCGACGAGGTCGAAGCCGATCCCAAGTCGCTCGGTGCGGTCGAGTCCGGCCACACGATGGTCCTCGACCGCGAGAAGCTCCTGCGCGAGAAGCCGCGTGCGCCCAAGGCCAGCATCGAGATGAAGGACGGCGAGCGATCGTCGGTCCAGCTCGGACCCGAGCCCCTCCTCATCGGCCGCGACCAACAGAACGACGTCGTGCTCGACGACACGCGCGTGTCGCGCAAGCACGCCGAGATCCGGCTTCGCCTCGGCCGCTACACGCTGTACGACCTGCAGAGCACCAACGGCACGTATGTGAACGGTCGCCGCGTCGCCGAGGTCGTGCTGAACGATGGCGATCGGATCTCGGTCGCGGGACTCGACCTCATCTTCCACTCGGCGGACTAGATGGAGATCACGTTCGCCGTCCTGCTGTGGGGCGTGCGCATCGCCTTCCTGCTGCTCCTGTATCTGTTCCTGCTGCGCGCCTTTGGCGTTCTGCACCGCGCCCTGGTCGCCGAGCGCGCGGTCGACGGCGCGACGCGCGCGCTCGGCGTCCTCATCGTCGAGCGCAACGCTGGGCACGCTCCGCGGGTAGGGGAGCGCTTCTCGCTCCGCGCGTCCACGTCGATCGGCCGCGATGCGGGCAACGACGTCCCGCTGTCCGACGAGGCGGCGTCGGCGCGGCACGCCGTACTGGAGCTCCGTGATGGCGAGTGGTGGGTCGAGGATCTGGGCAGCACCAACGGGACCGTCGTCAACGGGACGCGCATCGAGCGAGCCGAGCGGCTGCACTTCGGAGATGAGCTGGCCATTGGGCGAATCGCGCTCCGATTAGAGAAGGGCGCGGGATGATCGCCGTCACACGCCGCCGGCCCGAGCTCGGTCTCCTCTTCTGGGTCGGCGCGATGGGCGTCACCGGCTCCGTCGCGGTCGCGGCCGCGGAGGCCGCGGGCTTCCGCCCGCAGCAGCTCGTGATCCCCGTGACCTTCATCGTGATCGCGTTCGCGCTCCACCTGTTCCTCGCCGCGCGCGGCATCCGCGGCGACCAGCTACTGCTTCCGATCGCGGCGGCGCTCACGGCGATCGGCCTCGTGCTCGTGCAGCGGCTCGCCTCGAACCTACTGGTGCAGCAGCTGTCGTGGACTCTTATCGCAGCCGGCGCGTTCGCCGCGACGATCCTCATCCCTCGCGACCTCACCGCGCTGTCGCGCTTCAAGTGGACCTGGGCGCTGCTGGGCGTTCTGCTTCTTCTGTCGCCGCTCCTTCCCGTCATCGGACGTGAGGTGAACGGCGCGCGCATCTGGATCGGTCTGGGCACGGTGACGTTCGAGCCCTGGGAAGCGGTGAAGATCCTCCTCGTGATCTTCTTCGCCGCGTATCTGGAGGAGTTCCGCGAAGTCCTCTCACAGACGCAGCGGCGGTTCGGTCCCATCCCGGTCCCGCCGCTGCCGTACTTCGGTCCGATCGTCGCGATGTGGGCGATCGCCATGGTCGTGATGGTCTTCGAACGAGACCTCGGCGCGACGCTGCTGTTCCTCGGGATCTTTCTCGCGATGCTCTACCTCGCGACCGGCGAAGCCTTCTACACGCTCATCGGGATCCTGCTGCTGCTCGTTGGCGGCTTCGCCGCGTATCACACGTTCGGCCACGTCGCGGCCCGCGTCGATGTGTGGCTGCATCCGTTCGCCGAGGAGGTTCGTTTCAGCAGCGGCTATCAGCTTGTCCAGGGGCTCTTCGCGCTCGCGAACGGTGGACTCTTCGGCGCCGGGCTCGGCAATGGAATGCCGGATCGCATCCCGGTGGTATGGAGCGACTTCGTCTTCGACGCGTTCGCAGAAGAGGTGGGCTTCGCCGGTGCGCTCGCGCTGCTCGCGCTGTACCTCCTCTTCGTCTACCGCGGCATGCTCATCGCGCTGCGCGCGCCGACGCCGTTCCTGCAGCTCCTCGCCGCCGGTCTCTCGTTCATCGTCGCGCTCCAGACGCTCGTCATCGTGGGTGGCAACGCGCGGCTGATCCCGCTCACCGGCATCACGCTGCCCTTCGTCGCCTACGGCGGTTCGTCGCTGGTGACGAACTGGATGCTCGTCGCGCTCCTGATACGCGTGAGCGACCTCACCGCGCGCGTGAAAGGCACGCCGTGATCCGCCCGATCGCCGGGGTGACGGAATGACCCGATCTATCGCCGCGAACATTCGCGGGCTCACGCTCACCATCGCGCTCGCATTTCTCGTCACGTCGGTCGGGGTCGGCTACTGGACGCTCGTGTCCGGCGAGGAGCTCTCCACGGATCCCTTCAACCCGCGGCTCGTCGCCGCGATACGCGATCGGCCGCGCGGGATCATCACGGATGGGGCCAACAACGAACTCGCCAAGAGCGTGCAGACCCCCGACGGCTACAAGCGCGTCTACTTGGACAAGACGCTCGCGCATGTCACGGGGTACGCGTCGTTCCAGTTCGGAGCATCCGGCATCGAGGCCGCGTACGCCGAGTCGCTGATCGGCCAGGATCCGGCCGATCCGCTGTCGCAGTGGCGAGCGCGCTATCTGCGCGAGCGCGTTCCGCCCGGCTCGGTGATGCTCGGTATCGACCCAAAGATCCAGCAGGCCGCCGTGGCGGCGCTCGGCAACCGGCGCGGCGCGATCGTCGCGATCGACCCTCGCAACGGCGCGATCCTCGCCTCGGCCAGCTGGCCGCAGTACGACGCCAACCTGATCTCCGATCCCGCGACGGAGGACGCCGCGTGGAAGCAGGTCAACGACGATCCCGACAAGCCGCTCATCAATCGCGTGACGCAGGGCCTCTACCCGCCGGGATCGACGTTCAAGATCATCACCGGCGCCGCCGCGATCGAGAGCGGCGTCGACCCCAACGCGAAGGTCCGTGTGGACGACCCGTGGCAGGCCGACAAGTCGTGGGGCACCTACTTCGTGCGTTCGTCGTCGCGCGCGCACGGTGATTACACGATGGCCGACGGCTACCGCCTCTCCGAGAACATCTACTTCGCGAAGATCGGTCTGCAGATCGGAGGAGCCAAGATCGCCGAGTACGCGCAGCGCTTCGGCATCGGCGCTCCGTCGCGCTGTGACATCACCGCGGCGAAGGGCCAGGTCTCGCGGACCGGAGCGCTCGACCGCCCAACGCTGATCGCCGACACCGCGTACGGGCAGGGCGAGCTCCTCGTGACGCCGCTGCAGATGGCGCTCGTCGCCGCCACGATCGGCATGGGCGGCGTGATGCCGACGCCGCATTACGCGAACGAGGTGCGCGACGCCGAGGGGCACGCGCTCCGCGTGATCGCCCCAGGTCCGTCGGGGCAGGTGATCAATCCCGAAACGGCTCGTGCCCTCACGACGATGCTCGTCGGCGCGGTCGAGGGTCCCGGCGCGTTCGCGTTCGCCGCGAAGATCGCCGGCGTGCACGTCGCGGGCAAGACCGGCAGCGCCGAGAACCCGTCCGGCGCGCCACACGGCTGGTTCGTCGGGTTCGCCCCGGCCGAGGCCCCGACCGTCGCGGTCGCGATCCTCCTCGAGAACTCGCCCAAAGGCGGCGAGGACGCCGCACCCCTTGGCGGGCGGGTCATGGCGGCTGCACTGGGCAAATGAGCCGAAGTTTCGGCTCGGTGTGAACCAACTGGCGCTATGGAGCGTTCTTTCGGGTAACAGCGGTCCGGCATTTAGCATGTT
>Ga0207653_10000147_pt1 | contig 49999 bp, 60 predicted proteins | sample KBSK5251metaG_FD_184341 | JGI IMG/M metagenome (GOLD analysis project Ga0207653, IMG submission 184341) | Corn, switchgrass and miscanthus rhizosphere microbial communities from Kellogg Biological Station, Michigan, USA - KBS K5-25-1 metaG... | ecosystem: Host-associated > Plants > Roots >... | reverse complement strand
CCCCGCATCTCGATACGCGTCTGGCGGTGTTCGGTACGCTGGGGACGCTGCTCGGCGCGATCGCGGGATCGGGAGAGAAGACACACAGGTGGGCGCGAGTGGATCTGAAGCGGGTACACATTGCGCCGGCGCCGAGCGGCGGACTCGCGCTCGGGTTTAGTATCTCGTTCTAGGGCTTCGCGAGAGCCCAGCGCGCCGCCGCTCGCTGCATCAACGCCTGCCCATGCCACGCGCACAACACGGGCACATCACCAGGGATCTGCGCCGCCAGTCTTGGATGCGCGAATAACACGACGAGCGACGCGCTCGGCACCAACCGCGCGAGCTTGGCGAGCGATGCGGGTCCCAGGTCGGCGCGGCCTTTCCAGGACCGTGGCTCGGCGTAGACCAGGACAACTCGGCTGACCCCGGGGCGCCGCCCCGGGGTCAGCCGAACCCCACCGGACTTCAACGTGGCATGAAACACGTCCCTCGGTGGGATCGTGTAGGGTCCGCCGACGTCGTCATCCACGATCGTCACGCTGAGAGTCTTGCCGAGCTGCGGCCGCTCACCGCGCAGCAAATGCACCGCCCGATCGGCCAACCCGTCCGCAAACTGCCGATGCTCTGCGAGCTCGACGTCATCCAGGCTAGGGTGCCCCGGGGCCACGACCGAGGCCCCGGGGCCTCCCCACCGCCCTACGGCCTGCTCATACCTCGCCACCGCGTCGTCCGCCCGCGCCTGCGCCACAACCTCCAGCGCACGCACGCTCCCCGCCCAATCAGTCGGATAGAGCAGCATGTCGCAGCCTGCAGTCACAGCGGCCACTGCGGCCTGAGCTTCCGGCGCCGCCGCGGTCGCGCCACCCATGATGAATGCGTCCGTCACGACGAGCCCGTCGAACCCGATCGTGCCGCGGAGATAGTCGAGCAAGACGCGCGAGAACCCCGCCGCCGCGCCGCTCGGATCCCACGCGCGAAACGCGACGAACGCCGGCATGACGCTGGCGACTCCCGCCTTCACCGCCTCCACGAACGGCGCGACATCCATCCGTTTCAGCTCCTCCTCCGCCGTGTCCACGACGGGCAGCCCTTCGTGGGAATCGGTCGTCGTGCGGCCGTGCCCCGGATAGTGCTTGGCACACGCCATGACGCCGTGCTCCTGACAACCCTTGATCCAGGCGGCGGTATGGCGACCGACGGCCGCGGGATCCGCGCCGAACGACCGCGTTTGCACGATCGGATTCCGGGGCTCGATGTCGAGATCGCACACCGGCGCGAAGACCCAGGTGAGTCCGACCGCGCGCGCCTCGGTCCCGGTGATCTGGCCGCACGCATAGGTCGCATCGAGATCGTCGAGGTAGCCGAGGGCCGCGGGGGGCGGCAGCTCGGTGAGGCCTTTCACCTGCTGGCCGGGACCGCGCTCGAAGTCGGAGCCGATGAGGAGGGGGCGCTTGGCAAGGTCGCGCAACGCACTGGTGAGTGCCGTGACCGCGGCGCGCGTGCCCCCGAATAGAATGAACCCACCGACGCCCGCCGCGAGCGCCTGCTCGATCTTCGCGCGCTCTGATCTAAAAGAGCCGCGACGCCAGCGCAGCGCCGGACACACTAGGCGCGCGCGCGGAGTCATGCGGGCGTAACGTGTCCCAGGATCCGCGGCCCCCGCGCCCCCGTGGCCGCCGGCAGATTGCCCGGCTTGCCCTGCACCGTCTGGTATCCGAGGAACGCGAACGCGACCGCCTCCTTCGCTTCACCGTCGAAGAAGAGCTGATCGAAGAGCACGACGGCACGCGGCTGCACGCGGGTCACGAGCCGCTCGATGATCGCCGGGTTCTTGGCGCCACCTCCAGATACGACGATCTCGTCGGCGTGGCTTGCCACCGCTCGCGCGATGGTCTCCGCGGTGAGCGCCGTCGCCGTCGCCACCGCGTCGTTGTCCGAGCCGCCGGCCTTTTTCACCCGCGCGAGCAGCTTGTCGGCGAACTCGATCCCGAACCGCTCGCGCCCCGTGCTCTTGGGCGGCGGCTGCGCGAAGTAGGGATCCCGCAGCAGCTCCTCGAGGAGCTTCGCGACCGGCCGGCCGCGCCGCGCGCGCTCGCCGCCCTGATCGTACGGCGCGTCGGGATCGATCCGCCGCGTGACGGCGTCGATCACCGCGACGCCCGGTCCCGTGTCGAACGCGAACGCACCGTCCGCCACGCCGCGCCGCGGCACCCAGGTGACGTTCGCCATGCCGCCGACGTTGAGCAGCCAGCGGCCGCGCTGCTCGTGGCCGAACAGCATGACGTCGGCGAGCGGCACCAGCGGCGCGCCCTGCCCTCCCGCGGCCACGTCGCGCGCGCGGAAATCGCTCACCACCTGCACGCCGACCCGCTCGGCGATCACAGCCGCGTCGCCGAGCTGAAAGGTCGCGCGGCCAGGCTCATGCCAGATCGTCTGGCCGTGTGAGGCGATGAACGTAAGGTCGCGCGGAGCGACCTTCGCTTGCGCGAGCAGCGCCAGGACGGCACCCGCGAACCGTTCGCCGAGCGCGACGTGCAAGAACGCGACGTCCTTCGGAGTGCCGCGCGCCATCGCATCGATGATCGACCCGCGCTCGGCCGAGGAATAGGGCTCCTGCCGGAACGCGACCAGCGTGGCCTGGTTGTCGCCGAGCCGCACCAGCGCCGTGGAAATGCCGTCGAGGGACGTGCCGGACATAACGCCGACGGCGAGTGCTTCCTTCATCGCTGCACGGCCGGGGGATCGCCGGCGACCGGCCGCACGAATCCGCCCGACTTTTCGAGCTGCTTCTTCGCGGTCTCGGCATCGACGCGGGTTTTCAGCATCACGATCGCAAGCTTGACACTGCCCTTGGCCCGATCGATGCCGGCGCGCGCCTCCTCGCGGCTCACGCCGCAGCACTCCATCACGATGCGCTCGCCCCGGTCGTGGAGCTTCACGCTCAAATCCATCAGATCAACCATCATGTTGCCATACGCTTTGCCGAGCCGGACCATGGCGCCGGTCGTGAGCGTGTTGAGGACGAGCTTCGTCGCGGTGCCGGCCTTGAGCCGAGTGGAACCGGTCAGCGCCTCGGGGCCCGTGACCGGATTGATGACGACGTCGCACGTCTCGCTCAGCACTTTGGGCGGCTTGCCGCAGGTCACGAACACCGTGCTCGCGCCGATCGTCTGGGCGCGGCCGAGGGCCATGCGCACGTACGGCGTCGTCCCGCTCGCCGCGATGCCGATGACGACATCGCTCTTCGTCACGCCGGCCGTATCCACGGCCGCCCCGCCGGCGTTCGCGTCATCCTCGGCGCCCTCGGCGCTTTTGACGAGCGCCGCGTACCCGCCCGCGATCACGCCGGTCACCAGCGTCGGCGGCACGCCGAACGTGGGTGGACACTCCGCGGCGTCCAGCACGCCCAACCGTCCCGACGTCCCGGCGCCGACGTAGACGACGCGGCCGCCGTTGCGAATCGCATCCACGATGAGGTCGATCGCCCGCGCGATCCGCTCGCGCTCACCGCGGACTAGCCCCGCAATCGTGGCATCTTCGGCGTTCATCAGATCTACGATTTCGAGACTCGAGGCGACGTCGATGCGTTCGGTGCGCGGATTGCGCTGCTCGGTGGGCCTGGGATCGGAGAAATCGCGGTTTGTCATGGAGGAGAATTAGACGATAAGATTACGAATGCGAAAGATCCTCGCTCTTTCCACCACGATGGCCGTTGTGGCATGCGCCGGCGCGCCCCGTCCCGCCGCCGCCCCTGCCCCCGTAGCCGGCAAGGCAGTCATCCCGTCGACCTGGACGCTGCGCTCGCGGCCCGCCACCGCGCCGCACGCGATGGTCGTCAGCGCCCATCCGCTCGCGAGCCAGGCCGGCGTCGACATCCTGAAGCAGGGCGGCAATGCGATCGACGCCGCGGTCGCCGTCGCGTTCGCGCTCGAGGTCGTTCTGCCGGACGCCGGCAATATCGGCGGCGGCGGCTTCATCGTGCATCGCACCGCCAGCGGAGAGGTGTCGGCGCTCGACTACCGCGAAGCGGCGCCCGCCGCCGCGACCCACGACACGTTCGTCGACTCGGCGGGCAATCCCACCAAGAAGAGCGAGGTCGGCCACCTCGCCGCGGGCGTGCCGGGCAGTGTCGCGGGACTGTACGAGGCGTGGAAGAAGTACGGCTCCCTGCCCTGGGCGACGGTGATCGCGCCGGCGATTCGCCTGGCGCAGGGACATGTGATCGATTCCGCGCGCAGCCGCGACATCAGGTCAGATCGCGACTTGCTGGCGCAGTTCCCGGCGAGCCGAGCGCAGTTCCTGGTCCATGACAGCGCTCCGGCGCCGGGGACGATGTGGCGGCAGCCCGATCTCGCGCGCACGCTGCAGCTGATCAGCGACTCAGGGCCCGACGTGTTCTATCGCGGCCAGATCGCCGACTTGATCGTCGCCGAAATGCAGCGCGGCGGCGGGCTGATCACCAAGGACGATCTGCGTAACTACCGCGCCAAGTGGCGCACGCCGATCCGGCTCAGCTATCGCGGCCACACGATCTACTCGATGCCGCCGCCCAGCTCGGGCGGTGTGACGATGGGCGAGATCCTCAACATCCTCGAGGGCTACGACACGCTGCCGGCGTTCGGCACGACGGCGTACGTGCATCTCGTCACCGAGGCGATGCGCCGCGCGTTCATCGACAGGAACCGCTGGCTCGGCGACCCCGACTTCGTGAGCATGCCGCTCGATCGCCTGCTGTCCAAGTCGTACGCTGCGACGCTCCGCTCCCAGATTGATCTGCAGCACGCCACGCCGACGCCGCCCCAGTCCGCGGGCAGTGGCGGCGAGCCGCTGGAGACGACGCACTACTCCATCGTGGACGCCAAGGGCAACGCGGCGTCCGTGACGACGACGTTGAACGGGGGATTCGGAAGCGGCGTGACCGTCACCGGCGCGGGATTCCTGCTCAACAACGAGATGGACGACTTCGCGACCGCACCCGGCAAGCCGAACATGTACGGGCTCGTCCAGGGCGAAGCCAACGCGGTCGCCGGCAACAAGCGAATGCTGTCGGCCATGACGCCGTCGATCGTGCTCGACTCCGCGGGCAATTTGCAGATGGTCGTCGGCACGCCGGGCGGTCCCACCATCATCACGAGTGTCGCACAAGTAATTCTTAATGTCCTCGACCAGAACATGAGTCTCCCCGACGCCGTCGCCGCGCCACGCATTCACCACCAGGCGCTGCCCGACCAGACGTACTTCGAACACGGCGGCTTGAGCGACGCCACGGTGCGGGCGCTCGAGGCGATGGGACATAAGATGGAAGAGCGCCGCGGTCACAGTGGAATTATTGCGGCGATCCAAAAGACCGCCGGCGGCTGGGTCGGTGTTGCCGATCCACGCTACGCCGGCGGTGCACTCGGCTACTAAGGAGCCCTGAATGCGCCTTGCAACGCAAAGCTCGCCCGCCGACGTCGTCATCGTCGGCTCGGGAGCCGGTGGCGGGATGGCCGCGTACGTGCTCACCCGCGCCGGCGTGAACGTCACGGTGCTCGAAGCGGGCGGGCCGTGGGACAATACGACTGACTCCGACATGCTGAAGTGGCCGTACGACTCGCCGCGGCGTGGCGCGTCCACGAAAGCGAAGCCGTTCGGCGAGTTCGACGGCTGTATCGGGGGCTGGGAGCTCCCGGGCGAGCCCTACACCGTCGCCCCCGGCGAGAAGTTCCGCTGGTGGCGCGCGCGCATGGTCGGCGGCCGCACGAACCACTGGGGCCGCATCTCGCTGCGCTTCGGCCCGCGCGACTTCAAGGCGCATACGTTCGACGGCCTCGGCGATGACTGGCCGATCAGCTACGGCGACGTCGCGCCCTATTACGACAAGCTCGAGCGGCTGGTGGGAGTCTTTGGCAGCAAGGAAAACATCCCGAATGCCCCGGACTCGATCTTCCTGCCGCCGCCCAAGCCGCGCTGCTATGAGCTCATGGTCATGCAGGCGTCCAAGCGGCTCAACGTCACCTGCGTGCCGTCGCGACTCTCGATCCTGACACAGCCCCTCAATGGTCGCGCGAAATGCCATTTCTGCGGTCAATGCGGCCGCGGCTGCAAGACGAACTCCAACTTCTCATCGACCAACGTCCTGATCGCCCCGGCCCGCGCGACCGGCAGGCTCACGCTCAAGACGAACGCGATGGCGCGCGAGATCACGCTCGACCGCACCGGCAAGGCGAGCGGCGTCACCTACATCGACACGACCGACGGCAGCGAGCATCACATCGACGCGCGGGTGGTCGTCGTCGCCGCCAGCGCCTGCGAGACGTCGCGGCTGCTGCTCAACTCGAAGTCGGCGTCCTTCCCGAACGGACTCGCGAACGGCAGTGGCACGGTGGGCAAGTATCTCACCGACACGACCGGCACCGATGCCGGGGGATTCGTGCCGAAGCTGATGGACCCGGTTCCTCACAATCACGACGGTGTGGGCGGGATGCACGTCTACATGCCGTGGTGGCTGGACAACAAGAAGCTCGACTTCCCGCGCGGCTACCACATCGAGGTGTGGGGCGGCCACGGGCTGCCGGAGGCGGGCTTCGGCGGCGGGATTCAGGACCTGAACGGCGGCGGCTATGGCAAGACGCTGAAGAACGACTATCGCCGCTACTACGGCGCGTACATCGGGTTCTCAGGCCGCGGCGAAATGATCCCCAACGAGGGCAGCTACTGCGAGATCGACCCCAGAGTCGTGGACAAGTGGGGCATTCCGGTGCTGCGCTTCCACTGGAAGTTCACCGATCACGAATACCTGCAGGTCAAGCACATGCAGGAGACGTTCCGCGCGCTCATCACGGAGATGGGCGGCACGCCGTGGGGCGACATGCCAAGCAAGGAAGACGACTACGGCATCGCGGCGGGCGGCGTCATCATCCACGAGCTCGGCGGCGCGCGCATGGGCGCCGATCCGAAATCGTCGGTCGTGAACAGCAACTGCCAGACGCACGAGGTCAAGAATCTCTTCGTGGCCGACGGCGCGCCGTTCACCTCGCAAGCCGACAAGAATCCCACCTGGACGATCATGGCTCTGTCGTGGCGGACGTCCGAATACATCGCAAACCAGCTGAAGGCGAGGGCGCTATGAAGCGGCGCGAAGCGGTAGGCGCGATGGCGATGGCCGCGCTGACGGCTGCGTTCAAATGGACGCCGGCAGAGGCGGCAAAAGCGGCAAACCTGGCGCAGACGGCGCTGAAAAGCCCGTATGCCCCCACGTTTTTCACGCCGCACGAATGGGAAACGGTCCGCCTGTTGTCGGATCTCATCATCCCCAAAGACGACCGCTCGGGGAGCGCGACGGATGCCGGCGTACCGGAGTTCATGGACTTCATGATGACCGACCGGCCCGACGGCCAAACGCCGATGCGTGGCGGGCTCGCCTGGCTCGATAACGAGTGCTACGAGCGGTTCGCCAAGACATTCGTCGCCGCGGCGCCGGCTGAACAAACCGCGGTGCTCGACGACATTGCCTGGCCCAAGAAAGCGCGGCCCGAGATGAGCCAGGGCGTCGCGTTCTTCAACATGTTCCGCGACCTGACGGCGTCGGGCTTCTGGTCCAGCAAGATCGGCGTCACCGATCTCGATTATCGGGGCAACACGTTCGTGGCGGAGTGGAATGGCTGCCCTCCGGCAGCGCTGCAGAAACTCGGCGTCCAATATGAGGATTGAATGACGAAACGGCTCGGGATTGGAATGGTTGGAAGCGGCTTCAACGCCAAGTTCCACTTGCTGGGACTCGTGGCCGTCCGGGACGCCGACGTGCTGGGCGTGTGGAGCCCCAACCAGAACAACGCCGCGGACACGGCCGCCATCGCGCGCCAGATCGGGGTGGGTCAGGCGAAGGCCTATCCCTCCATTGCGGCGATGGTGGAAGACCCCGCCATCGACGCGATCTGGCTGTCGGGCCCGAACCACTCGCGCCTCGAGAATGTCGAGGAGATCACCAGCACGCTCGAGCGCGGCAAAGGCTCGTTGCTGGGCATCGCGTGTGAAAAACCGCTGGCGCGCAATGTCAGCGAGGCAAAGAAGGTCCTCGACCTGGTCAACAAGGTCGAGCTGCCGCACGGCTATCTCGAGAATCAGGTGTTCGCGCCCGCGGTCGAAGTCGGCCGCAATCTGCTGTGGGCGCGCGGGGCCAAACTCGCCGGCCGACCCTATCTCGCGCGCGCCGCCGAAGAGCATAGCGGTCCCCACGCGCCGTGGTTCTGGCAGGGCAAGCTGCAGGGCGGCGGCGTGCTCAATGACATGATGTGCCACTCCTCGCTTCTCGTGCAGCATCTCCTGACCGATCCCACCAAGGCGACCTCGACGCTGCGCCCAACGCGCATCACCGGGCACATCGCGAGCCTCAAATGGAGCCAGCCCGCCTACGCCAAGAAGCTCGCGGCAACGATGGGAAAGGACGTGAATTACGAAAAGACCCCGTCTGAAGATTTCGCCAGCGTCATGATCGAATTCGAGACCGACGACGGCCACCGGGTCCTCGGCGAGGCGACGACTTCCTGGAGCTTTGTCGGCGCGGGGCTCCGTCTGTCCGCGGAGCTGCTCGGCCCCGAGTACTCGCTGCAGTGGAATTCACTCGACACCGGGCTGAAGCTCTTCTTCAGCCGCGAGGTGCAGGGGAAGGCGGGCGAGGATCTGGTCGAAAAGCAGAACGCCGAGACCGGCCAGATGCCGGTGGTGTCCGGCGAGGCGGCGGCCTACGGCTACGAGGCGGAGGACCGCTATTTCGTGCAGTGCTTCCTCAAGAAGCAGCGGCCGTGGCTGACCTTCGATGACGGACTGCGCGTCGTGAAGGTCTTGATGACGGCCTACATGAGCGCCGAGCAGGGCAAGACTCTCGATTTCCCGGGCCCCGGCGTCGACACTTTCGTCCCCGCAGTCGCACAAGGAACCTGGAAGCCATGATCGGCACGCTAGCTTTGTTGGTAATGACTCAGCAATGGCCGCAGCATTCGATGGATCGTCCCCGGCCGCACGTCGTCAATCCCGGGCCGCCGCCGAGTGACGCGGTCGTGTTGTTCGACGGCTCGAATCTCAATCAGTGGCGGAGCGGCGACAGCCTGCCGGCCAAGTGGACCGTGCGCGACGGCTACGTCGAAGTGAACCCCGGCACCGGCACGCTCTCCACGGCGCGCGGCTTCGGCGACGTGCAGTTACACATCGAGTGGGCCACGCCGGCCGTCGTGAAGGGCGAAAGCCAGGAGCGCGGCAACAGCGGCATCTTCCTGATGGGGATCTACGAGCTGCAGGTGCTCGACTCTTATCAGAACGACACGTATCCCGACGGGCAGGCCGGCGCGGTCTACGGCGAGAATCCGCCGCTCGTCAATCCCACGCGGCCGCCCGGCCAGTGGCAGGCATATGACATCATTTTCCATCGGCCGCACTTCAAGGCGGACGGGACGCTCGAGCGTCCAGCGCGGATGACGGTGCTGCTGAATGGAGTTCTGATTCAGGACAATTTCGAGTTGGTGGGACCGACTGCCAACCAAGCGCGGCCGCCGTACAAAGCGCACGCTGACAAGCTTCCCTTACGACTGCAAGATCACGGGAATCCAGTACGATATCGCAACATCTGGGTTAGAGAGCTGGAATAAGCGCCCAGAAGTTAAGAGACGCCGCAGACGCAACAGACGCAGCAGTGGCCGCCAGCTTACAGGCTGACGGCCACTGTTGCGTCTGTGGTGTCTGTTGCGTCTCTACCTAACTGTTTGCTGGCCGACTTCCGTTGCTGGAGCTTTTGAAGAACACGGCGAAGAAGATCAACACCGCCGCCGCGAAGGCAGCCGGCAAAATCCAGAAACTCTGCCACTGCGGCAACGTCAACGCGGTCGCGCCGGCGAGGAAGCGATCGTACACATTGCCCGCAATCTGCGCGCCGATCAGCATCCCGACGCCATACGTCACGAGCACGAGGAAGCCTTGCGCCTGGCCGCGCACGGCCGGCGTTGATTTCTTGTCGACGTAGATCTGGCCCGTCACAAAGAAGAAGTCGTAGCAGGGTCCGTGCAGCGCGATCCCGAGTACGATCATCCAGAAGACGGCGCCGGGAGCAGCCAACGCGAAGAGCGCATACCGCAGTGCCCAGGCGCCCATCCCCATGAGCAGCATCTTCTTCACGCCGAGTCGCGCAAACAGCAACGGCATGATCAGCATGAAGAAGGTCTCGGAGAACTGCCCGACCGTCTGCGTGGCGGCGATCTTCTGGACGCCGGCGGCGCCGAGGAAGAGCTGCGTGAAGTTGTAATAGACCGCGAGCGGGATGCAGAGCAGCAGTGACGCGGCGATGAAGACGTAAAACGGCCGGTCGCCGAGCTGCTTCAGGGCGTCGAGCCCCGCGATGCTGCGCAGCGACACGGGCTGGCCGCGGCCGGGCGGCGGCGTGTGCGGCAGGGTCAGGCAAAAGACGCCCAGCACTACGCTCGCGATCCCGGCGGTGTACAGCGGCATCGCGGTCTGCTCCGGAACCACTCCCGTCAGCTTGCCCAGCAACAGGCTGATGAACAACCCCGCCGCGATCCAGCCGATCGTGCCAAAGACCCGGATCAGCGGAAACTGCTGTTCCTGCGACTGGATGTGATGGAACGCCAGGCTGTTCGCGAGACCGAGCGTCGGCATGTAGCAGAGGTTATAGAGCAGCAGCAGCAGGATGAACGTCGTGGGCTCGGCGGCGAAGCGAGGTGCGGCGCACAGGACGAAGCCACCGACGATGTGCAGGACCGCGAGGACCTTCTCGGTCGCGAAGTACCGGTCCGCCACGAGTCCCAGGAAGAACGGCGCGACGATGGCCGCCACGGGATTCACCGTGTACGGCCAGTGCGTCAGCGTCGCCATGCCGTGATTCGTCATGTACACGGCGATCGACGTGTACCACGCCCCCCAGACGAAAAACTGGAGGAACATCATCGTTGACAGCTTCGTGCGGATCACTCGGTCAGGATGCCGCGACCGCGAGTTCCTTCGTCAGCCGGATGATGATATGCGCCCCCGCTGGTAAGACGATGTCCGAATCCTTGGACGACGCGGCGACACCCGCACCCGCGATGCCCCCGATCACGCCGCCGACGATCGTGCCCTTCTTGTTCCCGCCGAGCACGCGGCCCAGGATCGCTCCGGCGGCCGCCCCGGCTCCCACCTTCGCGGCGTCACCGGTGGTGACGCCGCGGCCCTTGTGGACCGTCTCGAGCGAGTCGACCGATGCGTCGATCGGGTACGAGGTGCCGCGTACAGTGATGCTCGCAACGCTCAACGTCAAGGTCCCCGGAGTGCTCGGATTGGGGGACGGTTTCACGTCGGTAATCTTGCCGTTGACGAGGGAGCCGGCCGGAATCACGACCTTCCCCGCCGCGTTCCGCACGTCGTCGACCACGCGGGCGCTGAACGCATCACCCGGTTTGGCGGTGCGCGATGAAATCGTGTCGACGGCCGCCATGTCCATCGTGGTGCCGGCGGCGAGCCGCGACATCGCAGGCGGCGTCGGACGGCGGACCACCGGAGGCCGCGTCACGGGCGGCGGCGCGGCCGGCTGCGGCGCCGGTGCCGGCGGGTTCGCCGGCACGTCGTGCATCTGACCCGTCGACTCCGCGGGCGCGAGCGTCAAATTGCGCGCCGTCGAGTCGGTCGTCTGGCTCTGGTCCTGCGCCTTCTGACAGCCACTCAACGCGAATACGGCGATAGTCGCCAAAATCGCTGACCGATTCATTGGGTCCTCTCTCTTACTGCGGTTGGCAATGGGTACCCGCACCGGTGCTGCAGGTTCTATAAACGGTCCCGCAAGAACTCAGGCGTCAGCCCGCGGAGATAGCCCGCGAGCAACGTGAAACTGTCGGTCACCAGCAGAATGCCCAGGACGATCAACATCGCTCCGGCGATCCGATCGACCCATACTATGTACGGTCTGAAGCGCTGAAACCAGACCAGAAACCGGTCCAATGCCAGCGCGGTGAGCAAGAACGGCACCGCGAGGCCGAGAGCGTAGACCGCGAGCAGACCGATTCCCTGCCCGAGCCCCTCCTGCGTCGCCGCCAACGTCAGAATGCCGCCGAGAATCGGCCCGATACAGGGCGTCCAGGCCGCGCCGAATGTGAACCCGACGACCCCGGAGCCGAAGTAGCCGAGCGGTTTGCGCGCCAGCTCGATGCGCCACTCGCGCATGAGGAGCGCGGGCCGCAAGAAACCGAGCAGATAGATCCCAAACAGAATGAGCAGCACGCCGCCCACCCGGCCGAGCCACACCTGATAGTCGCGGAGCAGGTGTCCGACCGCCGATGCTCCCGCGCCGAGCAGGACGAACACCAGCGAGAACCCGGCGACAAACCATAATGCGTGCAGCAGCGCGGTGCCGCGCCGCCGTTCGACTTCCTCCACCGTCATCCCGGTCAGGTACCCGATGTAACTCGGGATCAGCGGCAGCACGCACGGAGAGAGGAAACTCAGTAGTCCCGCCGCGAATGCAACTACCACATTACCCGCAGAACGCGACGGCCGACACGACGGTGGTCCAGCGAGCGTCGGCCCCGCACTCGGCGGTCGACGTCACGTTCATCGTGCGGACGATTTCGCCCGAGAGCAGCCATTGCTCGCGGCGCTCGTCCCACGCCTTGTCGGCCTCGAACGGGACACCCAAAACCGTCGCGAGCATCGAGGCAGCCAGGTCTTCAGCGTATTCCCCGGAGACGGTCTCGTTCTGGCCGTAGCTGTGATGCTCCGAGATGTAGCCGTGATGCGACGGGTCGGCCGGCATCGCCACGCCGATCGACGCCGCGACGAGCCGGCTGGGCTCGTTCGTGGCGGACTCCGCGATCACCGCGAACACGACCTGCCCCGGCTTGAGCATGCTCATTCCCTCTTCGCGATCCACGAGCTCACAATGCGGAGGGAAAATCGAGCTGACGCGCACCAGGTTGAAGTTCGCGAGGTGCGCATCGCGCAGCGCCATCTCGAAGCTGGTGAGTTTTTCCTTGTGCCGGCCAACGCCTTTGGTCAAAAAGGCCTTGGTCGGGATGAACATTCGTGAGTCAATCAACTCGCGACTACCTCCCCTCGTACCATACCGCGGGACCTAACTCGACCGGCGGCTCCGTATCGCCGCCCCGGTCCACCATCGACTGCATCACGTGCGCCAACACTTCAGCCGGACTGAGCGCGACCTCGACGACTTCGACCTTCGCCTGCCCGCGCTCCTTGCCGCGCACCACGAGCATGTATTTCCCCGTGTAGACGCGCAACCGGCCATCCGCGGCTTTGCGCGTCACCACCGCGGTGCCCCACTCCTTGCCTTCCCGCTTGATCGGCTGGAAGACGTAAATCGTCTCGACCTCGGCCGGCGGCACCTGCGCCTCCACGGCGGCCGCGAGCTTCGCCCACCCCGGACCCTGTCCGGGGGGGGGGGCTAACGGTGCAAAACTGCCGGCGCCGAGGCTTGCCATCGCTCCACATAGAAGCGCAGGACGTGCATGAAATCCTGCGCATTAGTGACGACACCGTAGGCCTGATGCGTGCCACGATCGCGTAACTTTGTGACCACGAACTCGGTTTGATCCACGCAAATCGTCGTGAGCGGCCGGATGTCTTCCGTCACTCCCGTGTCCACGAACGCGGGCAGCATGTTGCCCACCGCGATCGCGTGCAGCGCCGTCGCCACGAAAATGGCGAATGTCGCGGTCGCGGTGTGGGACCGCATGGCGTCCTGCGCGGCCAACGTATCGGGAATAACGTCCGGCAGCGGCCCGTCGTCGCGAATCGATCCGGCAAGCACATACGGGATCTGATGGGTGACCAGGGCGTGCATAATGCCGCTCTTGGCGATGCCCTGTCCCACCGCTTTTTCGATCGAGCCCGCGCGCCGAATCGCGTTGATGGCGCGCATGTGCAGCCCGTGTCCGCCTTCGACGCTTTCTCCCGAGCTCGACATGCCGAGCGTCGTGCCGAAGATCGCGGCCTCGAGATCGTGCACGGCGACGGCGTTTCCGCCGAACATCGTCTGCACATAGCCGTTCTCGATGAACCAGATCATGTCGTCGCGGGCGCGGGCATGCACCAGCGCCGGACCGATCACCCACAGGACCTTGCCGCCGCGCTGCTTTTCTTCGCCGAGCAGCTGCGCGAGCACGCTGTAGTCCACCGGCCGCTCGCGCGACACTTCCGTGGCCATGAAGCGGAACTCGTTCGGGCTGCGCGTCCCGCCGAGAAATCCTTCGACGTGCACGAAGATCCCTTCGCTCCCATCTTCGGCCGCTCCCACAGCAACTTTATCGCCCCGCCTGACTCTTCTCGGTTCAGTAACGAGCAGAGCATCCTTCGCCTGTACGATTACGCAATCCATGCGCGGCAGCCGCGGACGGCGCCATTCGCCAGGCAGCTTGACGTACGTCGGCAGGTTCGTGGTCGAAAAAAAACCGTCGGGCAGGACCCCGTCGGCGGGTGCGGGCGTGAATCGCGCGTCGGGCGCGCTCGCCAGCGGCGCCGCGGCAAAGTTCGGTGGTCGGTACTGAAACCGGGGGCGACTCACAGGGAGGGTCAAAATACCCGAACCGAAACGGCTTTCACAAGAGTGAAACCGGATCGCGATCGACGCTGACGGCGCGATGCGCCTTCGCGCGCCACGCGCGCACCACCCGGCCGAGCACGCGTGGCTCCGCCGCCTTCGTGAGCACGTGCCAGCGCCACTTTCCCTTGAGCCGCATGAGCGGGCACGGCGCGGGCCCGAGCACCGTGAGCGCACCCTCGAGGTGCTCTGTCGACGCGCGCCGAAGCCACGCCGCCACGCGCTCGGCTAGCTCGGCGGTCTGAGCGTGGTCGTCGGTGGCGATGACAAACCGAACCAACCCCGTGCGTGGAGGATATGGAGGGGCTGGAGGTGACCGCAGGGGCAGTTCCGCCGCCGCAAACTGCGAGACCGAATGCGCCGCGGCGGCGCGAATGGCGTGGTGGTCCGGCGCGCGCGTCTGCACGAACACGCGTCCGCCCTTCGGGCCTCGCCCCGCCCGCCCGGCGACCTGGGCCACAAGCTGAAACGTGCGCTCGCCGGCGCGAAAGTCGGGAAAGTGCAGCCCGGTATCGGCATCGACGACCCCGACGACGGTGACGTTCGGGAAGTCGAGCCCCTTGGCGATCATCTGCGTGCCGAGCAGGATATCGACCTCGCCACGCGCCACGCGCTCGAGGATGTGGTGGTGCGCCCACTTGCTCGTGGTCGTGTCGAGATCCATCCGCGCGATGCGGGCGCGCGGGTAGCGTAGCTCCAGGAAATGCTCGAGCTGCTGCGTGCCCAGGCCGCGCAAGCGCTGGGTCTCGTGGCCGCAGACCGAGCAGGTATTCGGCACTGGCACTTCGTGGCCGCAGTAGTGGCAGCGCATCGCCGGCGGCGTCTGATGCACCGTGAGCGCGATGGCGCATTGCGGACAGCCCGGCACGTTGCCGCAGGCGGGACACTGCACGAACGTCGCAAAGCCGCGGCGGTTGAGCAGGAGAATGACCTGCTCGCCCTTCTCCAGCGCACCCGCCACGCCCACATCCAGCGCTTCGCTCCACGGGATCACGCCCCCCCCCGTCTCCGCGGCAGCGATGCGCGGTGCGCTGCGCAGGTCGACGACCTCGACCGGCGGCAGCGGCCGCGCCCCCACGCGATCGGGCAGCGCGAATGTGACGATCCTGTCATCGCTGAGCGTTTCGAGCGATGGGGTGGCGCTGCCGAGCAGCAGGCGCGCTCCTTCGAGCCGGGCGCGCATCGCGGCGGCGTCCCGCGCATGATAGCGCGGCGCCGACCCCTGCTTGTAGCTCGGCTCATGTTCCTCATCGACGACGATCGCGCCGAGCCGCTGTACCGGCGCGAAGACGGCAGACCGCGGCCCGACCGCGACCAGCCGCTCGCCCCGGCGCAGCGCCCGCCAGGCATCGGCGCGCTCCCCGTCGGAGAGCCCGGAATGCAGGACCGCGACCTTGTCGCCAAAGACGCCGCGCACCCGGGCAACCGTTTGCGGCGTCAGCGCGATCTCCGGGACGAGCAGGATTGCTCCGTTTCCCGACTGCACGACGGCACGAAGCACGTCGAGGTACACGAGTGTCTTGCCTGAGCCCGTGACACCGTGCAGCAAGACAGGCTGCTCGACGTCGGTACCAAGAATCCCCTGCACTACACGGCGCTGGTCCTCCGTGAGCGAGGGGGGTGGAGGTGTCGATAGGTTTGCAAACGGATCCCGTATCTCGGGCACGTGGTCGATGCGGGCGAGGCCTTGCTCCACCAGGCCCTCGAGCGCACTGGTCGACAGGTTGAGCTGCTTGACGAGATGGGACACCGGGGCCGAGCCCCCGAGTGCTTCGACGGTCTCGTAGACCGCCCGCCGCTTGGGCGCCCGTTTGAAGCGCCGCTCGCGCTCGAGCAGCGAGTCCATCCCGTTGCCGGTGAGCACGAGCACCCGCTCCGCCGCGGGCGCCGGCCCGGCGGGCCGCGCCACGCTCCACAGCGGTCCCGGCAGAATCGCCCGCAGCGCGAGGCCAAGCGGGGCACCGTAGTAATCGGAGATCCAGCGGCCCAGCTCGAGCAGCGGCGCGGAGAGTGCGGGCTGATCATCGGGAGCGGCGACAATAGGTTTTACGACGACGCCCGCAGACGGCAGACGGCTCACGGCATCAATAACGATTCCCACCACACTCCGCCGTCGTAACGGCACCACCACGCGCGCACCGGGAACGACGCGCGCCGCCAGCGCTTCAGGGACTTCGTAGATGTAGGAGCGGTTTACTGGAACCGGGAGGACGACTGCGGCATATGTCATCGCCGCCGTACACCGAGTCCTGGCTCAGCCGGCAGCCGAATCTGGCCGTGGTCGATGGTGGCGCCGGTGAACGGATCGTCCACCGTGAGGGCCGCGCCGTCGAGATCGGCTGCATCCACGAGCGGCGTGAAGTGCGCCGCCGCCGTGATGCCGAGCGACGTTTCGATCATGCAGCCGACCATGACCAGCATGCTGTGGGCGCGCGCCGTGGCGATCATGCGCAGCGCTTCGCGCAGCGAGCCGCACTTGGCGAGCTTGATGTTGATGCCGTCGACCTTGCCGGCGAGCCGCGGGATGTCGGCGGCGACCAGGCAGCTTTCGTCCACGACGACCGGCAGCTGGTGCTTGGCCGCAACCTTCTGCACTTCAGCCAGGCCATCCAGATCGTCCGCCGCGAGCGGCTGCTCCAAAAACTCGACGCCGTATTCCTTGAGCTTCGGAATCATCTGCTTGGCGCGCTTCACGTCCCACCCGGCGTTCGCGTCTACGCGAATCGGCTTGTCGGTGGCGTCGCGAATGGTGCGCAGGATCTCTTCGTCGTGATCGGTCCCGAGCTTGATCTTGAGGATGGGATAGTCCTTAGCCTCTTGGACCTTAGCCCTGATCTTTTCCGGCGTGTCGAGGCCAATCGTGAAAGTCGAGAGCGGAGCCTTGGTGGGATCGAGCCCCCAGAGCCGCCACACCGGCTGCCCGAGCTTCTTGCCCACGAGATCGTGCAGTGCCGCGGACAGCGCCGCCCGTGCGGCCCAGTTCTTCGGCACGACCTTTTCCCAGCGCGCCTCGGCGCCCTCGAGATCGAACGGGTCACGCGGCAGGTGCGCGGCGAGCTTCGAGAAGGCCGCGAGCACCGTCTCGAGACTCTCGCCGTAAAACGACGAGGGATCCGCCTCGCCCCATCCCTCCTGGCCGTCGCCGTCCACCAGACGCACCCAGGCGCGCTTGTAGCCGTTCGTCGAGCCTCGCGCGATCGCGAAGGGATGGCGCGTGGTGATGGAGCACTGCTCGACCTGGAGCTTTAGAGCCATCGCTGTCTCTTGAGCCACCACATGATGACGGCGGACGTGACGGCCATGACGATGAGAGCACCGTAAAAGCCGTACGGATCATGGGTGAAGGGCATCTGGCTGAAGTTCATCCCGAAGATCCCGCCGATGACGATCAGCGGCAGCGCAATCGTGGCAACGATCGACAACTGCTTCATCACGGTGTTCAAGCGGTTCGACGTCTGCGACAGATAGGTCTCGAGCACGCCTGCCATGAGATCCCGCACCGTGTCCATCGACTCCACAATGCGAATCGTGTGATCGTACACGTCGCGGTAGTACAGCTGGGTGTCCTGGCGAATGAAGCTGCAGGGCCGGTTGGTGAGGACGTTCAGCACCTCACGGAGCGGGCCGATGTGGCGCCGGAGCGAAAAGGCCGCCCGCTTCGCCCTGAAGATCTCGTGAATCAGCTGCGGGTCGAACTTCTCGAACAGCCGCTCTTCCAACCCGTCCACCATGACGTTGAGGCTTTCGACCAGCGGGAAGTACGCATCCACCGACTGATCGATGATGTTGTGCATCGTCATCTCGGCGCCGCGCCCGAGCAGCTCGGGATTGCGTTGCAAGCGCTCGCGCACGACGGCACAGCTCTGCGACGGTAACGCGTGCACCGTCACCAGGAAGTTCTTGCCGAGGAAGAAATACAGGTTCGAGGTGGCGAGATCGTAGGGCTCCGGCGTGCCCTCGTCGAAGCGGATGACCGCCATCACCACGAAGACGTAGCGGTCGTACTCCTCGAATTTGACGCGCGAGCCGGGCGACATGGTGTCTTCGATCGACAACGGGTGGAACGCGAACACTTTTTCGAGCAGCGCGAGCTGATGCATGTTCGTGCTGTCGATGTCGACCCACAGCTCCCCGTCCCCGCTCTGCAGGATTTCGCGGATGCGCGCGGGGGAGAAGTCCTGCTCGAGCGTGCCGTCGGGCCGCCGGTAGATGCTCGCCGGCCAACTCTTCGAGGCTTGGGGGGCGGTGGTAGCTGTCACAAACTCAAGATAGCGCGCGCACGTGCGCCACGACACCAGCAGCGAGCAGATCGAGTCGGTAGCCGCCCTCCAACACGCCGACGACGGGACGCGTTCCCATGCGCTCGCGCAACGCTTCGGTCCAGTGGACGATGTCGTCGGGCTCGAGCGTGAACTCGCCGAGCGGATCGCCCGCGAGGGAGTCGAATCCCGCGGAGATGAGCAGCATGTCGGGGTTCCACTGCGCGAGCGCCGCATCGACCCCGGCAAGGAAGTCGCGCGCGTAGACGGCGCGCGGCAGCCCGCCCGGCCGCGGGATGTTGAACACGTTGCCGACGCCTCGCTCGTCCGCCGCGCCGGTGCCCGGATACCAGGGGTACTGATGCATCGAGACGAATCGAATCGAGGGATCGTGCTCCACCAACGCCTGCGTGCCGTTGCCGTGGTGCACGTCCCAATCGACGATCAGCACGCGCGCGGAGCCAAGCGCCTGTGCGTGGCGCGCGGCGAGGACGACGTTGTTGAGGAAGCAGAACCCCATCGCGCGCGCGGCGAGCGCGTGGTGGCCGGGCGGGCGCGTGATGCCGAACGCGCGCCCGGTCTTGAGGCCCTGCTCCACCGCCGCCAGCGCGACGCCCGCGGACGCCAGCACGCTCTCCAGACTCCGGGGGCCCAGGAATGTGTCGGCATCGAGGGCACCACCGCCGCGCCCGGCCAGCGCTTCCAGCAGGTCGAGGTATTCAGCGGGGTGAACGCGTTCGATTGCGTCGCGAGTCGCCTCAGGCGCCTCGACCCAGGAGATGAGTGTCGCAAGCTCGGGGCTGCGAAGCGCCTCGAGCACCGCTTCGAAGCGCTGCGGGCGCTCGGGATGCCCGGCGCCGCCGTAGTGATGCCGGCACGCCGGATTCCAGACTACTGCGGTGGACACCTAGTTTTGGCGGCGGCTGTGCAGCAGCTGGCGCAGCGACTCCACTTCCTGCTTCATCTCTTTCCGCGCGTCGGCCAGCTCCCGCATCGCCCGGCGGTACCAGAACCATCCGATCACGACGAGCACGGCGGCAACGGTGAACACCGTGCCCCAGATGTAGCGGTTCACGATGAACAACAAGGCCGCGTTGAGCAACAGAAACCCGACGGCGAAGATCGTCACGCCACGGGTAAACGCGTACGTGCTCATCGCACCGGTTGCCGCCGGCCGGGCAGCACGATGAACGGGGCGTTCGGCACGGCGCCGAGTGCCCGCATGGTGGTGGATTCGTCGAGGACCTGGGCGCCGCGGAACTTCACGATGCAGGCCTGCTCGCTCGCAGTCGTCTTGAGCGCGGCCTTCAGCGCCTGATGCTTCAGCTGGGCGACGGTCGTCGTGCCATCGACCTGCACCGCGACTTGCTCCCATGCCGACGTCACCATCACCCGCACAGCGTAGCGCTCGCCAACGGCCGTCATGCCACCTCCACGCGCGACGCGAGCGGCAGCGTCGAGAGGAAGCGGTCCAGCGCCTGATCGAAAAACAAGGTCGAGGCGCGCACGCGTGTGACACCGGTTTCTTTCTCCTCCCAGGCGCTGATGACGACCTCCTCACCGCCCTGGCCGCGCAGCGTCACGAACGTGGGACCTGACTTCTCCAGGAATGCCGCGGCATTGGGAACGCGCTCGGCGAAGAACTGCTGCGCGCGCGCCAGCACGTCGGACGGCGCGAGAGACACGGTGACGGTATGGATCATGGGGTCTTGAGGATCGTGATGCCGGTCGGCTGGCGGGGAATCGGGATGCTGGCGACGCGCGCGCGCGTCGTGAGGTCGATGACGTCCACGGCGCCGGGATCGATTCCGACGCTCTCCTGCGAGATGAACGCCCAGCGCCCGTCGGGCGAATAGGCCACGCCGTGCGGGAGCGGCTTCGACGTCGGGATCTTGACCACTTCGGTCAGGCTCTGCGCATCGATCAGCGACACGCTCTGCGCCTTCTTGTTGGTCACGATCACCCACTTGCCGTCGGCCGAGGGCTCGACGTTGTACGCACCCGTCCCCACCGGGATCTCCTGCACCAGGTCGAGCGATCCGGCGTCAAGCACCTGCAGCGTGTTGCCGTGATTGCACGCGACGTACAAGCGGCGGTCGTCTGGTGAAACCGAGACGAACGTCGGCATGCAATCGTGAGCTGCTGGCGTGCCGTGGATGGGTGGACCGGCGGAGGCTTGCTGAGGCATCTCTCCCGTCTTGTGACGGCGGCGAATCCGGAAGCTCTGCCGATCGATCTCGAGAATCTCATCCGAGTTCATGCACGACACGTACACCAGCGTCCCGGCGTGATTGGCCTTTACGCCGTGCGGCATGTCGCACGCGGGAAGATTGGTGAGCGGCGTCATCGTGGCGGTCTGCACGATCGTGACGACGTTCATGCGCGGGTGATCGCCGTGGAAATCGGAATTCGCGACGAACGCCAGCGCGCCGTCGGGCGTCAGCCCGATCGTCGTCGGAAACATCTCGACCTGCGCCCGGCCCAGCAGAGTGTCGCTACCTGCGCTCATCTTCCAGAGCGATCCGTACGGCGTGCCGTGCGCGATCGTCACGTACCAGGCGGACCCGTCGGGAGAGACCGCGACGTTGTGCGGGCCATCGATGTCGGCGGGCATGATACCGACCGGCACGACCTTCGCGACGGACAGCGACGTCCCGTCCCAGGTGAGCTGGGTGACGATGTCACCCGATTCACTGGCGACCAGAATGCGGTAGCCACCCGGAGGCGAGAGGGCGAGGCCGGCCAGCGCGCCGAGTACGGCGATGAGACGCATCGGCAAAAGATAGCCTGTTTTTATTTGGGAGCCTCCGGCCAGCGCGTGTCCGGCCGCGCCGGCGGGGGCTGCTCGGCATCCAGCCGGTCGGCACGAATGTCGGCATAGATGAAGTTCTCAGGGGCCACGGGCGAATCCGCGAGACGGCGCAGCATGGCGAGCTGGCCCACGTGGGTCATGGCGTCCGCGAACGGCCCCTGCAACAGCTGCTCGGTGGAGAGCGAGCACGGCGCCCCGCTCGCGAGTAGCTCGCCTACTTCCTGTAGCATCGTGTGGAAGCGCGCTACTTCATCGTTGAACGTCGGCAACGGTTCGGGCCGGTACGATCCGCCCTTGAAGAATGTGCGCACGTACCCCATCAGACTCGTCATGTGTCGCACCAATTCGACCGGCGTGCGCGCGCGGTTGCCGGCATTGAATGTCGCATAATGCTCCGGCGCGCCACGCAGCGCCTTCTGGGTGCGGTAGGCGATGGCGCCGAGAAAATGGCGGAGCAGCTCTCGATCTCGATCCATCAGCGGCGGAACACGAAGAAGACCGCTCCGCACATGCAGAGCGCGGCCCAGACGTAATTCAGCCGCACCGGCTCCTTCATATAGAAGGCGGCAAACGGCACGAAGACGCTGAGCGTGATGACTTCTTGAAGAATCTTGAGCTGGCCGAGCTGGAGCTGGGAATGACCGATGCGGTTCGCGGGCACCTGGAGCAGGTACTCGAACAGGGCGATCCCCCAACTCACCAGTGCCGCCACGATCCAGGGCTTCTGGCTCAAATGCCGGAGGTGCGCATACCAGGCGAACGTCATGAAGATGTTGGAGAGGATCAGCAACCCGACCGTCTTGGCTATTACCGGCATCCGAGATTCCCTGGGAAGAGTCACAACTATTTTAGCACGCGCAGCACCTCCCGCGCGGCGCGGCGGCCGCTCGCCAGCGCACCGGCGACCGTGCCGATCTGCGGCCCGTCGGTCGCTTCGCCCGCAAAGAAGAGGGTCCCATCGACGGGCCGGCCCAGCGCGCGTGGGGCGCCGATGCCACCGACACCGATGTAGCTGTAGGCGCCCAGCGCAAACGGATCGGCGTGCCAGTCGTGACTGGCGGAGGCATCGAGCTGATCCTCCAGCTCGCGCCGCGGGACCGCCAGAATCTCGGACAAGGCGACCAGCGTGCGCTCGAGCCGCGATGGCGGCTCCTCGGCGAGGATGTCTTCTGCGGCGACGGCACCGACATACCCGACCAACACCGGCGAGCGCACGGGGAGCGTGGTCCACCACGTCGGCACCTCGGCGCCGTGCCCGTGCACGAAGTTCAGCGCGCCACGATCCCTACTGGATGGCCCGCGCCGCTCCCGCAGGAATTCCGCGTCATCCCAGAAGGCCTCCCTGAACCGGAGCACGATCTTGAACACCTGCCCCGTCTCGAGACCCGCCAGGGCGCGCTGTTTGGCCGGGAGCGCCGGATCAAACCGCAGCATGCCGGCCTTGAGAACGGCGATCGGCAGCGTGATCAGGGCCGTGCGCGCGGTAACGGTGGCCAGTGGCGCGCGGTCCGCGCCCCGGCAGCCCACGCGCACTTCGCCGCGTTTCCAGTCCACCGTCTGGGCGACGGTGCTGAGCCGCAGCTCGGTCCGGTCGGGATCCAGCCCGTCCCGCAGCCATTTCATGAGGGCATCGCCGCCGTTGGCGATGCGGAACTGACCGCCGCTGACTTCGTCGCGCTCGGTGGTTCCCCGGGCCTCGACCGCGAGCGACTGCGCGCTGAGCCGGTCGGGGTGCGCGGCGTAAAAGCCCTGGAGGAAATCGCGGAGCATCCCGCGCCGTGCCGGCGGCACGCTCGGCGAGTCGAGATACTCGCTCACCGGAAAGTCGCGGCCGAGGCGCGCGAGCCGGCGGGCGAGATCGTGATTCATGCGATCGACGAGCTCCCAGAACCCGTCCAGCGGCTTGAACGCGCCGCCCGCGGCGAGCTCATGGGTATCGGGCAGCTCCAGCACCGCGAGCCCCGCGGCCTGCGCGAGCGACAGGGTTTCGGCGCCCTCGCCGTGGATGAACTCGGCGCCGAGCTCGAGCGGGACAGGCGAGCGGGAATCGTGCTGGGTGAGAATTCGGCCGCCGACGCGCGGCCGTGCTTCGATGATCGTGACGCTGAGACCGGCATGCGAAAGATCGCGCGCGGCCGCGAGTCCCGCGGCTCCGGCACCGAGGATCAGGACGTCAACGCGTTTGCGATCGTGTGCCATGGCCAGCGCCTAGAGCAGCGCGCGCAAGGCGGTTTCGATTTCGGAATTCGGGACGGCGCGCGCGCCCAGGTCCCGCGCGGCGCGCAGCTCGGCCGCATCGACGTGCGAGCCGAATGCGAGCACCGGCACGCCGCGGCCCACCAGGTCGGCGATGCGTTGCGGGACGTCGGGTTTTCCCAGCTCGACGACGGCGAGGTCGTAGGGTTCTTCGCGTGCCCGTTCTGCTCCACTCGCCGTGAGAACCGCCTGCAGCTTGCCGCGGAAGAACAAGTCGCGGCAATCGACGAGGACCCGCTTCACCCCGCCAGCTTCTGCGTCAGATATGCGACGAGCTGTGCCGTGGCGACGCGGTCCTGCTTGAGCGTGTCGCGGTCGCGGACGGTCACAGTCTGATCCTGAGTGGACTGGCCGTCGATGGTGATGCCGTAGGGGGTGCCGGCCTCGTCCTGGCGGCGGTAGCGGCGGCCGATCGATCCGCCGTCGTCGTAGAACACATTGAAGTGCCGCCGCAGATCGTCGTGAATCTTGTGCGCCACCTCCGGCATGCCGTCCTTGTTGACCAGCGGAAACACCGCGGCCTTCAGCGGCGCAAGCGACGGCTTCAGTTTCAAGACGACGCGCGTGTCGCCGCCCTCCGCCGCCTCTTCGCCGCCGACTTCTTCTTCTTTATAGGCGTCGCACAGCACGACCAGCGTCGTCCGGTCCGCTCCCGCCGAGGTCTCGACCACGTACGGAATGAACTTCTCGTTGGTCTTCGGATCGAGGTACTCGAGCTTCTTGCCGGCATGCTGCTGGTGGTTCGTCAAATCGAAGTCGGTCCGGTTGTGAATCCCCTCGAACTCCTGCCAGCCGAACGGGAACTCGTACTGGATGTCGTACGCGTCCTTGGCATAGTGCGCCAGCTCATCGGGACCGTGCTGATGCCAGCGGAGTTTCTCCTCGCGAATCCCGAGGGCCTTGACCCAATTCATCCGCTCCGTGCGCCAGGTCTCGAACCACTCGGTTTCGGTGCCGGGCTTCACGAAGAACTGCATCTCCATCTGCTCGAACTCGCGGGTCCGAAAGATGAAGTTTCCGGGCGTGATCTCGTTGCGGAACGCTTTGCCGATCTGCGCAATGCCGAAGGGGATCTTTTGGCGCGAGGACTGCTGCACGTTCAGGTAGTTGACGTAGATGCCCTGCGCCGTCTCGGGACGCAGGTAGACCACGGAGGCTTGTTCCTCCACCGGCCCCATGAACGTCTTGAACATCAGATTGAACTGGCGCGGCGCGGTGAGCGTGCCTTTGCTGCCGCACACGGGGCACTGCGCGTCCGGCTGTCCCGGCGTGCCCTTGATCTTCGGATCGTCCGCGCGGAAGCGGTTCTTGCACTGCTTGCAGTCCACCAGGGGATCGGTGAATCCGGACACGTGCCCGGATGCCTCCCACACCTTGGGATGCATCAGGATGGCGGCGTCCAGGCCTTCGATGTCGTGACGCTCGTGCACCATCGACCGCCACCAACGCTCTTTGATGTTCTTTTTGAGCTCGACCCCGAGCGGGCCGTAGTCCCAGACGGAGCCAAGCCCGCCGTAGATCTCGGAGGATTGAAACACGAAGCCGCGCCGCTTTGCCAGCGACACGAGCTTTTCCATGGTTTTGTCTGCGGTTGCGGGCGGCATAAGGAGCCGGAAGTTACAAACCCAGCGCCTCGCGCGCGACCTGCTCAGCCATTTGGGCTAGCGCCGTCGCATCAAGCATCCGTCCGTCGCCGTCGCCCCCCACCGTATGCACGCCGATCATCCCTTCCACCCGCCCGGCAACGACCGCCACCTTCTTCCTGGCGGCCTGGGCGCGTCGCACCACTTCTCCCGGCGCCTTTCCAACCAGCGACGTCCTGTCGAAAACCCCTTCACCCGTGATGACGAGGTCCGCCTTGGCCAATGCCGCATCGAAGCCGGCGCGCTCCAGCACCCACTGCGCGCCAGCGGCTAACTCCGCTTTTGCAAAGAACACGAGGCCGGCGCCGAGCCCGCCCGCGGCGCCGCCCATCGGCAACGTTCCGAGCTCCGGGCGGCCGGCCCGCGCCCACAGCTCCGCCAGCCGAGCGAGCCCTGCGGCGAGGTGGGGAATCTCCTCCGGCCGCGCCCCTTTTTGAGGTCCGAACACGGGTGCGGCACTGTCCGGGCCGAGCAGCGGCGTGACGACATCGGCGAGCGCCACGACGCGGGCGCCGAGGCCCCACCCCGACCCGAAGGAGGCGAGGTCGGTCAGCGAGCCGCCGCCATCGGGCAGCTGCTGGCCGGCGGCGTTCTCGAACGTCCAGCCGAAGCCGCGCGCGGCGCCCGTTCCGCCGTCGACTGTTGCGGTGCCGCCCAGGCCGACGACAATCGTCTTGGCGCCGCGGTCCGCCGCGGTCCAGATCAGTTCGCCGACGCCCCGCGTCGTGGTGCGGAGCGGATCGCGGTCTTCCGGCTCTACGAGCGCGAGCCCGCAGGCCGACGCGCTCTCGATGATCGCCGTCTCGCCGTCGATCCAGCCCATTTCCGCGGAGACCGAATCCCCGATTGGGCCCGTGACGTTGAGCCGCTCGCGCAGCGCGCCAACGGCGGGGAGGACGACGTCCAGCAGCCCGTTCCCGCCGTCGGCGACGGGGCATTCGAGGACTGATGCCCCCGGAGCGGCCCGCCGGACGCCGATCGCGAGGGCTTCGGCGACCTGACGTGGGCCCAAGGTGCCCTTGAAGGCGGCGGGAGCGACGAGGATGACGGGCATGGGACAACATAAAACGAGAAACCCCCTGAGTTTCCCCAGGGGGTGATCGCCTGCCGCACACCGTGCGCCCTAGAACCCGATGTGAGCTAAGCGAACTCCTTCTCGCAAATCGGGCTGGCGCTCCGGACCTCTGGCAGCCGGGCTATCTCGACGAGCGAGACCCCTTGCTTTGCGCCCCGCCGTCACCGGCGGTTTGCCCTTTGCAGAGAACTGGTCCTTTGATAAGCAAAAACAGTGCCCTTCCTGTAACCGCTGTCACAGCAACGGCGGTATCGGTGACCTAGTAAAACTACTTGCTGTATTATGCACTGAAGATCGCAGAATACAGCAGTGAGAGACGCAGCAAACGCAGCAGACGCAGCAGTGGTTACAAGCTGTCAGCTACTAGCGGCCGCTGCGGAGAGTTTCCGTAACAAGCCATAAACTGTTCGCGCGCATTCGTCGCGTGCGGCGCTGAGTTCATCGAGCTCGGTGGGTCCAAATACGCCGAGATGTTGGACGAGGTCGATGATGGCTTCGACCTCGACCAACGATCCTCGCGCCATGTCCGTGAAGCGACGGAATTCCTTCGAGCCGCGCCGACTGACGCCCTCGGCCAGGTTCAACGCGATGCTATTACAGGCACGACGCCACTGCTCCGCCAGATCACGCTCGGAGTTAGGGAGTCGATTGATGAGGGGGCGCGACAGCAGCGCAAGCCGTCGCGCATGTTGGTAAGCCTTCAGATCCTTGAAAAGCATGCCGCTAGAGTAATCAGCGACAAGAATCCAACATCACCAAAAGATCGCCAGCAGGAGCATTTTCTTCCCACTGGCAGCTGATAGCCACTGTTGCGTCTGCTGCGTCTGTTGCGCCTCTAGACTTCTATGATCTGATCCCTGCGAGTGCCAACACTGACATAGCGAACAGGAGCTCCCGCCAAGTCCTGTAATCGATCGATATACGCGCGGGCAGCAGGCGGCAAATCTGCCAACCGCCGAACCCCACTCAGCGGCTTCTGCCACCCGGGCACCGTCTCGTAGATCGGCTGCACGCGTCCGATCGTTTCGACATCAGCCGGCATACTGTCGATGGTCTCACCATCCAGCGTGTATCCAACGCCAACGGGGATCTCGGCGAAGGTATCCAAAACATCCAACTTCGTGACGGCCAGCCCCGTCAGTCCATTGATTCGAACCGCGTACCGAACCACGACAGCATCGAACCACCCACACCGCCGCGGCCGCCCCGTCGTGGCCCCGAATTCGCCGCCGAGCTCGCGAATGCGCTCGGCGACTGCAGGCTCCGCTTCCGTCGGCAGCGGCCCATTCCCGACCCGCGTCGTGTACGCCTTCACGACGCCGAGCACCGCGTCGATCGCCGTCGGACCGATCCCCACGCCCACGGCGGCGCCGCCCGCCGTCGTGTTGGACGACGTGACGTAGGGATAGGTCCCGTGATCCACGTCGAGCAGCGCGCCCTGGGCACCCTCCAGAAGCACTGATTCACCCCGCGCGAGCGCCTCCCAAACCACTCGGCCGGCATCGACCGCCAGGGGCAGCAACCGCGGCGCCAGGCGCTCGAGGAGATGGGCGTGCTCTTCCGCGCTCGCCCGCTCGCCACTCCCGCCGGCCAGCATGCCCAGCATTTGATTCGCCGCCTCGACACGCGCGCGCACCAGCTCCTGGGCGCGGCTGAGATTGCGCAGGTCGCCGACGCGAATGCCCCGCCGCCCGTACTTGTCCTCGTAGGTCGGACCGATGCCCCGCCCCGTGGTGCCGATCTTTTCCTTCTTCTCACGGGCGCGATCGAGGAGCTTGTGATAGGGAAGTGTGAGGTGCGCCCGGTCGGAGATGTGCAGCTTGTGCTCGGTCCGCACGCCCCGGCCCTCGAGCGCGTCCAGCTCGGCAAACAGCTGCTCCGGATCGAGTACGACGCCGTTGCCCACGACGCACACCGCACCCTGGAGGATCCCTGAGGGGATCTGATGGAGGACGAACGACTTCCCTTCCCCGGTGTCCACCGTGTGCCCGGCATTGGCGCCGCCCTGGTAGCGCACGACGAGGTCGGCACGCTCGGCCAGGACGTCGACGACTTTGCCTTTGCCTTCGTCACCCCATTGGGCGCCCACGACGACTACACACTGCGTCTTCGGTCCGAACACTCGTGCGTCCCTCGCTGGCAATAAAAAAGGGCCCCCGGCGGGGGCCCACAGTGCCGGGGCCACGCCCCGGCATCCTCTGAGGGAAGCTATTCGGCCCGGAGCACCCGCGCCAGCCCCGCGGCGACCGTCGCCGCGCCGTCGAGCCTCACGCGCGCCGCATCGTCTTCGGGCCGATGGACAACCCGCATCGTGCGCCAATTGCCCTTCATGATCGTGACGCACTCTCGCGTGACTGGGGCAAGCGCGATGCCGTCCACAATGACCGGCAGCCAGCGCCAGCGCCGCGCACCCAGTGCCTGCGCGACGCCAATGCCAACGACGCCCGCACGGTGGAGGAAGGCCGTCACGCGCCCGCCGTCGTCCAGACTATCGAGATTGATCACTGCGGCGTCGTTGAACCGCGCGGCGTGATCCGCCGCGAGCGCGCGCGCGCCGACGAGACCGTACTCCTCCGCATCGGGAAAAATCACGCCGACGCTGGGGCTGCGCGGAATCTGATCGAGCGTCATGAAGATGGCGATGAGCGCGGTGGCGTTATCGAGCGCCCCCGGTGAGTTGTCGGTGACACGATTCTGGGACACGATGACGAACGCGACGGCGAGTAGTATGAGCGCCGGAATCAGCGCGACGACAAGCGCCAGCACACCCACCGCCAGCAGACTGAAACCGATCAGCCGCAGCGCCATCGAGATCGGCTGACCTTTGGAGTCGTAGTGGGCGACGAGCCAGACGGTCGGAGGGCCGGAGGGTCGCTCCGCGATCAGATTGATTCCGTTGACGACAGATGGCGCCCCGAAGAAGGCGCGCGAGGGACGCCCGGCGAACGCGTGCTCCTCGACGGCAAATCCGCGCGCCGCGAGCTCGCGCTTCAGGATCTCACGAACTTTCTGGTGATTGGCTGTCCCCACGAGCCGCGGCACGGCGAGCGCGCGGAACAGCTCGGCGTAGTCAGTCACTGCGCACGAGCGCAGTGATGCGCTCGCGGTCTTGGTCCGAGATCGGCGAGAGCGGTGCACGCACGACACCACCGTGCAGTCCGGCCGCATCCATTGCAGCCTTCACGCCGGCGGGTCCGAACTTGCCGACGATTTCCTTGTCGAGCGGCGTGATGCGCTCCTGGAGCGCCGCGGCGGCGGCGCGATTGCCCCTGGCAAACTCACGCACCAGCTGCACGCACAGGCCCGGCGCATAGCACGCGACTCCGATGATCCCGCCTTGGCACCCCAGCTCGAGCGCCGTGAGCAGCAGCGACGCGCCGCCCACCACGACCGCCCACTCGGGAACTGCTTCACGATAGGCGGCGACACTCTTCGGGTCACCGGATGAATCCTTCACGCCGATGATGCGCTCGTGGGACGCGAGCTGTTGCAGCAGCGAGGGCGCGAGCGCGAGATGCGTGTACTTGGGAATGTTGTAGATCAGCACCGGGACCGGTGACGCATCGGCGACGGCGAGGAAATGCGCGGCCAGACTCGCGGGGTTCATCGCCGCCGAATAGTACGACGGCGGCCGAACCAGCACGGCGTCCGCGCCGGCCTCCGCGGCCGCCAGCGACAACTTGACGGTTTCCCGGGTCGACTCGCCGCCCGTCCCAGCGATGAGCCAGGCGCCATCCTGCATGACCGCCCGAGCCAATTCCACAACATGACGCTGTTCTTCCGCATCGAGCAGCGCGGCCTCGCCCGTGGACCCCGACACGACAATCCCGTCGACTCCCGCACCGAGCAGGCGCGTCACGTTCTGCTGGAATTGCTGCGGCGCAATCGGTCCGATCGGACCCTGGAATGGCGTCGTGATCGGCGGGAAGATGCCCGCGAGCTTCCTCCTGGACGCGCTCACTGGGGCAGCATGCTCGAGAGGTCGTCGGTGAAGCCCGCCGGCTTGTCGTCTGCCTGCGCGGGTGTCGACTGCGTGGCCGGCACCACGCGTGAACGCCGGCGCAGCGTCTTCAACTGCAGCTGGAAGTCGGACGGGTTGGTCGACGCGGCCAGCGCGGTCTCGTACGTCACGACGTCGTCGGCGACCAGATCCATGAGGTGCTGGTCGAACGTCTGCATCCCGTACTGCTCGCGCGATTCCTTGATGTAATCGTGCAGCGACGCCGTGCGCTCGCGGTCCCGGATCATGTCGCGCGCCGTCCCCGTCGCAAGCAGCACTTCGAGCGCCGCCGCGCGCCCATGGCCGTCCGCGCGCGGCAGCAGCCGCTGCGACACCACCGCGTGCAACGCCTCCGCCAGGCGGAGTCGCGCAATCTCCTGCTCCTCGGCCGGAAACATCGAGATGACGCGGCTGACCGTCGTGACGGCGTCCGGCGTGTGCAGCGTCGACACCAGCAAATGGCCTGTTTCCGCGGCCTTCATCGCCGTGTCGATCGTCTCGGCGTCACGCATTTCGCCGATCAGCACGACATCGGGGTCCTGCCGCAACGCCGCGCGCAATCCGGTGCGGAAGTCGTCCGTATCGACGCCGATCTCGCGCTGCGTCACCGAGCAATTGATGTCGCGATGCAGGAACTCGATCGGGTTCTCGAGCGTGAGAATGTGGCGGCGCTGGTTTTGATTGATGTGGTTGATGATCGCGGCCATGGTCGAGCTCTTGCCCGAGCCGGTCACGCCCGTCACCAGGATCATCCCGCGCTCGGCATTCCCGACTTCAGCCAGCACGGCCGGCAGCTTGAGTGATTCGAAAGTCGGCACGTCGAACGGGATGACGCGCATCACGATCATGAACGAAGAGCGCTGCCGCAGGATGTTGACGCGGAAACGGCCGATGCCCGGCATGCCCCATGAGCAGTCGTAGTCGCGCAGCTTGTCGATGCGGGCGCGATCGTCTTCGTTGGAGATGAGCCGCTGGGCAATCGCCCTGGTCTGATCCGGCGTGAGCCGCTGCTTGGTCAGCGGCACCAGCTTCCCGTCGATGCGGGCGCGAAACACGTCGCCCGCTTTGATGTGCAGATCGGACGCCCCTCGATCGACCGCGGCTTTGATGATCTTTTCCATAGACCTCGGCCTCTTGGCCTCTCGGCCGCTCGGTTAGTACCCGGCTTCCCGGTCAACGAGGTTCGTGAGGGGCGCTCCTGCAAGATAGCTACGGAGGTTGCTCACGATCAAAGCCGTTTCCCGCTCCCAGAAGCGGCCCGAGACCGCGCTGACGTGCGGCGACACGAGCACACGCGGATGGCTCCAAAAGGCGTGCCCGGCCGGCAGCGGCTCCGTGCCGAACACGTCCAGCGCAGCGCCGCGCACGCGCCGCAGCTCGAGCAGCTCGAGCAGCGCGGTCTCATCGAGCAGCGAGCCCCGGGAGACGTTGATGACGAGCGCGTGGTGCGGCAGCCGCTCGAGCACACGGCGGTCTACTGCCCCGACCGTCTCGGCCGTGTGCGGAGCGGCGATGACCAGCACGTCGCTGCCGGCGGCGAGCCGCGGCAAGTCGGCCAAACCGCCGACCCACTCCACACCCTTGGGCCCGCCCTCGCTGCGCTCGGGACGCCGCCGCACACCCGCCACCTTCATGCCGAGCGACAGCCCGCGCCGCGCCACGGCCGTCCCGATGCCGCCGAGCCCAAAGACGCCGAGCCGCAGCTCGCGAAACTCTCGCATCGGGATCGCGCCATCGGTGAAGTCGTCCTTGGCCCAGCGACCCTGACGCTGCGCCGAGATCATGCGGTCGAGTCCACGGGTGAAGTAGGCGATTGCGGCAACGACCCAGTCGGCCATCGGCTCCGCGTGGACGCCGGCGGAGTTCGTGAGCTGCACGCCTGGGCCGACATGCCCCAGACTCGAGCCGACGCCGGCGGTGGCGCTGTGGGCCCAGCGCAGCGTGTCCTTCGCCGCCGCCGCGACGCCGGAGGGGACGCCGAAGCCGAGGTAGATCTCGGCGCCGCGCGCGGCGGAGATGGCTTCGGGCGAGCCGGCGCCGCCGTCACCGTCCGATACGGCGGGCGCTTTGACTTCGAGGACGTCCCAGCTCGCGCCGGCCGCGTTCTTGATCTCGACCACGTTCGGCCGCGGAATCCTCCAGGCGGTGCGCGGCGAGGTCAGATCGATGACGAGACGCCGCGTGCTCACTCCCCGGTCGAGACGGTGCGGACGTGATCGTGATGCAGGAGGGTAATCATCGCCTGGTCGTACAGCCGTTTGGACCCGCGCAGCTCGAAGTCGATGACGAGGTCCACGTTCTCCTGCCGGTTTGCGACCTTGAGAATGTCGAGCCCCATGCGGCGCACCGCGGTTTCCAGATCCTCCACGACGGTGGGACCCGGGCGCGCGTGAATGGAAATCGTCGACGTCAGCGAGTGCCGCTCGACCACCTTCTCGACGCGGCCCAGGCCGGCCAGCACGATGACGACCGCGAGCGTCGTTCCGACGCCTTCGAGGTAATAGCCGCTGCCAAGGGCGACGCCGATCGCGGCGACGACCCAGATCGTCGCGGCGCTGGTCAGGCCGACGACCGCGCCGCGCGCGTGCAGGATCGTGCCCGCCCCGATGAAGCCCACGCCGGTGACGATCTGCGCGGCGACGCGCGTGGTGTCCGTGCCCGGCGGGATGGTACCCGTACTGCCCGTCAGCATCGCGAGCGACAGGTGCGTGTATAGCACCGATCCGATACAGATCAGAATGTTGGTTCTGAGTCCCGCCGGTTTGCCGCCGAGCTCGCGCTCCAGCCCGATCGCGCCGCCGAGGAGCGTCGCGAGACCGATCTGCAGCATGAGGTCGAGTCGAAAGATCTCGACCATCCGTTGGAAGATTTCAGGCATGGAGGAATCCCATCTTGTCGCGGACGTCCGCGATCGTACGCTGCGCGAGCGTGCGCGCGCGGCTCGCGCAATCGCGCAGCCGATCCATCACACCCTTCGGCTCGCGCCGCAGCTCGGCCGCGCGCTCGCGAATCGGCGTGAGCGATTTGACGATGTTGTCGGCGAGCACACGCTTGCAGTCGAGGCAGCCCCATCCCGCGGTGCGACACTTGTTCGCCACGTCGGCGACCGTGTCAGGCGGAGAGAACCCCTGATGCAGCGTAAAAATGTTGCAGATCTCCGGCGTGCCGGGATCCTTCCGGGTTTTGCGGGCGGGATCGGTGGCCGCCGGCCGGAGCTTCTCCCAGATCGCCTCGGGGGACTCGAACAACCCGATCGTATTCCCCAAACTCTTGGACATCTTGGCCTTGCCGTCGAGGCCCAGGACCCGTTTGGTCTTGGTCAAGAGCGGCTGCGGTTCGGGGAAGAAGCCCTCGGCGTAGCGGGCGTTCCAGCGGCGCGCGATCTCGCGCATCAGCTCGAGATGCTGGACCTGATCCTCACCCACCGGGACCAGGCTAGCTTTATAGAGCAGCACGTCAGCCGCCTGCAGGACGGGATAGGCCAGCAGTCCCATCGCGACGCTCTCCTGGCGCTGCGCCTTGTCCTTGAATTGCGTCTGGCGCTCGAGCTCGCCGAGCGGCGCCACGGTCGTGAGTAGCCAGTTGAGCTCGGTGTGCTCGGCCACGTGTGATTGCACGAACACGATGCACTTGTCCGGGTCCAGGCCGGCCGCAAACAGACTCACCGCCATATCGAGTGTCAGCGCCGAGAGGGTGCCGGGGTCGTACGGCTGCGTGATGGCATGCAGGTCGACGATGGAGAACAGACAGTCGTGCTCGGTCTGGAGCCGTACCCAGTTCTGGACGGCGCCCAGGTAGTTGCCGATGTGGAGCTCACCGGAGGGTTGGATGCCACTGAATACGCGCGCCATAGGCGATGCAAAGTGCGTGAATACAACGACTTAGTCAAGCTCGCCGAGCGTGCCGCGCTGCGCGCCGCCGACTATGTACGAAGCGCCCCCCGCCCGGCGGTCCAGACCTGGACGGAGAAATCGCAGCACGATTTCGTGACCGAGGTCGACCGGGCGGCCGAAGCGATCATCGCGGAGGTGATCACCCGTGAGGAACCTGACTCGGTCATCGTGGGTGAGGAGCTGTCTCCCAAACGGGCGGCGCGCGGCGAGCTCGTCTGGATCGTCGATCCACTCGATGGGACGACGAACTTTCTGCACGGCTACCCGCAGTACGCGGTGAGCATCGGCTGTGTGGTCGCCGGCAAACTGTCGGCCGGTGTGATCCACGACGTCTGCCGCAACCGCACGTACCGGGCGGTGCGCGGCGGCGGGGCATTCGAGGAGGACACGCGGCTCAGCGTATCGGCCGCGACGGATCCGAGGCGCGCGCTCATCGGCACGGGGTTTCCATTCAAATCGCTCAACGTGCTGCATATCTACCTGGCCCAGTTTGCCGCGGTGATCGGCGCCGCGAGCGGGGTGCGGCGCGCCGGAGCCGCGGCGCTCGACCTGGCTGACGTCGCCGCGGGCCGTCTCGACGGCTTCTGGGAAATGCAGCTCGCGCCCTGGGACATCGCGGCCGGGACATTGCTCATTCGCGAAGCGGGCGGCATCGTGACGCGGCACGACGGCGCGTCGGATGTGCTGAGTAGCGATGGAAACGGGTCACTCGTCGCGGGCAACGCCGCGATGCACCGCTGGCTCATCGATCTATTAAGGAAGAGCTGATGACCGCTCCGCTGGTCGAATGCGTACCGAACTTCTCCGAGGGGCGTGATCCCGCCACCATCGACGCGCTGCGTGCGGCGATCACGGCGGTTCCGGGCGCGCAGCTGCTCGACGTGCAGTCCGACGCGGCGCACAACCGCTCGGTGTTCACGTTCGTCGCGCCGCCGGCCGCGGCAGTCGCTGCCGCATTTGCGGCGATGCGCGTCGCGCAGCAGCGGATCGACCTCACCAAGCATTCGGGCGAGCACCCGCGGATGGGCGCGACCGATGTGGTGCCGTTCGTGCCCGTAGCCGGCGTCACGATGGAGGAGTGCGTGCAGCTCGCGCGGCAGCTGGGCGAGCGCGCCGGCAATGAGCTCAAGATCCCGGTGTTCCTCTATGCCAAAGCGGCGACCCGCGCCGAGCGCGAGCGGCTGCCCGACATTCGGAAGGGCGAGTTCGAAGGACTGCGCGAGCGGACGCTGGAACCGGACTTCGGTCCCTCGCGCGTCCATCCGACGGCGGGCGCGACGGCGATCGGCGCGCGGCCGTTTCTCGTCGCCTTCAACGTCTATCTGGATACGCAGGAGATTGGCATCGCCAAGGAAATCGCGAAACAGATCCGCACGTCGGGCGGCGGGCTGCCGGGCGTGCAGGCGAGCGGCTTCATCGTCGACGGGCTGGCGCAGGTATCGATGAACCTGCTCGACATCGACATCACCTCGCCCGCCGTGGTCTTCAATGCGATCAAGGCCCGCGCCGAGAAGCAGGGTGTGGGAGTGCAGTACAGCGAGATCGTCGGGCTCATTCCGGAGCGCGGGCTGATCGGCGCCGCGGAATCGTTGCTGCGGCTGTCAAACGCCGGGGATCACATCCTCGAAACGAAGCTCCGCGCCACCGGCGGGGGGGGGGAGCCAACCCTCGACGGCTGGATTGGCGAGCTGGCGGGAGGCGCGCCGACGCCGGGTGGCGGCAGCGCCGCCGCGCTGGCCGGAACGCTCGCCGCGGCGCTCGTGGCGATGGTCGCGCGGCTGACGGTGGGGAAAAAAGCCTACGCCGCGGTCGAGACGCAGGCCAAGAATATCCTCGCCGAAGCCGACCAGCTGCGCGGCGAGCTGCGGCGCCTGGTGGATGAGGATGCGGCGGCCTACGAAGGCGTGAGTCGCGCCTACAAGATCCCGAAAGACACCGCGGGCCGCGCGGAGGCGATCGACGAGGCGCTGCTGGCCGCGGCGCGGCCTCCCGCGGAAGTCGTCAAGCGCGGCCGCCGCCTGCTCGCGCTCGCCCAGACGATCGAGCAGATCGGCAACAAGAACGCCGTGAGCGATGCGCGGGTGGCGGGGATGCTGGCACGAACCGCGATCGATGGGGCGACGGAGAATGTGAATGCGAACCTGGCGGGGATGTCGGAGCAGGCGCGGGCAAGAGCATCGGGGATCGGCTAACCCCGGGGCGCCGCCCCGGGGTCAGCCGTCGTCAAGATCCTGGGCCCGTTGTCCGTAATCGCCACCGTGTGCTCGAAATGCGCCGACAGCGACCCGTCCTGTGTCACCACCGTCCACTTGTCGTCGAGCGTGCGAATGCCTGAGCCGCCGATGTTGATCATCGGCTCGATCGCGATCGTCATGCCGGCCACGAGCCGTGGGCCGCGCTTCGGCTTGCCGTAGTTCGGGACCTGGGGTTCTTCGTGGAACGACGCCCCAATCCCGTGCCCCACCAGCTCCCGCACCACCGAGTATCCCGCCTTTTCCGCCACCTGCTGCACCGCGTGCCCGATATCGCCGACGTGGTTGCCGGCCCGCGCCTGTGCGACGCCGGCGGCGAGCGCTTCCTGCGTCACCGCGAGTAGCCGGGCCGTCTCCGGCCTGATGTCGCCCACCGGGAACGTCGCCGCGGAATCGGCGTGGAGCCCTTCCAGCCACACGCCCACATCGATGCTGACGATGTCGGCGTCGTGGAGCACCCGCTTGTGCGACGGGATCCCGTGGACGATTTCCTGATTGATCGAGGTGCAGAGCGTGGCGGGAAAGTCGTACAGCCCCTTGAACGACGGCTGCGCGCCGGGATGGCTGCGGATGAAATCCTCGGCCAGCCGGTCCAGGTCTTCGGTGGTGATGTCGGGGCGGATGCTGCGTCCGACCAGCGCCAGTGTCTCGGCGACGATGCGGCCGGCGGCCGCCATCGTCTCGATTTCGCGCGGGGACTTGATGGTGATCATCGCCCGATGATCCGCTTGATCTCTCCGCTGATCTGATCGACCGTCCCGCTGCCGGGGACGCGGTGCACGATGCCGCGCTGAGTATAATGCGCAATGAGCGGGGCGGTGTCGCGCTGATAGATCTGGAGGCGGTTCGCGATTGCCTCCGGCGTATCGTCCGGACGGCCTTCGACCTGCGACCGTGCGCGCATGCGCCGGACCAGCTCGTCCTCGGTCACATCGAGCAGGAGAATGTAATTCAGCCGGTGCCCGCGCCCGGCGAGCGTCCGGTCCACCAGCTCGGCCTGCGCCGCGGTGCGCGGGAACCCGTCGAGGATCGCGCCGCCGTTCGCCTCGGGGCGCGCCAGCTCTTCCTTGATCATGCCAAGGATGATGCTGTCGGGCACCAGCTTGCCCTCGTCGTAGTACTTCTTGAACTCGAGGCCGAGCGGCGTCCCATCCTTCATGGCCGTCCGGATGAGGTCGCCCGTCGTGATCTTGGGAAGCCCGAGGCGCTCGGAGAGGATTTTCCCTTGCGTCCCCTTGCCTGAGCCCGGCGCTCCCAGGATGAGGATGAACACCTAACTAGCGCCGGAACCGAACGCGAGAGGCGCTACCGCCGGGCCCGCCACCCTTCATGAAGCCGTCGTACTGACGGAGCAGCAGGTGCTGCTGCACTTGCTGGACCGTATCGAGCGCCACGCCGACGACGATGAGCAGCGCCGTGCCGCCGAACCCGAACGGCATGTTGAGCGTGTTCGAGACGACGATCGGCAGCAGGGCGACGAACGTCAGGAAGAGCGCGCCGGGCAGCGTGATGCGGGTCAGCACTTCGTCGATGTAATCGGCGGTGGCCGCGCCGGGCTTCACCCCGGGGATGAACGCGCCCTGCTTCTTGAGGTTCTCCGCCAGATCCACCGGGTTGAAAATGATGGACGTGTAGAAGTAAGCGAAGAACACGATCAACACGGCGCTCGAGACGATGTACCACACCGACGTCGTGTTGAAGTATTCGGCGAAGCTCTTGAGCCAGGGAATGCCGCTGAACGTCGCGACCGTGCCCGGCACGATGATGAGCGACTGCGCGAAGATGATCGGCATCACGCCCGCGCTGTTGATGCGCAGCGGAATGAACGTCTTCTGGCCCTCACGGATCCTGCCCCGCCCCATCACCTTGCGCGGGATCTGCACCGGGATGCGTCGCGCCGCGACCGTGATCGCGACGGTGCCCGCCACAACCAGGATCATCATGAGCAAGACGATGATCAGCACCGGGAAGCTGAGCGTCCCGGTCTTCAACGCTTCGAAGGTGTTCACCGTCTCGGGCAGGATGCGCTCGATGATCGAGAAGAAGATGAGCAAGCTCATGCCGTTCCCGATGCCGCGCTCCGTGATCTGCTCGCCGAGCCACATCACGAAGATGCCGCCCGTGGTGAGCGTAAGGACGGTCGTCATGCGGAACGCGAAGCCCGGGTGCGCGACGGCCTGGGGGAGAGACTCGGTAAACACCGCGAAGCCGTACGCCTGGAACACGCAGAGCACCACGGTGACGTAGCGCGTCCACTGCGTGAGCGTCTTCTTGCCCTCTTCATCGCGCTGCATCTTCTCGATGATCGGGAACACGGGTCCCGCCAGCTGGAAGACGATGCTGGCCGAGATGTACGGCATGATGCCGAGCGCGAAGACCGTCGCGCGCCGCAGGCCGCCGCCCGAAAACAGGTCGTAGAGTCCGAACAGCGTGCCGGTCCCGCGGGAGCTCATGAAATCGGTGAGCGCGTCGACGTTGACGCCCGGCGTCGCGATGTGCGCCCCGATCCGGTAGATCACGAGGCACAACAAGGTGAACAGGAGCTTTTCTTTGAGCTCCGGGACCTTGAACAGATTGGGAAGCGGCGCTGTCACGCGATCGTTCCGCCTGCCTGCTCGATCTTCGTCTTGGCGCTCGCGGACACCGCGACGCCCTTCACCACGAACTTCCGCCCGCCCACTTCACCGGTGCCGAGCAGCTTGATCGGATGGTCGGGCCGGCGCACCAGGCCGGCGCCGAACAGCGTCTCCGGCGTCACCTCGATGCCATCGGCGAGCAGCACGAGGTGGCGCACGTTCACGACCTGCGCCGGCTGCTTGAACGGATTCGTGAAGCCGCGCTTGGGAATGCGCCGGATGAGCGGCATCTGGCCGCCCTCGAAGCCGGGACGCACCTTGCCGCCCTGGCGCGCGGTCTGGCCCTTGCCGCCGCGGCCGGCCGTCTTGCCGATGCCGGAGCCGGGGCCACGGCCTTTACGGATCCGCGCCCGGTGCGAGCCCTCGGGAGCCTTCAAGTCGTGCAGCGCGAGGCGCGTAAACTGGGCCTCGGGGCTCGGGGCTCGGGGCTTCCGGGCCCGCGGCGCCCGCGACTTCCGTGTCGGTTTTGGCTTCGCCTTTGGCATTTACTTCTTTCCTTCTTCCGGCGTCACCTCGACGAGGTGGCGCACTTGTTGGAGCATGCCGCGCAGCGCGGGATGATCCGCGTGCACGACGACATCCTGGTGATGCTTGAAGCCCAGCGCCTCGAGCGTCCGCTTCATGCGCGCGGAATGGCCGTTGCCGGAGCGCACCTGCTTGATCCGCAGTTTGCCCTTCCCCGCGGGTGGCAGGACGCGGTCGCGGCCGGCTTTGCGTTTGCGGTATTTCCGCGTCGGGGGCAGCCTACCCATGCGTCACCACGGATTCTTGACGGGCACGATAGGGGATCGCCTCCAGCTCGACGCCACGCTCTTTCGCGACGCGCCGGGCCGTGGTGAGACGTTTGAGGCCGTCCATCGTTGCCCGCACCATGTTGTGCGGATTCGTCGAGCCGAGGCTCTTGGTCAGGATGTCGCGGATGCCGGCGCACTCGAGCACCGCGCGTACCGGACCGCCCGCGATCACGCCCGTTCCCGACGCGGCCGGCTTGAGCAGGACGCGCCCCGCCCCGTGCTTGCCGATGATCTCGTGCGGGATCGTGCCGCCCGTGAGCGGTACCTCGTTCATTTTGCGCCGCGCGGCTTCGACGGCCTTGCGCACTGCTTCGCTGACCTCGTTGGCTTTCCCGGTCGCGATCCCGACCTGACCTTTGCCATCCCCCACCGCAACCAATGCGTTGAAGGAGAAACGGCGACCGCCCTTCACGACTTTCGCGACGCGATTGATCGCGACGACGTTCTCCACCATGCCGTCGCCTTCACGTCCGCGATCGCCGCCGTCGCGCCCCCCGCGCCCCCCGCGCTCGCCGCCGCGCCCTCTGCCGCGGCCACCACCAGGCCCGCGCGGGCCGCGCGACGGACGATGCTCTTCGGTTGCAGGCGCCGCCGGCGCCGCCGGTGCTGCTGCTGGTGCCGCTGGTGCGGTTGCTTCGGCGGGTGCCGGTGTCTGCTCTTGATCGTCCATTAGAACTGAAGTCCTCCCTTGCGGGCGCCGTCGGCGACAGCCTTCACGCGCCCGTGATACTGATAACCGCCGCGGTCGAACACGACCTTGGCGATGCCCTTTTCCTTTGCCTTGGCGGCGATGAGTTTCCCCACCGCAAAGCTTCGCGCCACTTTGCCCTTGCCTTCGACCTGCACGCCTTCGGACGTGTCCGCCGCACCGGCGATCGTCAGGCCGCGCTCATCGTCCACCAGCTGGGCATAGATGTGCTTGGAGGACCGGAACACGACGAGCCGGGGCCGCTCCGGCGTCCCCGCCACCTTCTTGCGGACGCGGAGGTGCCGGCGATAGCGCTGATGCGCCGACGTTTTGATTTTTCGAATGGATCGCATGGCTTATTTCGCCGCCTGGGCAGTCTTGCCCGCTTTACGCCGGACCTGCTCGCCCGCGTAGCGGATGCCTTTGCCCTTATAGGGTTCGGGCGGCCGGACGTTACGCAGCTCCGCGGCCACCTGACCCACGAGTTCCTTGTCGATGCCCTCGACCTTCATGAGGGTGTTATTCGTCACCGTGATCTTGATGCCCTGCGGCGCGTGATACGGCACGGGATGCGAGAACCCGACCACCAGCTGCACGCCGAACGGTTTGGGCTCGGCCTTGTAGCCGACGCCCTGGATCTCGAGCGACTTCGCAAATCCTGCCGTCACGCCTTCGACCATGTTGGCGATGAGCGTGCGGGTGAGCCCGTGCAACGCCTTGTGTTGGGCTTCGTCCGACGGGCGCTTCACGACGACGGTCCCATCCTCGAGTGAGAGCGCCATCTCCTCGTGCAGCGTGCGGCTGATCTCGCCCTTCGGGCCCTTCACCGTGATCTTGTTCCCGTCAATGATCGCAGTCACCCCTTTGGGCAACGCGACGGGCTTCCTGCCGATTCGTGACATGTGTCGTTACCAGACCACCGCGAGCACTTCGCCGCCCACCCGGGCGGTGCGCGCTTCGCGGTCGGTCATGAGGCCCTGGGGCGTGCTCAGAATCGCCATGCCGAGGCCGTTCTTGATGCGCGGGATCTCGCGCGCCTTCACGTAGCGCCGGAGTCCGGGCGACGAGACGCGGTGGAGCTCCCGGATGACGGGCGCATCGTTGTGATACTTCAAGTACAGCCGCAGCAACCCGTGTTGCCCGTCGTCCAGCACCTTGAAGTCCTGGACGTAATGGTTGTCACGCAGAATCGTGGCAATCGCGACTTTCAACTTCGACACCGGCATGTCGACCCGGCGGTGCCCCGCCATGCAGGCGTTGCGCACCCGGGTGAGCATATCGGCAACGGGATCAATAACGCTCATTCGTGTCCCCTCTTACCAGCTGGCTTTGCGCACGCCGGGAATCTCCCCGCGCAACGCCAGCTCACGGAAGCAGATGCGGCACAGCTTGAACTTGCGCAGCGTGCCGCGGCTGCGGCCGCAACGCTGGCAGCGGTAGTAGCCCCGCACCTTGAACTTCGGCCCCTTCTTGACTCGCTCAATCCACGCCTTCTTCGCCATGTGATCTCCTAGGCCGCTGCGCCCGCGGCTTCCGCCCGGAACGGCATGCCCAGCTCTCGCAACAGCGCCAGCGCGGTGTCGTCGCGCCCGGCGCTCGTCACGAACGTGATATCCATCCCGTGGATCCGCTCGACCTTGTCGTAGTCGATCTCGGGGAAAATCATCTGCTCCTTGATGCCGAGCGTGTAGTTGCCGCGCCCGTCGAAGCTCTTCGTGGGCAGCCCGCGGAAGTCGCGCATCCGCGGCACCGCGATCGTGATGAAGCGATCGAGGAACTCATACATGCGGCCGCCGCGCAGCGTCACCGCGCAGCCGATCGCCTGGCCTTCGCGCAGGTTGAAGTTGGCGATCGCCTTCTTGGCACGCGTCGTCACCGGATGCTGGCCGGTGATGGCCGCGAGCTCCGCGATCGCCGCCTCCAGCCCCTTCGGATTTTTGGACGCGTCGCCCATACCGACGTTGAGCACGATCTTCTTGAGCCGCGGAATCTGGTGCGGGTTCTTGAAGCCAAACTGCTGCTGCAGCTTGGCGCGCACCTGCTGCTCGTAGAAGTCCCACAACCGCGCGCGTGGCGCCGGTTCCACCGGCTCGGTGGACTCCGGTGCGGCCGCCTCCGCCTCGGCTGCCGGCTTGCCCTTCTTCTCCTGCTTGGGCTGCTTCGGCTGCTGCTGCGGCTTGGGCTTCTTTTCCTGTTTTTCTTTCTCGTCCGCCATCGCTACCTCACCCGCGGAATCGGTTGACCCGATTTCACCGCGATCCGTTCCAGCTTGCCTTCCTTATCCAGACGCCGGCGCACGCGGGTCGGCTCGCCCGACTTGGGATCGAGCAGCATCACCTTCGATGCCGCGACGCTCGCGGGAAACTCGATGATCCCGCTCTCCCCCTGGGGCGACGTCGCGCGCTTGTGCTTCTTCACGACGTTCACGCCCTCTACCACGACCCGATACTTCTTGGGGTAGACGTGGAGCACACGTCCTTCCTTGCCGCGGTGCTCGCCGCTGATGACGCGCACCGTGTCGCCCTTGGCGATATGCATCTTGAACCGCTTGGGCTCCGTGCCCCGGACCCGCCGCGACTTCTTGTAGACGAGCGGCTTCATGTCAGATGACCTCCGGCGCCAACGACACGATCTTCATGAACTTCTTCTCGCGCAGCTCGCGGCCCACCGGGCCGAAGATGCGCGTCGCGCGGGGCTCCCCTTCGTCGTTGATCAGCACCGCCGCGTTTTCGTCGAAGCGGATGTAGGAGCCGTCCTTGCGCTTGGTCTCCTTGGCCGTCCGTACGATCACCGCTTTCACCACCTCGCCCTTTTTCACCTGGCCGGTGGGGATGGCGTCCTTGATCGTGACGACGACGACGTCGCCCAGCCCCGCGTAGCGGCGCTTGGACCCGCCGAGCACGCGGATCACGAGCGCGCGCCGCGCGCCCGAGTTATCCGCGATCTTGACCTGCGATTCTTGCTGCACCATGGCTATTTCGCTCTCTCGATGATCTCGACAACCCGCCAGCGCTTCCGTTTCGACAACGGCCGAGTCTCGACGATGCGCACCGTGTCGCCCGCCTTGGCGCCGTGGTCGTCATGCGCCGCCACCGTCTTGGTGCGCGTGATCTGCTTGCCGTAAAAGCCGTGGGCAAAGCGCCGGGTCATCGACACCGTCACCGTCTTCTGCATCTTGTCGCTCACCACGACTCCGGTGCGGACCTTTCTGCGACCACGTTCGATCATGCTGATGCTCTTTCCTTCAAGATGGTCTTGATCCGCGCGATGTCGCGGCGGATCGTACGCAGCTGCAGCGGATTCGTCAGCGACTCCGTCGCCCGGCGGAACTCGAGCCGGAACTGCTCCTCGGTCAGGACCGTGAGTTTCTGTGCCAGCTCGTCCGTCTTGAGCTCGCGCAGCCCCTCGGACCGGTTCTCGCGCTTGGTCGCCATCTACCGCTCCTCCCGCTTCACGAACTTCGACCGGATCGGCAGCTTCGCCGAAGCGAGCGCCAGGGCCGCGCGCGCCGATGCCTCGTCGATGCCTTCGAGCTCGAACATGATCCGGCCCGGCTTTACCACCGCCACCCAGCCCTCCGGATTGCCCTTGCCTTTGCCCATACGGGTTTCGGCCGGCTTCTTGGTGATCGGCTTGTCGGGGAACAGCCGGATCCACACCTTGCCGCCGCGCTTCATCTCGCGCGTGAGCGCGACGCGCGCCGCCTCGATCTGGCGGTTGGAAACCCAGCCGGGATCGAGCGACATGAGCCCGTAGTGGCCGAACGCGACGGTGTTGCCGCGCGTGGCCATCCCCGAGGTGCGGCCCTTGAACCGCTTGCGAAACTTGACGCGCTTGGGTGCCAGCATGGTCTAGACGCCCGTGGAATAGGTGCGGCCGTGGAGATCCTCGGTCCGCTCGCCCTTGAAGATCCAGACCTTCACGCCAATCGTGCCGAACGTCGTCTTGGCGGTGGAGGTCGCGTAATCGATGTCCGCGCGCAGCGTGTGCAGCGGCACGCGGCCCTCGTGATAGCCCTCGGTGCGCGCGATTTCGGCGCCACCCAGGCGGCCCGCCGTCTTGATCTTGATCCCCTGCGCGCCCATCCGCATCGCGCTCTGCACCGCGCGCTTCATCGCGCGGCGGAACGAGATGCGCTGCGTGAGCTGGTGCGCCACGCTGTCACCGACCAGCTGCGCGTCCAGCTCGGGACGCTTGATCTCTTCGACGTTGATGCCGACTTCCTTCCCCGTGAGCTGCGCCAGCTCGTCGCGGAGCTTGTCGACTTCCGCGCCGCGCTTGCCGATGACGACGCCGGGCCGGCCGGTATGGACCGTGACGGTCACCTTCCCCGGCTTGCGCTCGATGTGCACGTCGGCGATGGCAGCGTGGCTGAGGCGCGTCCGCAGGTACTTCCGGATCAGCTCGTCTTCCTTGAGCAGCTCCGGGAAGTTGTGGCGCGCGTAGTAGCGCGAGCGCCACTGCTTGACGATGCCCAGCCGAAACCCATACGGATGTGTTTTCTGTCCCACTTACTTGCTCGCTTTCTTGGTCGACTTCTTTTTCTTCGCTGGCGCTTTCTTTTTGGCCTTCGCACGCGGCTTCTTCTCGCCCTTCGCCTCCGCCTTCACGCCCACCGGCTTTGCGGCCGGGGCCGGCGCGACCGGAGCCTCGACACCCGCAACGCGGATCTCGACGTGGCTCGTGCGCTTCAGAATCGGCGTGCCGCGGCCCATCGCCGCCGCGGTAAACCGCTTCAGCGTCTGGCCTTCGTTCACGACCGCGTAGCTCACGCGCAACGTGTCGGCATCGAACGGCGTGTTCTGCCGCTGGGCCGCCTGCTGCGCATTCGCGACGGCGGACTTCAGCACCTTATGGATCTGCCGCGCGGCCCGCTTCTTGGAAAAGCGCAGGATCGCATCGGCTTCCGGGACGGCGCGGCCGCGGATCAGATCGATCACGAGGCGCATCTTGCGCGCCGACTGCCGCACGCCGCTCTGTTTCGCTCGAGACTCCATGCCTTACTCCTTGCCCTTCTTCTCTGCGCCACCCTCAGCACCGGCGCCGCCCTCAGGCGCCGCGGCCGCCTCGGCCTCGCGCTCGGCCGCCGAGCCCTTGGCCCCGTGGCCGCGGAACAGCCGCGTCGCCGCGAATTCGCCGAGCTTGTGGCCCACCATGTTCTCGGTGATGTAGACGGGGATGAACTTGTTCCCGTTGTGCACCGCGAGCGTGTGGCCCACGAAATCCGGCGTGATCGTGCTGCGGCGCGACCACGTCTTGAACACCTTCTTCTCGTTCCGCTCGTTGAGGGCGCGGATCTTCACCATCAGCGACTCCTCGACGTACGGACCTTTCTTGACGCTGCGTGCCATTACGTCGTCGCCCTTCCGCGCTTCCGCCCGCGCACGATGAGTTTCGTCGACTGTTTCTTCTTGTGCCGCGTCTTTTTGCCTTCGACCTTGCCCCACGGGTTCGTCGGGGGCCGGCCGCCCGAGCTCTTGCCTTCGCCGCCGCCGAGCGGGTGATCGACGGGGTTCATCGCCACGCCGCGTACCCGCGGGCTCCGGCCGAGCCAGCGCGATTTCCCCGCCTTGCCGATCGACAGCAACTCGTGCTCGGCGTTGCCGACTTCGCCGATCGTGGCGAGGCACTCGCCGCGCACCATCCGCATCTCCGTCGAACGGAGGCGCAGCGTGACGTAGTTGCCCTCTTTCGCCACGACCTGCGCGCTGGTCCCCGCACCGCGGCACAGCTGGCCGCCGCGCGCGATCTTCAGCTCGATGTTGTGCACCGCCGTGCCCAGGGGAATCTCGAACAGCGGCATCGCGTTGCCGGTGCGAATGTCCGAACCGGGCCCCGACACCACCGTGTCGCCGACGTTCAGCCCTTTGGGCGCGAGGATGTAGCGCTTCTCCCCGTCACCGTAGTGCAGCAGCGCGATGCGGGCCGTCCGGTTGGGGTCGTACTCGATGCTCGCGACCCGCGCCGGAATGCCGAACTTGTTCCGCTTGAAGTCGATGCGCCGGTACTGCCGCTTGTGCCCGCCGCTCATATAGCGGCTCGTGATGTGGCCCTTGTTGTTGCGGCCGCCGGTGCGTTTCAGCGGCTCGAGCAACGTCTTCTCCGGCTCCGTCTTCGTGATTTCGGCGAAGTCGGAGACCGAGCGAAAGCGCGTGGCCGGCGTCATCGGTCGAAACTGTCGAATGCCCATTTAGCCCTCGAACACCTCGATCGCGTCGCCCTCTTTGAGGGTCACGATCGCTTTTTTCCAGGATGGCCGGCGGCCCTGGTAGCGCCCGTACGTGCGCCGCTTGGCCCGCATGATCATCGTGCGGACGCCGGTGACCGACACCTTGAACAACGTTTCGATGGCCGCCTTGATCTGCGGTTTGGTCGCCTCGGAGTGCACGCGAAACGCGTACTCCTTGCGCGCGCCGTAGGCCGCGGACGACTTCTCCGTGACCACGGGGCGGACGATGGTTTCGTGCAGCTCAGGCATCGCTCGCCTCCTTCGTCTCATCCTTTGTCGCGCCCTCTACGAACGCGCCCAGCTCCACCACTACCGTGTGCGCCCAGAGGATTTCGTATGCCGTCGCGTCGGCGAACCGCATGACATGCGCGTCGGGGATGTTGCGGCCCGAGAGGTACACGTTGTGCGAGTCGCTGGCGGTGAGCACCAGAACTTTCTTGCCGGCGCCGATTTTCTTGAACAGCGCCGCCAGATCCTTGGTCTTCGGTTTTTCGTATTCGAGGGCGTCGACCAGCACCAGTGCCCCCTCGCGCGCGCGCGCGTTCAGCGCCGATTTCTTGGCGAGCTGGCGCATCTTCTTCGGAATGCCCAGCCGGTAGCTGCGCGGATGCGGCCCGTGCGCGATGCCGCCGTGCCGCCAGTGCGGCGCGCGCGTCGAGCCCTGCCGCGCCCGGCCGGTGCCTTTTTGCCGCCACGGCTTTTGGTTGCCGCCCGAGACCTCGCTGCGGGTCAGCGTGTTGCTCGTGCCCTGCCGCTGATTCGACAGGTAGGTGATCACCGCACGATGCAGCACGTCCTCGTTCACCGTGCCGTCGAACAGCGCCGCAGGCAGCGCCACGGCCTTCTTGCTTGCACCCGCCGCGGAGTAGTGAGGAGCCTCAATCATGGCGGCTCGGGCCTCCCTGCTTGCGGACCGTGACGAGCCCGTTCATCGGACCCGGCACCGAGCCGCGCACGAACAAGAGATTGCGCTCAGCATCGATCTTCACGACCCGCAGGCCGATCTCGGTGAAGTTGCGGGCGCCCATGTGTCCCGGCATCCGCTTGCCTTTGATGATGCGCGACGGATCGGTGCCCGGCGCGATCGATCCCGGCTTGCGGTGGCGCGTATTGCCGTGCGTCTCGGGACCGCCGTGGAAGTGATGGCGGTGCACGACGCCCTGGAAGCCGCGGCCCTTGGACACGCCGCGCACTTTGACGCGATCGCCTTCCGCGAAGATCGCGACGGTGATCGCCGTGCCCGCCGCCGGCACTTCACCGCTGACTGCGAAGCGGCGAATGATGCGCGGCGCGACCTCGAGGCCGGCTTTCTTGACGTGGCCGAGGATCGCCTTGGGCGAGCGCTTGAGTTTCTTCGCGTCGAAGCCGAGCTCCGCGCGTCCCTCGGCGACGGAGATGACGGGGCACGGCCCTGCCTCGATCACCGTGACAGGCACATGCGTGCCCGCGGCGTCGAAGACTCGCGTCATGCCCAGTTTTCTACCGATCAGTCCGTTCATGTCTCTACTCGACTTTGATTTCCACGTCGACGCCAGCCGGGAGATCCAGCTTGGTCAGAGCGTCGACCGTCTGTGACCGCGAATCGAGGATGTCGATCAAGCGCTTGTGCGTCTTCAGCTCGAACTGCTCGCGGCTCTTCTTGTCGATGTGCGGGCTGCGCAACACCGTCCACAGCTGCCGCTTGGTGGGCAGCGGAATAGGACCCGACACTTGCGCGCCGGTCTTTTCCGCGGTGCGCACGATGTCGGCCGCCGCCTGATCGATCAGGGCGTGGTCGAATGCCTTTAGACGGATTCTGATTTTACTAGCCATTCGGTCCTCGTTGGAACGATGGAATGTTGGAATGATGGAACGTTTCATCATTCCATCGTTCCATCATTCCGGTTATTTCATGATCTTCGTCACAACCCCGGCACCCACCGTCCGCCCACCTTCACGGATGGCGAACCGCAGCTGCTCTTCCATCGCGATCGGCGTAATCAGCTCGATCGTCATCTTCGTGTTGTCGCCCGGCATCACCATCTCCACACCACCCGGCAACTCCACGTTTCCGGTGACGTCGGTGGTGCGGAAGTAGAACTGCGGCCGGTAGCCCTTGAAGAACGGCGTATGCCGCCCGCCCTCTTCCTTAGTAAGGACGTAGACCTCGGACTCGAACTGCGTGTGCGGCTTGATCGACCCAGGCTTCGCGAGCACCATGCCGCGCTCGACCTGATCCTTCTCGACGCCGCGCAGCAGCAGGCCGACGTTGTCGCCCGCCTGGCCGTCGTCCAGGAGCTTGCGGAACATCTCGACGCCGGTGACGATCGTCTTCTTGTCGGTCCCGAAGCCGACCATCTCGACTTCATCGCCGACCTTCACCTTGCCCTTGTCGATCCGTCCGGTCGCGACCGTGCCGCGGCCCGTGATCGAGAAGACGTCTTCGACCGGCATCTGGAACGGCTTGTCGATCTCGCGCTTCGGCACCGGAATGTTCTTGTCCAGCGCGGCCAGCAGCTCTTCGATTTTGGCGACCCACTGCTTGTCGCCTTCGATCGCCTTGAGGGCTGACCCGCGGATCACCGGCGCATCATCGCCGGGGAACTGGTACTTGCTGAGGAGCTCACGCACCTCGAGCTCGACCAGATCCAGGAGCTCCGGGTCATCGACCAGGTCACACTTGTTCAGAAAAACCACGATCGCCGGCACGTTCACCTGCCGCGCAAGCAGGATGTGCTCCCGGGTCTGCGGCATCGGGCCGTCCACGGCCGAGACCACCAGGATCGCGCCGTCCATCTGCGCGGCACCGGTGATCATGTTCTTGACGTAATCGGCGTGCCCCGGGCAGTCGACGTGCGCGTAGTGCCGCTCGGTCGTCGAATACTCGACGTGGCTCGTCGCGATCGTCAGAATCTTGGTCGCGTCGCGC
>Ga0207653_10000144_pt1 | contig 50761 bp, 35 predicted proteins | sample KBSK5251metaG_FD_184341 | JGI IMG/M metagenome (GOLD analysis project Ga0207653, IMG submission 184341) | Corn, switchgrass and miscanthus rhizosphere microbial communities from Kellogg Biological Station, Michigan, USA - KBS K5-25-1 metaG... | ecosystem: Host-associated > Plants > Roots >... | reverse complement strand
ACTTAATCAGCCCAGGTATCTATAAACATTTCATCCCTACGGGATTTGTGTGGCCGCAAAACTTTGTTGGAAAAACAAGATTCTCCAGACTTGTTACACAGAGGTTTCGCAGAGAATCACAGAGACGGTTTCTCCGACAGCGTCCTTTAGCCAAGTGAACCGCGGAGAATCAATTCGGAAACCGTTTAAAACGGTTTCACCTTCTCCAACCGCTCTCGATCACCCGGCTAAAGCCGTGTGTGAATGACAACTTCGCCCTTCTTTTATGAGCAAAGCTGCCGGAGATTAGAAATTCAACTTAACCGCGAACTGAATCAATCTCGGATTATTGCTGGTCGCGATGATGCGTCCGAAGTCACCGGGATTAGTTATTCGTCCGGTTGCATCGATACTGCCTCCCGACGAAGTGATCACGTTGAGATTGCTAATCGGAAGATCAAAGTTCACGTGATTGAGCAGATTGAAAAACTCCGCGCGGAACTCGAGGTTCTTCTGCTCACGTATTCGGAAGCGCTTGATAATCGAAACGTCCACGTTGGTTTGTCGCGGACCCCGGAGAACATTCCGGCCGACGTTGCCGAAGTCTGTTCCGAGTCCGTCCGCGCGGGCCGCGCCGTTCGAGCTGGGGATCAATTGACCGGCCTGAATCACCGGCCGGACAAAAGCAAATGGGTTGAAGAAGTATCCGGCCGGCACATTGCTGGTGGCCGTGCCCGGTGTCTGGCCGACAGCCCAATTTGGTCGCGCGAGCGCATTGTTCCCGGCGTTCAATCCATAGAAACCGCCGGCCCCGCCGTCAACGACGTCGATCGGCAGGCCGGACATCGCCGTCACGATGCCGGCCACTTGCCAATCAGAAAATAATAATCGTCCTCCCGTTGACTTTGTGGCGCAGGACGGCTTGGGCAAATCCCACAAGTAACTAAGAACAAATCTGTGCGTGCGATCAAAATCAGAGAGACCGCGATTCGCCCGATTGTCGAACTGGTTTCCTAAAATGATGGCCGTATCGCGAACCGCATCAGCAGACCCGCCATTCGTTCCCGAGGAATTGTCGATCGACTTTGCATAGGTGTACGCCGCCAGAAACTGCAGGCCTTTCGAAAGCCGCCTGGTCAAACTCATTTGCAGAGAGTTGTAGGACGACTGAGCAGTCGTCTGAATCTGGAGAAAGCCACCCACTTCGACGCCCTGGTACGGTGCGCGCAATGAAACATTCGTAGCGTCCACCGTGTTGGTGGTAATGACGCGGCCGTTGACCGCGTTAATGATTGGTTGCTGCGGACTGGCGAGTCGCGCCTGGTTGATGCCAACGCTGCGAATCAAATTCAGACCGCGCGTGCCGACGAACGCAACTTCGAACAGGAAATCGCGATTGATCTGATACTGAACGCTCGTGTTGTACTGCTGCAGATAAGGTGTGCGCAGACTGCGATCGAAAACCTGACCGGCAAGTGAAACTCCTTTCACGAACGTAGGAAACTGATCCTGTGAAGGCAAAGTGACATAAGGATCTGCGAAGGAAATTTGAGTGCCGGGCGCACTTCGCCGAATCGCAAATAGCGGCGGCGCGTTGACGCCGACGATCAGGTAAATCAAAGAGGACCGCGAATAGAAGATTCCATAGCCTCCGCGAACGACGAGCTTTCCTGATTCTAGCGGTGAGTAAGCGAAACCGACGCGAGGCGCAATGTTATTCGGATCGAGACTCGTCAACATGCGCTTGGCGACGTTAGGAACATCAGGCAAATCGTATTGGGTAATCACGTTGCCGGGCTGAACAAACCCGCCGATGGGTGGACCAATCGGATTTCCGGCCGCATCGACTTCCATCCTTGGTCTGTAGAGAGATGGATCGAAAGTCGAAAGCGCTCCGTTTATCTCGTAAGGCGGTAAATCCAACTCGTAACGAAGGCCAAGATTCAAATTCAGCTTCCGCGTGATTCGCCAATCGTCCTGAAAAAAGAAGCTGTAGTCGCTGGTCCGAATTGTGCGCTCGGCCAGGCCGTCTCCGTAGGTCGAGTTGTTAGCCTGGCCCAGCAGAAAGTTGTTGAAGGTTTGGAAAATTACCTGGCCGCGGCGGTTGTTGTTCGTCGTAATCCTGTCCTGATAAAGAAGGATCTCACCGCCGAGCCGAAAGCTGTGCTCGCCATGGTTTATGGCCAAGACATCCGCCAGAGTAGTCGAGGATTGCGCGGACTGCGTGTCGACGTTCGCGCCTGAGTTGCCAACGGCGAGCGAGTTGGTCCCGGCTGCGCCAATGCGAATCAACCCGAGACCTGGATAGACTGCGGCGTTGGCTCGTTTGATCCCGATATCTGAATCTCGGATTGGGTTACGCCCGAACATGTCTCCGCGAATGAAACTGTAACCGACCCGAAGTTCGTTTACGGTCCTCGAATTGAAACCGTGAGTATCGTGAAAGGCGAGTACGCGATTGTTCTGGCTCTCATCCGCGCCAAACCCCGGGATATTTGCGCCGCCGTTCGGCAAAGCAAAAAAGTGCGGGGCGTTGGAAAAAAAGAATTTCACCGCGAGCCAGTTGCGCTGGCTGAGGCGGAAATCAATATTCGTGTTGAATTGATTCTCGTTGTAGGTTGAAATGGCTGAGCCCGAATAGCGCCCGTCGGCTTGCGGCGTGGGAATTACGAATTGACCGTCCGGAGTTCTGGAGTTTAAGAGCGCGAGCGTTACGGGATTAATCGCCGTCGCCAGAGTTCCATTTGCCAGGCGCGGCCTGAACGTGGCCAGCAGTGTCGGTTGCGAACGATCATCCGTCAGACCCGGAGCTATAAAGATGCTGGAGCTCAGACTGTTCGGCGATGCGCCGTTTCGCTCTCGCGTTCCCTGATATGAAGCGAAGAAGAATGATCGATCTTTCCTGATTGGACCGCCGATCATTCCGCCAAACACATTGCGCGTGAGTACCGGCCGCTGCACGTTGGCGGCTTTGAGAAAAGGGTTGTTGGCATTGAGCGCATCATTGCGAAAGTACTCATACGCAGTGCCGTGAAAATCGTTACCCCCGGACTGGGTAACTGCCTGAATACTTCCTCCAGCACCGCGTCCGAACGAAGCGTCGTAGAGCGATGTCTGCACCTTGAATTCATGAATAGTCTCGGGCGCGGGCGCCGCCCAAAACGCCGCCGCGTTGTTGGCGATATAGTTCGCGTCGACGCCATTCAGTTCGAAATTGTTTTGGGTGACGCGCGCGCCGTTCACAGACACATTCTGAGAGTTACGTCCCAGGGCCGTGTTGTCGGCCAGGGTTACCGACGCTCCGGGCGAGAGCGCGAGAATCTGTGTGAAGTTGCGCGTGGCCAGCGGCAGCTCTGATACGGTGCGCGTATCAACCACGCGGCCCAGTTGCGGACCATCTCTTTGCAACAGCGGATCGATTTCAATTGAGGCTGTGTCAGGACCGGCGGGGACCAACTCGGCATCGGCGGTTGTTGTTTCTGTGATCATTACCGACACGGGCGCAAACGAAGCAGGCGCGAAACCCCTGGCGGTAATCCTCACCACATAGGTTCCGGGAGAGAGAAGCGAAACGCTGTAATTTCCTTGATCGTCTGAAGTGACTTTTCGCTGCTGCGCAGTGGCGTTGCTCTTGATAGTTACCTCGGCCCCAACTATCCGACCGCCTCTTTGATCCTTAACGGTACCGGCGATGCGTCCCGTAGTCGGACTCTGCGCGAACGTTGGCGCGACGCCGAGCGCACTTAGCAAACACGCATGCAGTAACAGAACCAGAGTCCCCGGCAATCCAGCACCTGGCCGCGGTGATTTGAGCGAATGCAACAACATCCAGGATCCCCCATTTAGATCTCGACGAGGTTCGCGTTCGAGCGAATCGGTTCTGGGAAGTAAGCAAAGCAAATTGCAACCGGCGCTAACTTCAGATCTCAGTTTGCGCGTTATGCTTCGGGAGAATACTGTGAGGACGCTTCGTCGTCAACATTCCGATCAGCTTTCGAGTAGATTTTTATGTGAGGCAACGGGCATTCCGAATTGACTATGGGAGAACCAGTTTTACGAGACGATGCAGCCCAGTATTTATCGGCCTCGCCGTCGTCAGGTATTCGGATTGACTTCGTATCAACACGTCGCGCCATCTCGGCCACACCTCGGGGTGAGAGGTTAGTTGTTTTTAGCGCAGCCCGGAACGACCCAGCCTTACTTTCCCTAACCGCGCATTTATCTTGACAACTTTCGGTTATCAGCCTTAGAGTTTCCGCCAGATAAGCCGCTGAGCAAAGCCAGCATGCTCTCGATAGCAATAATCTTCCCCCCGGAAGCTAGCAGGCAATATTTCCGCTTCGGTCAGTCCTGTCCTCGACAGGAGTTTCTCATCGCGAGGAAGCTTGGCTAAGAACCCAAGTCAGCTTGGGACATCGCCTTCTAACGCCAAACTGATTATCTGAAGACGGCCACGCCCAGCACTGTCCTTATCATTGATCCTTTTTTTTGTAGAGCGATTTAGTGACGCTTAGCTTAGCCACAAGCGGGTTTCGTTCAGTTCACACTCTTTGAGATCGAACGTAGTACGAAACCGCTACGATTTTTCTCTTCAGCAAGGATTTGTTTGGCGATGCCGACTCCCCGGACCCCCGACCTCGCCCTTGACGAACCTCAAATCGGTTCGTCGGATAAATGTGCGTTCCAGGTCCTGATTCGTGAAGACCAAAGTTCGCGAGTTCAGCTGATCAAGCGGATCGTAACCGAAATCGGCACCTGCCCCTTGCCAGTCGCTGACTCTACCTTCATTAACAAATTGCCATCGTTACAGTGCTTCGTGGCGCTGGTTGGTTTGGGGGATTGCCCCGCCGCCAATTCTCCGGCTCTGGATGAAGTCCAGGCGCTCGCAAACTCAGGACTCATCGTGATGTGTTATGCGGATCATGTGCGAACGTGGCCCTTGCGCAGGCGTTGCAACGTCCTGCTCGCCGGAGCACTCACTCTTTTCGATAGCGCGGCGCCGGAATTTTCAGAGGAGTTGAAGGGTGCGCTTGCCGAGGCCTTGCGGCTGCAAACGAGCAGGCGCAGCGAAGAAGCATTGATGAAGTCCGAGATGAAGAAGCTCGGCGTGGTCGGCGAAAGCAGAATGATGCGTTCGATCTTTCGCTGGGTCGAGAAAGCGAGCGCCCTCACTGACCTGCCGGCGCTAATCACTGGGGAAACGGGAACCGGAAAGGAACTGATCGTCAATGCGATCCATCGGCTCGATCGCAAGCGATCCGCGGGGCCGCTGGTCGCGGTCAATTGCGGTGCGATTACTGCCGGGGTTGCCGAAAGCGAACTCTTCGGTCATCGTCGCGGAGCTTTTACCGGCGCTGAGCGACACCGCAAAGGATTAATTCGCGCTGCCGATGGCGGAATCCTCTTTCTCGACGAAATCGGTGACCTGGATGCGGCGCTGCAATCGAAACTCCTGCGGGTCCTCCAGGAGAATCGGGTGCTCGGCGTCGGCGAAGATCGAGAGCTGCCAGTCGATGTGCGGGTGATTGCCGCGACGAACCGCAACCTGGAAGGCATGGTCGGATGCGGAGCATTCCGCGACGATCTGTTCCATCGACTAAATATTCTCTCAGTCCACATACCAGCCCTCCGGCAACGTCCCGCGGATCTCAAACCGCTGGTCGAGCATTTCGTCGAAAAGCATCGCAGCCTTCGGAATGGCAAGAGGCTGCCGGTCGAGCCTGAGTTCATCGAAGCTCTCGCGCAACTTGAACTTCCGGGTAACGCGCGCGAAGTGGAGAACATCGTCCGTCGAGCTTTGGTTAACAAAATGACGGACAGCTCCCTCGGCTTGTCTGATCTGTCGCCGGAGATCCTGGCGAAAATCGCTGAACAAAAGCCCGATTCCCAATCCGCCGATCAGGGGACCGCCGCTGAGGCCGGGCCGGAAGCATTACCGTTCGTTGCGGCGCGCGCAGATTACGATGAAGTTCTGTTTAAGCTGCACCAGCTCAATCAGAGCAGTTTGGCGCGCACGATGCACGAATGCGAACGGGTTCTGGTTGCCGCCGCGCTTGAACAGTCACACGGCAATCAATCTTCGGTCGCAAAGCTGCTCGGCATCACACCGAGGAGCGTCTACAACAAGCTCCGCAAGCACGGCCTTCGCTAAACTCCACTGTCAGCAGCCCGACCGTAAGGGAGGGCACGTTCAAACCAAGTGTGGCCCTTGCTCACGCGCGGGCTTCTGACACTTCGCTTGAAGCGGAAAGCTTTTGCCGAGTAGTCACGCGCTTGCCGGAAGCCACTTTCCACTTAGCAAACGCGTCGCCCGGCGCCGCCGCTCGTCGTCTGTTTATTCCGGCAAATTAATTGGAGTTGCATGACTCTTTGTAAATCCCGGGCCGCGGCATAAGCGTTGCACATTCGCCGACAAGCTATGGCTAGCGAGCCGACGAACTCGAGACGCTGTGGATCTTAGAGATCATTACGTTCAATTTCGGCTGGGCGACATTTACCTGCCGGATCCCTTAACGCTTATTTACGATCTGCATCGTAACCAGCTTATTCGCGGCAGGGTGATCGAGATGTCCGACAGCGGTGAACGCGAAGACGCGTTTGTCGTTGTGATAGTGGACGACATCCCGCACCAGATGATAGTTCCGGTTGAGCGAGTGACGATCGAAGAATGATCGCGAGCTGAGGCCAACCGAAAATTACAAGACTCACGGCGGTTGGCGAAGGCTGTCCCTGAAATGGCTGAATCAGTTTCGCAGAAAGTGTCCCTGGTCGGACAAGTGATCGAGGATCTCAGCTATGAGCCGCTCGATTTCCAGCGATTCCGCGCCGAGTTGTATCAAGGACCAAAAGAAAAGTTGGTGCGAGTGAACCGGACGCCCTTCTACAAAGACAACGGCTACTTTGCATTTACGGACCTCGGCCTGGGCGATTACACGCTGCAAATTCTGGGCGAACGATTTCAGACTCAACAGCTACCGGTGACGCTGGCGCCGATGGTCATAGATCAGACGAAACGCAAACTGCCGCAACTTCTCGAGCAAGTAATCTTCGATCAGCCCGGCGATAACGAACTCATCGTCATGGTCGACGCGGTTAACAACAACCGAATTACCTTCGAGGACACGATCATTCGCAGGCGCATTCGAGCGGGCGCGAAGGTGATTTCAGACGGTGGCGAAACCGAGCTGACGGAAACGCTCGATCCCGGAAAGATCAGCACGGCGCGACTGGACAGCGTGGCCGCGATAAACGCCGGCGACATCGTCCGGATCATTCGCGATCGTTCGATTCGGATGCGATTCGATCCTTACTACGAGGCGCTGACAGAGTCGACCCGAATTGTCGGGACCGTAAGCATCCAGGGCCAGCCGGAGATCACTCTGCCTAACGCATTCATCAACGTCGAGGAAGTCAATGGCGCAGCAGTGACAATCTCGGACGTCGCGGGAGCGAAGGTCGCAACCGGCATCATCGGCGGTTCCGCGCGCGTCCTGGGGACTGAGCGAGACGTGCAGGGGTTAACCAACGCCGGCGGCGATTACACAATTTATTTTAGCCGCGCCGACATCGTAAGCGTCACGCTGAAAGCGACGCTGGCGGGTTTTCAAACGCTCACCACTCCGGCGATTGCGATCACGCCGCTGGCGCGCAACCGGGCGGATCTTCAATTGACACAAATCTAAGGAGATTAGTTATGCCGACGATCAAGAACATGAGTTACGGTCCGACAGCGATAAACGGTAAAGAGGAGCCAATCATGTTGGGCCCGCGCGAGACTAAAGACATCTCCACCGAAGACTTTGAGTCCGATGGGGTGCTCCAGGCTTTGCGCGACGAACTTGTCGAGGTCCTTTCGGTGCACCAACCCGAAAAGAAACCCAAACATAAACCAAATTCAGAGTAAATGGAGGTCGTAGGTTATGCCTGAATACCTTTCGCCCGGAGTTTATATTGAAGAACTCGCCGGTCCCAAACCCATTGAAGGTGTGGGAACCTCGACCGGCGCCTTTGTTGGTATTGCAGAGCGCGGGCCGATCAATGACCCCCAGCTCATCACCAACATGACTCAGTTCGCAGATACGTTTGGAGCCTTCCTGCCCGGCGCTTTTCTGGCGCATGCGGTGCGTCACTTCTTCACTGAAGGAGGGACGCGCTGTTATGTCATCCGGGCATTCAGTCCAACTCCGATTACGGTTACTGAGACCCGGCCCGATCAGGCCCGGGCCGTTTTTGGCACCACGGCCACGGGTGGAGGCACAGTCGTGATGACTGTATTCGCTGCCACCCCGGGCGTTTGGGGAAGGAATGTTTCGGTGCTAACGGAAGCCGTGGACTTCAATCCGGATCCCACAAACGACCCGAGATTCAAACTCAGCGTCTTTCTGCGGGGAGTCGCTGATCCGGTCGAAGTATTCGATCAACTATCGATGAATGAATTTTCCGGGGCCTTTCCCAACCCGAATCACGTCTCGGCAAGGATCAATGGCAACTCGAAATACATCATCGTGATTGACGCCACCACCAGCACGACCCAAATCGCTCCTCCATTTTTTGAGAGGCAAACGCTTGTCCAGGGAGCTGATGGGGTCGCACTGGTACCGCACGACCTAATCGGAGGGCCGGGAACGGCGACCGCGCGGGCCACCGGGCTGTTCGCTTTCGATGCCGTAGACAACATCAACATCGTCGCGATTCCTGATTTGATGAATCCTTCATTTCTTCCGCCACCGTCCCCACTGTCGCGGAACGCAACGCTGGAAGCCATCGCGTATTGCGAAGGGCGAAAGGATTGTTTCTTCATAGCCGATACGCCGCGGGGCTTGAGTCCGCAACAGGCGCGCGGCTACAAGCGCGGGGATGCCACGTCGCCCATCACTCCCCCGGGCAACGGCTTCAATTCCAAGTTTGCCGCTCTTTACTACCCCTGGATCTTCGCCACCGATCCCGTCACGGGTAATCCAATCCTGGTGCCGCCGTCAGGAGCGGTGGCAGGTTCCTACGCCGAGGCCGACGGCCGCGTCGGTGTGCACAAGGCGCCGGCGGGAACTGAGGACGGCTATCTCAATTCGGCGGTCGAAGTCGAACGAGTCGTTACCAAAGGAGAGCAGGACACACTCAATCCCAACGGCGTCAATGTCATTCGCAAATTCGCGGACGCCGGCATCGTGATCTGGGGCGCGCGCACCGTCTCAGCGGATCCGGAATGGAAATACGTCAATGTCCGCCGGCTGTTCAATTTCCTCGAACAGTCGATCCTGAAGGGAACGCAGGGTCTGGTGTTCGAGCCGAACGATCCAAGTTTGTGGAAGCGAATCACCCGCGACATCACCGCGTTTCTAAAGGTCCAGTGGATGGAAGGAAAAGTCATCGGACCGACGATGGAGAAAGCTTTCTTCGTCCATTGCAACGAACAGACGAATACGCCCGAGACGATGGACCTGGGCGAGGTAATCACTTTGATCGGCATCTGTCCGTCAAAGCCGGCCGAGTTCGTAATTTTCAGAATCAAGCAGACGCGCTTTGGTGGAGACGTATCCGACTAATTACGCGGCACCGCAAAGCCTGATTGGCGGCGGCGCCTTTCAATCGAAGAGCCGGTTGAACGGCGCCGCCACAACAAACGAGGAGAAATGTTATGCCGAGAAGACCAACTGACCCATTTGCTTCATTCAACTTCAAACTTGAAATCGCCGGCATTACGGTGGCCGGTTTCTCGGAATGCACCGGCCTGAACTCCGAAACGAACCCGATTGATTACCGGGAAGGCCAGGAGGGCATCACGCCGCGGAAGCTTCCAGGGCTGAGCAAGTTCGGCAACATCACGCTCAAGCGCGGAATCACCCAGGATAAGACGATCTACCTTTGGCGCAAGACGGTCACCGACGGCGACATCGAGCGAAAGAACCTCTCGATCGTTTTGCAAAACGAAAAGCACGACGAAGTTGTCCGTTGGAATGTGGTGAACGCCTGGATCAGTAAGTACACCGCGCCGGACCTGAAGGCTACCGCCAACGAGGTCGCCATTGAGACCGTCGAGTTAACTCACGAAGGACTCGAGAGGGCACCGTAATGCTACAAACTGAATTCACCTTCACCCTGCCCAAGGGTTACATCGACAAGGACGGCAACCTGCAACGCCAGGGGATCATGCGGCTGGCCAACGCGAAAGACGAGATCTCGCCGTTGCAGGATCCGCGGGTGCAGCGGAACAACGCTTATCTGGTGGTCATCCTGCTGTCGCGCGTGGTGATCAAGCTGGGCGACTTGACTGACGTTAACCCGGGAGTGATTGAGAACCTCTTCTCGGCGGATCTGAGTTACCTCCAGGACATGTACCGGCGCATCAATGCGAACGGACACGCGCGGGTAAAAGTCACTTGTCCCGACTGTGAAAGCGACTTCGAGTTGGACGAGTCGACGGTCAATGGGGGACAGATTCCGGAGGGATAACCCGCTACCCCCTGGACGAGTTGGCCCAGGAGGTAGCCTACGTCGCTTATCACTTCCATTGGCCGAAAGATGAAATCGAGCAGATGTCGCATCGCGAGCGCCATCGATGGGTAAAGGAAATCTCGCGCATCAACCAGGAGATCAACGAAGCAGCGATCGCTTCGTAACGCTATACGCCTATGTTGAACCTGCAAACACCGGGCGTTTACATCCGCGAAGTCGAAGTACCGCAACCGCCGCTTCTGCGCATGAGCATAACGGGCTTTGTCGGTCAGGCGGAGCGCGGTCCCCTGAACTCGCCGCAGCGGATTGAAAACCTGGGCCAGTTTCGCGACATCTTCGGCGATCTCGTCGGTTACAGTTACCTGCCTTTCAGCATCTTCGGGTTCTTTCTCAACGGCGGCGAACGCTGTCATGTCGTTCGCGTCGCGCACGAGTCGGCGGTCCGCGCCACGCTCGATCAACCCAGCGACGCGACAATTAATTTCACGGCCATCAACGAAGGAAGTTGGGGGAACTCGGTCGCGGTCCAGATCGATTCACAATCGACGCGCGACATCCTGCTGACCGAACTCGAAACCGCCGTCGCCAGAAACGCGACCGAGGCGAAATTCAAATCGGTAGCCGGGCTGGCAGCCGGCGATTCGATCATGCTGGTCCACCCGCGCGATCCCATTCGCGAGCGCGTGGCGATCAGCAAAATCGATGTCGCCGCCCGGAAAGTTACCATCGCGCGCGAGCCCGCCGGTCAATCGGACTTTCCGGAGGATAGCGGAGTTGTGGGTCGCGGCTTTCGCCTGATCTTTCGCTTTCGACCCTCCGGCAGGCTGGTGCGCGAAGAAGTATTCGACAACCTGTCGATGAACTCCGCCAGCCCCAGCTACTTTCTGGACGTCATCAACGGCAATCCGCAACTGAGTGATTACGTCGCGCGGAACCAGAACGGAAATTCAATCCTGGTTCGAGTCGAGCTGCGACCGTCGCCAAATCCCCCGGCGCGACCAGGGACGGCCGACGAAAAAATGATGACGAAGGGCGAAGACGACCCGAGTCTGGTGACCGTCGAATACTTCACCGGCTATGAACGATTCGCGGAAAAATATTTTCGACCGATTCCGCCCGATGCGGATGAAGACGAACAACGCGCGGCCAGTGAACGGCTCAACGGCCTGGCGGCGTTCGAGCTGGTTAACGAGATTGGCTTGATCGCTATTCCCGATCTGATCGTTCCTGATTTCTTCAAAAAAATCCCGGCCGCGCAAATCCCGAAATCAGGAATCATCTTTGCGCGCAAGCAGGCCCTTGCGATCACTTCCGACAAGTTGCCCAACTTCAAAATCGGACAAAAGGAGATGCTCAAGCATTGCGAGCGGATGGGCGATCGTTTCGCGATCCTGGATTCTCCGCGCGGCGCCGAAGCCGGCAAAGGCACAAACAAGATCGAAGATTGGCCCACCGATTATCACTTGCTGCGGATGGCCCGCTACGGCGCGCTCTATTATCCGTGGATCAGAGAAAAGGCTTCCGACTTCAAGGGCTTCGACCTGACGCTGCCGCCCAGCGGACACCTCGCCGGAATTTTCGCGCGAAGCGAAAGCCGAGCCAGCGTCGGCAGCGCGCCCGCAAACGAAATCCTGCGCGGCGTGATCGAATTTGAATTCTGTCTCTCGGACGCCGAGCAGGCGATTCTCAATCCGCGCGGCGTGAACTGTCTCCGCAGTTTTCCCGGCCGCGGCCTGCTGGTCTGGGGCGCGCGCACGCTGAGCCAGGAGCCGGCGTGGCGGTACGTCAACGTCGCGCGAGTGATCCTGGCCACCATCAAACAAATCCTGATCAATCTGCAGTGGACTGTCTTTGAGCCGAATGATCCGCAGTTGTGGGACAAGATTTCCGCCACGTTGTCTGCTTTTCTGCGCGATTTATTTCGGATGGGAGTCCTCGCCGGCAGCCGGCCGGAGGAAGCCTTTTTTGTGAAGTGCGACGACGAGACGAATCCGCCGGAAGTAATCGAGCGCGGCGAAGTGATTACCCAGGTAGGAGTCGCGCCGGCGCGGCCCGCGGAATTCATCGTCGTCACAATCAAGCGCACCTCCGAAGCGGTTTCAGTAAGCGAAGGAGTCGCGGGAAGGAGATGATCGTTTGGGAGCGCGGCCCAGGCCGATGGCTGGATCGCTTCGTCCCAACCGAGACCGAGACCGAAACCGATGCCGAGAAGAAATCAGGACCCGGTCGGTAATTTTCGCTTCTCGCTGCAAGTCGATCAAATCGTGGCGGCGGGCTTTGCGGAGTGCACTGGCCTGCAAATGGAAACAAAAGTTCTCGAATATAAGGAGGGCGGCCGGAACGAGACGACTTTGAAATTTCCCGAAGGCACCGGCTTCGGAAGCATCACGCTCAAACGGGGCGTGACGTCCTCGAACGAGTTGCTGCAATGGCAGCTGGACGTGGCCAGCGGAAAAATTGAACGCTCGGGAGCCTCAGCACGAAAGGTCTCGATTGTTCTGAATGACGAAAAAGGCGTCAAGGTAAGAAGTTGGAATCTGACTCGTCCATTTCCCACGAAATGGGTGGGACCCGATCTCAAGGCGATGAGCAACGAGATAGCGATCGAGTCTTTGGAAATCGCCCACGAAGGAATTGAGCTGAAGTAATTACTGGCAATCAGGAGGAGGTGAATGGTTGGAAGCAGCATCCAGGGGAAGTGGCGACAGTTTGGCGAAGTGGGTGAATCACGCGCAGGATGCGCGTGCCACATGCAACTGCTCACTGGCGCATCAGGGGCGGGCTTGATATTCGCGCCGAGAGTCTCTTCGATTCCAGCAACACGAAAACCCTGACGCCTTTCCTCTCCGCCTTCCGGCCGCGAACCAATGAGCGCATCGACGGTCATCAGCGATGTCACGCGCACGCTGGAAGAGTTGCTGAAGAACGAGCAACGTCCGGCCAACTCATTCGACGTGTCTTTAAAGTCTCCGGTCGACGAAGTGATTCAGCAAAACAAGCCAAAGGTGAATTTGTTTCTCTATCGCGTGGTCGAGAATGCATTTGGCAAGAATCCGGAGCGGCAGGCAAGCGGGCCGGATGGGTTGGAGTATCCGCCGTTGTGGCTGAATCTTCTTTTCCTGCTCACGCCGTTTGCCGACGACAAATTGGACGAGCTGCGGGTTTTCGGCGAAGCCATGCGGGTGCTTCATGACAACTCGATCGTCGCTCAGAGCGCGCTGCAAGGATCGCTCGAGAACACCGGCGAAGAACTGCACGTGACGCTTTGCTCTTTTACTTTGGAGCAGTTGGCGCAGATTTGGAACGCGCTGGACAAGCCTTACCGGTTGTCCGTCTGTTACGAGGTGCGCACTGTATTTATCGACTCGCTAATCCAGACGCCAATTTCTCGTGTGCTGGAAATCGACAACCGGTTTTCACCGTTGTCATGAGGTTGGCCAACGGATTTGCGTTTGACCCTGGAGCCAGGAGAGTGCCGGCATACCGAACCAGTTGCGAGCATCTATTCGCGGAAATGCGGCGCCTCGATCTGCTGCTGAACCAGCAAATCGTGCGGCAGCGGAGCGATCCGAGCGGGCTGCGCTTCAACGAGTTTCGCGGATTGTTCATCGCAGAGGATGAAATCGATCAGCTGGTCGAGGAAAACGGCGAGCAGCGCGCGCGCGCCGAACCAGGCGAGGCCCGGCTGAATGCAATCTTCGCGGCGGTGGCCGAAGCCGAGCGGCAAATCACCGAAAACGTCGCCGAAACTTTCAGGCAGGGTGAGCTGCTTTCGCTGCCGCGTCTTTCGGGTCTGTTTCAGCTCTCGCCCTTCGACGTCGACGCTTTGCTGATTTGTCTCGCGCCTGAGTTGGACGTCAAGTACGAAAAGCTTTACGCCTACCTGCAGAACGATGTCACGCGCAAAAGACCGACGGCGGATTTGATTCTGAATCTGTGTTGCCGGTCGCTCGATGAGAAAGTCCAGGCCCGCACGCGTCTGCTGGCCGATGCGCCGCTGGTAAAACACGAACTGATCATGCCGGCAGGAGATTCGTCTCCCGAGCAGACTACGCACATCTCGCGCGCGCTGAAGATCGACGAACGCATTCTCAACTACCTGCTGGGCGCCGAAACGATCGACGAGCGCATCGCTTCGGTTGTGCGTTTGGCGCATCCCAAAGCTGAGCTGGCCCGGGTGTTGCTGCCACCCGCGATCATGCCGGAGCTGACGGAATGTTTTCGGCGGCAGGTTGAAAGCGAACGCTCCGGCGCAGCCAGGGGCGCGGCGGTTCTTGTCTTGCAGGGCGCGGAAGGATCGGGCAGGAACTTTGTGACTGAAGCTCTATGTCGCGACGCGCGAAAGGAATTGTTAATTGCCGATGGCCCTGGTCTGCTTGCGGCCGGCACGCAACAGTCTCACCTGATTACGCGGCTGTTCCGCGAAGCGAGGCTGCGCGACGCGGTCGTCTTTATCGATCAAGCTGAAGTCCTGGCCGGAGACGGGGAAAAAGAAAGTCACGCAAACTATGCGATCGCCGCCGCGCTTGATTCGTTCGACGGTCTGCTGGTCGTCGCCAGCCATTCCTGGAGCCCGCAGTGGCTGCCGGCGAACGGCCGCAGTTTCCGGTTTGCGCTTCCGATTCCCGCCTTCTCTTTGCGGAAAGAGATTTGGGGCCGGGCGCTGGCGGAAGATGTCTGCGAAGCCGGCCTTGATCTGGATTCGCTGGCCGACCGGTTCCACTTCACACCCGGCAAAGTTCACGCCGCCGCCGCCGAAGCGCGACGACGCGCTTGCGCGAACGGCGGCAAGGCCCGGCCCATCGACGCTAACGATCTGAATCAAGCCTGCCGCGCGCAAACCGGATCCCGGCTGCCGGCGCTGGCCCGCAAGATCGATCCCATCTTCGTGTGGAACGACATTGTGCTGCCGAAAGATTGCCTCGGACAGTTGCGAGAGGTGTGCAACCAGGTCCGTCACCGCCAGCTCGTGTTCAGCGATTGGGGGTTCAACGGCAAAGTCTCGCTCGGAAAAGGACTCAGCATACTTTTCGTGGGCGCTTCGGGCACCGGCAAAACGATGGCCGCGGAGATCATCGCCAGCGAGTTAGCGCTCGACCTTTACAAGATCGATCTGTCGTGTGTGGTCAGCAAGTACATCGGCGAAACCGAGAAGAACCTCAGCCGCGTTTTTGCCGAAGCTGAAACTACCAACGCCGTGCTTTTCTTTGACGAAGCCGACGCCGTCTTTGGCCGGCGTTCCGAAGTGAAAGACTCGCACGATCGTTATGCGAACATCGAAATTAATTATCTGCTGCAAAAGATGGAAGAGTACGAAGGCATCGTCATCCTGGCCAGCAATTTTCAAAAGAACATCGACGAAGCCTTCACGCGGCGCCTGCGCTTCATCATCGAGTTTCCGTTTCCCGAGAAAGACTATCGCGATCGAATCTGGCGAAAGGTTTTTCCGGCCGACACGCCGCTCGCGCCGGACATCGATTTCGATTTTCTGGCGACCAAGCTGAAGCTCTCGGGCGGCAGCATCAGGAACATCGCGCTCAGCGCCGCGTTTCTGGCGGCCGCAAATTCCGGACATGTCGGCATGGGGCACATCGTCTGCGCCGCGAGACGCGAATTTCAAAAGATGGGAAGGCTTTGCGTGAGATCCGATTTCGAGCAGTACTTCGAATTGATCGAGAGCGAAGAGGTGGCGCAATGAAAGACTTTGATGATCAGAAAGCCGGCGGGCCCAGGGACGCGGCGTTGCCCATCAGCAAGTCGCGCGGTAAAGCGCCCGCGAGGGCTCGCGACGCGGGACACGTCGTCAGCGAAATCGCTTCGCGCGCAAAACCTGACGCGGACGCGTTGCGCTCAGCCGAGCTGTCGCACCCGGCGAATGCTGCGCCGCTCGCGGATCTCCTGGGCCAGTTGCAGCACAGTCACGGGAACAGTTTCGTGCAGCGCGTCGTGGCGGACCTTAACCAAACAAATCTCGGCGTCGAAGGTCAGTCTAGCGATCAGCCGCGGGACCTGGATGGCGGCGTCAGGTCGGAAATGGAATCGGCGTTCGGCGAAAACTTTGGCGACGTGCGCATTCACACCGGCGGGGAAGCCCGGAGGATAACTCAGGAGTTGAATGCGCGCGCCGTGACCCGCGGCCGCGATGTCTATTTTGGCAAGGGGGAATACGATCCGATAACAGTGGCGGGTAAGGAAGTTCTGGCGCACGAGTTGACGCACGTAGCCCAGCAAACTAATCGTGCCGGCAAGTCTTCGAGCTCATCAGTTGAAGCCGCTGAGGCCGAAGCGCACGTGCTGGGGCGCCGTGTTGCTCACGGCGGTCATGCGCAGGTGAACGAGACGGCTGACGCGGCGTTGGCATATCGAATTGGGCCGCAACCAACTCTTCCGCCAGTCTCCCATCCCACCATGCCGCCATCGCCGACGCCGGCCCCACCGTTGGTCACGCCAGCGCCGCCGCAACAGGCAACGTTTGAATTTACCGTGACTCCCGTCATTCAAACCTCATTCCCGCGTCTTTTGAATGAACCAGCTTTTGAGGCCGAACAGATCGAGCTGTATGTCGCTCCTGAATACGATCGCTGGCGAGTGATCATCAACATGCTCATCCAGCGATTTCCGGCAGCGTTTCAGGACATAATTCGGCAACGACCCACGAACCTGGATGAGAGCCTCTTTTTGAGGACTGTAGGTAATCATCTATGGGAACTCGTGCGCTCTCAATTCCTGCAAATCATGGATCAGAAGTATCGATCCAATCCGAGTTTCAAGCGGCGGGTTGACCGCGCCAGGCGTTTGCATGATAGGCCGGTAAACATTCCCGCGGATGCCACAGTGGTGTAGTCGAGCCAGCAGCCTTAAGCACGCTGGCTTGTGATCGAGGAGTAAGACATGAATCAAGCAAATGGAAATGGAAGCAATCAGTCAATGGCTCGTTCCTCCTCTGTTTCGATGACCGAGGAACTGCGCGAAGAGTTCGCCGAAGGCTTGATGTATTCGCACAGCCGCGAAAACGCCAACACCAGCAAGGTCCTGGAAGTCGCGTCATTCTCGTACGCGCTGATCGAGTTGCTGAACGAGCGCGGAGTCATCTCGCTGGAAGAGCTGGACGAGCGCAAGCGAAAGGTGGGCCAGCGCCTGGTCGAAAAATTTGCCGAAAAAGGAATGGGCGTGGCGCTCACCGATGACGAGAAGGACAAGTACGCCTATGAACGCACGGTCGAGATTGATTGCGAAAACCGTCTGGCGCTTTGTCGCGGCGCGTGTTGCCGCTTGAGCTTTGCGCTCAGCGTCCAGGACCTGGAAGAAGGCACGGTCAAATGGGAGTTGGGACGTCCTTACATGATCAGGCGCAAGACCGACGGCTACTGTCACCACCTCGAGACGGAACAAAAACGCTGCGGCATCTATGAACAGCGCCCGATTGTCTGCCGCGCTTACGATTGCCGCAAGGACAAACGCATCTGGGAGGATTTTGAAAATCGAGTCGTCAGTCCCGACCTCGAAAATCTATTTCCGAAACCGGATGCGCCGCCGGAAACCAAACTTTACAAATTGACGCGCACGTCGAACGGAAATGGAAACGGGAACGGAAACGGGAGCTCCGTTGAAAAATTCGCCGACGGCGAAGCTTTCGAAAAAGCGGGCTTCCTCGAGGTCGCCGCCCAACCGGATCAGAGCGGCGCAAGTCCGGACGCCGCGGCCGCGTAACCACTTCTATTCGAGCAGAACCAAGTGTCCACCGGAACCGAAAAAACCACGACCACCGGCTCGCAACTCCGCGAGACGCCGAAGGTGCTTCTATCGCCGGAAGCGAAACGAACCACGGACAATGACGGCAGGCACAGCGGCATTTATCGGCGCATGCGCGAGCTCGGCGTGGGTGGTGAACACGAACCGCCGCCTCAGGATCTGGCGCGAATCTTCAGGAGCAGCGAACTATCCGCGCCGGTCAACGACGTGCAAAAGGCGCGCGCGCTGCAGTCGCTGCAGCGCAGTCATGGCAATCAGTACGTGCAGCGTTTGGTGACGCCGGGCGCTCGGGGTAAATCCGGTAAAGCAAAACCAACTGCACAACGTCGAGCGAATAACTCAGCACCCAACATCCAGTGCAAACTCGAAGTCAGCTCGCCCGGTGACGCGCTCGAGCGAGAAGCCGATCGCATGGCCGACCGAGTGATGACGATGCCCGCGCCGCAAATGCAGGCGCCGGTGCAGCGAAGCGAGAATCAGATTCACCGTCACACCGCAACTGAAACGGCAGACGCCGCGAATTGCGTATTGCGAGCGCCGGCCGAAGCCGGACGCCCGCCGGTCGTGTCACCAGAGTTCGAAAGAAATCTCGGCGCGCGCCGCGGCGCGGGCCAGCCTCTGCCCCGATCGACGCGCGATTTCTTTGAACCGCGCTTTGGCGAGGACCTGAGCGGGGTTCGCGTGCATCATGACGGCGAAGCCGCCGACGCCGCGCAACAGATCAACGCGCAGGCGTTCACTCACGGGCGCGACATTTATTTCAATCAAGGAAGGTATCAACCCGAAACTTCCGGCGGACGTCATCTGCTTGCGCATGAGCTGGCGCACACGGTACAGCAGGGCGGCACGTCGCCGACGGCCCAGCGAGTGCACCGGGAACTCATCCAACGGAACGGGTCTACTGGGCCGCCTCCTACCGGATCGACGACGTCAGCAACGCCGGCGCCAACCGGGCCGCTCACCATTGGGAACTTTCCCGTCCCAGGTTTCAAACGCAATCACCCCAATTACACCGGCAGGGAATATGTCCGCGACAAGAATTATGTTCGGTCCGGAGAGCACAATCCCCAACAAGTCTTATTTTGGGAACGCGGGATTGACCCCGCGGCGGCTGCGGGCAAGTTAGCAACCGGATTTAACCTCAATCAACCGAACAAGGTTTACATGGTGCGGGCCCGCCCCAAGTTCGGAAACCAATTCCTCGCTGTTGGGAACGCCCAAACAATTGCGCGCGGACTCAAGCGGCCCTTTTGGCGCCCGACGGGAAAGTTCGAGGAGTATCAGGTAGACCACGTTGTTGACCTGGTGTTTTCCGGATGGCCCACCCGCGGAAGGGACTGGTCCAACGCGATCGACAACATGCAACTGCTCGATAAGGACACGAATGAAGGCATTGGCAGAGACTTTGAAAGGACGATCACGCCATTAATTCGGACGGCACTCAGTAATCCAACCGCTAACGTTCGCAACGTGATGAGGAGCCGCGACATTGTATTCAGCGGCTTCACTGCCGGTCCGGATCCATCCGGTTTACACGTCTGGTCCAAGGAACAAGTCAACCAGGGTGCGCATATCGATATCCTCATCAGCAAGCCGAAACAGGAACGCAAGGACATTGAGCTTCTCGATTTAACCGACACCGATCCGCCCGAGGCCAGTCCGTTTTCGAAGCACAACCTGGGTCCCGACTGGCTGGGCTCATCCAGCAAGTTCGTGATTTTTACCAAGGGAGCGGGCGGCACGAAAAAGCAAGTTCCGTGGACCGGCGCCGCGGACACAATCACGCCCAATGAAAGGCAAAAGAATGCCATTCGGGTTCCCGGCTTCGATGTCGAGCAAATCACTTTCAATCGGAGTCGAACCAACCTGAGCGAGGATGTCGGTGTTCTTCGTGGTACGGTCATGAAGAAACAGAAGGACACGGGCATTCTTCTCGGCAGAGCAGGGACTTCACCCTGGGGCGTGAAGTCGGTTCCCGGCGGTCAATTCGCCGGCTATCTTGATTTCGACGAGTTGCTTCACGAAGTCCTGGCCTTTTCGGTCGCGCCGCTCAGCCCGATCCAGGTTACCGCCGCCGGCCTGGACGAGGAAAAAGGGATCGTCGTTTACGCGCGGATCCTCCCGACGGTTCCGCTCCTGGCTCGCGCGCAACTCGATCTGGTGCTCGAAGGCGATGACCTGCGAATTGAGAAGGTCTTTGCCGGTCCCGATTTCGACCTCCCGCGTCCATTCCAGATCAACGCCTGCACGCTCGCGCTCTCAATTGGAACTCAGAGCGGTTTAAGAATCAGCGGCCGTCTCGAATTCGGCATCGAGCGGGTGGGCGAAGGATTTCTGGAAGCAAGCGCGAGCACCGGCCAGGGGTTTGCGCTTCAGGGCGGCTTTGACTTTGACAGCCAGACCTTCAATCCGGCGCGCGTGCGACTGCGCTATCAGGACAACCGATTCAGCGGCGAAGGCGAACTGGGAATTGGATCCGGAAAAGTTCGCGGTATTCGTACGGCGCATCTGACGGCTTCGTATGCCGATGGACGTTTGGTGGCCCACGGCACAGCGGAGTTCACGATTCCCGGCTTGGAACAGGGCACGTTGGATCTCACCTACAGTGACGCCGAAGGATTGACGATTGCCGGCGATGTGCAGTTGGGAACCATGCCCGGCATTCGCAGTGGCTCGCTGGCGGCCCAGGTGCGAAAGCCGGCGGGCGCGACGGATTGGCAGCTATCCGCGCGCGGCGCCGCGGTGCCCGCGATTCCCGGCGTCGAATCGACATTCACGGTCGCTTACGAAAACGGGATCTTCACGGCCGAAGCCCGCGCCGCGTACAGCCGCGGCATGTTGTCCGGCACGCTCGAAGCCGGCGTCACCAACCGGCCGATCAATCCCGAAGGCCGCCCAGCGGACGTGACCGAACCGACCGCCAGGCTCACGCCTTACGGCCAGGGACAATTGACGATTCGCATTGCGCCCTGGTTGCAGGGAACGATCGGCGTGCGGATTCTGCCCAACGGCGAAATAGAAGTCTCGGGCGCGATCGGATTGCCGGCCAGTCTCAATATCTTTCCCGAGAAGGCCATCAACAAAAACATTTTCAGCATCGGCATCGACATTCCGATTGTCGGCGTCGCGGTCGCCGGACAGCGCATCGGGGTCTTTGCCACGATTCGCGGAGGGCTCGACGCCGACGCGGGAATTGGACCGGGCCAACTGCGCGAGCTCGGATTGACGATCACTTATAACCCGGCGCACGAAGATCAAACGCGAGTCACCGGCCGCGCGCAACTTTTCATTCCCGCGCACGCCGGCTTGCGGCTCTTTGTGCGCGGCGGGTTGGGCGTGGGAATTCCGATTGTCAGCGCCACGGCGGCCCTGGAGGTTGGCGCGTCGCTCGGCCTCGAAGGCGCCGTGGTGGCCAGCGTGGAAGTGGACTGGTTGGCAAACCGCGGTTTGATTATCGATGCGCGCGGAGAAATTTACGCGCAGCCGAAATTCAAGTTCGATGTCACCGGCATGGTTATGGTCGAAGCGGATCTCTTCGTGACGACTATCGAGCTTTACAGCAAGCGCTGGAGACTAGCCCAATTCGAGTACGGCTCGGATCTGCGTTTCGGAATTACTTTCCCGATTCATTATCAGGAAGGCCGTCCGTTCGATGTCTCTTTGAGCGATGTGCAATTTCAGGTGCCGCATATCGACCCGATGGATTTGCTGACAGGACTAGTCAAACGCATTTAGCGCGAGGAGCGACCCATCATGATGCAAACAGAAAGAGTCTCAAGCCCGGCCCTACCCATCACACCCGCAGAAGATCCGGCAGCAACCCGGGCTCGCGAGCTCAACAACCGCGGCGCCCTGCTGCACCTGGAAGGCAAGTTCGACGAAGCGCGCGCCGAGTATGAAGCGGCGCTGTCCGCCGATCCGCGCAACGCGACGGCGGTCAACAATCTCGGCTACTTGCTGGCCCAACAGGGGCGGCTTGACGAGGCCGTCGAGCGTTACCGGCAGGCGCTCGAACTCGATCCTAACAAGAGCATGACCTTTGCCAATCTCGGCGTAGTTCAAGCCGCACTCAGTCAACCCGCGGCAGCGCTCGCCTCTTTAGAGCAGGCGGTCAGACTTGATTCAAAAAATGTCCTGGCGTGGGACAACCTCGCGCGCGTGCAAATGGCCGCCGGCCGTTTCGCCGCCGCCGAAAGCGCCTGGCGGTCGGCGCTGGACGTCGCCCCGGCCGAAGGCTCTCTGTTCACGGCGCTCGGCACCATCGTTGCAGCCCAGCAACGCATCGATGAAGCCGCGGCGATCCTGCAACACGCGGTTAGCCTGGAACCGGAATCAGCAAAAGCATGGACGCAGCTCGGGGTGGTGCTGTTTCTCAGACAGGATCTCGGTTCGGCTGCCGAAGCATTGGAGCGGGGACTTGAACTTGCGCCCGACGATCACGACGCGCGGGAGCATCTGGCCCTGGTCCATCTGGCGTGCGGGCGAACGGCGGCGGCCGAGCAGGAACTCGAACGCATCGTGTTGCGGGCTGCCGGCACGGATCCTTTTTATCACGCGGCGCAGATCGATCTCGCGGTGATTGCCCTGTCGCGAGGCGATTGGCAAGGCGCGCTGTCGCGACTCGACGCGGTGATCGAGGCCGATCCGAAAAACAGCCGGGCGATATTTTATCGGGCGACGGCGCTCGATCATCTGGACCGTTCCGCGGAGGCGAATGAGCTGATGCGAGAACTGCTGGGCAATGACCATGGAAAATATGGCGATCAGGCGCGGCTTTATCTCGCAAAAAGAAATGACGACGGCCGCGACGATTTTGCAAAGGCCAGTGAGAATTAGAGTCGACGCGCGAGGTACGCAGGCCTCAGGCGTGCTGCTGAACTATTTGAAAACGAGCTCATGAAATTCGACCCAGACAAAACAGAAGTGGGTGACGATTCCAAGTCGAGCGAAGTTGAGGCCTCGAAGCCTTTGGTCGAGCGGCGCCTGGTCACGCAAGTTCTGCAAAGGCTGGCGCCCCAATCATCGCCGCGGGCAAACATCGCGCGTCGCACGCGCGCGTCCCGTCTGTTTGCGCGCGAACTTTCCGATCGCCGTCGCCGAGTACAGGGCGCCGACCCCTCCGGCTTTGTGTCTGCGCGGTTCGGCAGACGGTTTGTCTCCGGGCAGGGAAGAGGATTCAACGAAGAAAAGATTTACCAGGAGCCGGGCCGGTTCTTCCGGAACACATCGCTGAAATCATTCGCGCAGGTGTTCATGTCGTTCGATGTGAAACAGTTCGCGCAGACGCTGCAAATTCTCTTTAACCGCATTCGCAGTCAGCAGAATTTCAACGCTTCCGCATACCTGAACCTGAACCAGCGGATCGATTCGTTTGCCGCCTGGCGTTCGGAAATTCATCCGTCTGCGCCGGCGTCGCCGTTAATTGCGACGCAGCGATCGTTGCTGATGCAGCCGCAGCCAATGCAGTCGCTGCCAATCATTCCTTCCGCGGCGAACGTGCATTTGAGCCTGGCCCTGCCAAACGCGGCGGCCAGTGCCGCGCAGGTCGCGTCTCAAGTCATCGAGCGGGAAATGTTTGATTGGCGCAACCGCGACCGAGTATTCACGTTGATCAAATCCGAAACAGAAAGATTTGCGCAGTCGAGCACGAATCTGGAGCGGCTAGTGACTCTCGGACAGTTGGATCGGCAGACGACTCTCAGGCAATCGAATCAGCGAACTACTCTCAGACAGTTGGAGCGGCTCACGACTCTCAAACAATCGGAGCAGCTAACGATTCTCAAACAGTCAGATCAGCGACCTACTCTCAAACAGAAAGTCGCACAGCTTCTGAACCGAACACTTTTGACGGCTATACAGGTCCGCAACCCTGAGCCTGTCTTGCATCAGCGAGCGAGCGATTCCTCCCCTCTCATCATCTCTTCTCCCTCGAGCACAGTTGAGTTGAAGGTCGCGGCGGGGCGGCGGCCGTTACTGATTCCGCGCGCAGTCAGTCAACTTTCGCTGATCACGAGCTTTGGGCGTTCGCGCGACAAAAGCGGGAAAGTTCATGACTCGGTGCGGACAAGTGCCGCACGGGTTTTTTTGCCGTTCGCCCTGCGATTCAATCCCCATCACACCGAGCAGGTTGTTGCCACGTCCGCGTATGAACGAGAGCGTGCAGTCCTTTCAACTGACCGCGTACTTTCAGAAAGAACACTCTCGCTGCGCCAGGCAGTGCTCGGAACCGTGATGGATCATTCGCGATTGTTGGTCACCCGATCGCTGCAACAAACAAGACTCTTCGGGATCAAACTGCTGGACCGGTTCGTCACGCCGTATCGAACGATTGAGGAAGTTGGAAAGCCGCTGGTGTCGCCGGAACTCAGACGGACACAAGACAGCGCGCCAAAGCTGTCGCCGGAATTTGTTTACGCCCAACCCGCGCGTCGCGAGATCGAGGAGCAGCAAGTCGTCAAAAGAGTCGAGACGCGGGAAATTCTTGAGATGGTGAAAAATGAAGTAAAGCAGTCGCTAACCAACGTGGTGTCGTTCCGAAACTTCAGCGGCCAGGACTACGAGGAAATCAGTGACCGGGTCTACTCCTCGCTGGTGCGGCGTTTGACGATCGAGCGAGAGCGACTCGGTTTGCGATGAGCGAGGGCCAACAGGAGTCATGGATAAACTAAAGATCACAAATCTGGAGGCCAAGTCCGAACCCAAGAGCTTTGACGTCCTCTTTAATCCGACCGAGTACACCTTCGAGGACGCGAGCAAGTGGCAGGAGCACGGGACCGCCGGGTGGAAGCCCGAGTTGCAGTACGTCGGGGGCGACCGCCGAAAACTTTCCATGGAATTGTTCTATGACACCTACGAGCAGAAGACCGATGTTCGTCTCTACACGGGCAAGCTGGCCAAATTGTTGGTGGTGTCGGTGGATAGCAGCGATGGAAAGCGTCCGCCCAAACTCGAACTGAGCTGGGGACAAAAGGAGGGAGACACGGGATTCCCGTTTGTCTGCGTGCTCGAATCTTTGAAGCAGCAGTTTACGTTGTTCACGGCCGAGGGGATGCCCGTGCGCGCCAAGTGCAGCGTCTCATTCAAAGAGTTCGTCCTCCCGAAAGAGGAGCAACAGCGCGAACCGCGACGCCAGTCATACCCGGAAAAAACTTACACGGTTCGCGAAGGCGATACGTTGTCGGGCATCGCGGCGGCCCTTTGGAAAGACCCGACGAAATGGCGAAAGCTGGCCCAGGCCAACGGCATTCGCAATCCGCGAATTCTGAAGGCCGGACAGTCGTTGCTGGTTCCGGCAATTGAATGAAAGGGTCAGCACGCTCGGGCCGTGACCGAGGTCAGCTACTTTTTTGATGGAAAGAAAATGACTGAACCGGCATTACAAACCGAACGCACCGCGCCGAGTTTCAAGATTTTTGCCGCGGGCAGCGAATTGGCGTTGGAAGTTGCGCTCGACGCTTATGAAATCAAGGTGAGCGACTATGTCGAAGGGGCCGGCACCTTCACCATCAATTTCAACAACTGGGACTCGGAACGGAGCGAGTTCAAATCGATTGGCGTGGGCCAGCTTGCCGAAGGAACGGAAGTAGAGGTGAAGGTCGGTTTCAACGAGGGTGACCGCAGTTTGATTATCGGCGAAGTGACGGCCCTCGAACCAGAGTTCTCAGAAAATCAAACGCCAATGTTGAAAGTACACGGCTATGACCGTCTGCACCGCTTTCGTCGCGGACGCAAAACGCGCTCGTTTCTGGAAATGAAAGACAGTGAAATCGCGCAGCAGATCGCCAGCAACCTAAACCTGCGCGCCGATGCTGAAGACACGCAAATCACTCATCAGTACCTGCTCCAGAGCAATCAAAGCGACATTGATTTTTTGCTCGAGCGGGCGCGGCGCATCAACTATGAAGTAGTCGTTAAAGACAAGACGCTTTTTTTTCGCAAGGCCGCAAACAACCAGAGCAAGGTCGTTTCGCTGGAATACGGCTTGACCCTGAAATCGTTTTATCCCCGCTTGAGCACGATGAGGCAGGTAAGCGAAGTGGTCGTGCAGGGTTGGGACCACAAAAAAAAGGAAGCCATCGTCGGGCGGGCGCAACAGGGAGACGAGTTGACCAAGATGAACGGGACGAAGCTGGGAGTCGCGATTAGCGAAAGCGCTTTTGCGGCGACCACGAACGTGGTGGTGAGCAAGCCGGTCTTTTCCCAGGGCGAAGCGAATCAGATCGCCAAAGGATTGTTCAACGAGATGACCGTCGACTTCATTACCGGCGAGGGCATGGCGATCGGCAATGCCGACATTCGCGCGGGCCAGGTCATCGAGCTGCTGAAACTGGGCGACAGATTCAGCGGCCCGTATTACGTCACTTCGTCAACGCACACGGTCAATAACCGCGGTTATGTGACGAAATTCAATGTCGCGAGGAACGCCACATGAGAAACATGATCGATCTGTTGTGCGCGGATCTCGAATCTCCGGAGCACGCCGGAAAGATCTTCGGCGTGGTGATCGGCGTGGTGACCAACAACCAGGACCCCGACAAACTCGGCCGCGTCAAGGTGAAGCTTCCGTGGCTCGACGATCAGGACGAAAGCAACTGGGCGCGCGTTGCGACCACGATGGCCGGGAACAATCGCGGCACGTTTTTTCTGCCCGAGGTGGACGATGAAGTGCTGCTGGCGTTCGAGCATGGCAACGTCGCCAAGCCCTACGTAATCGGCGCCCTCTGGAACGGAGTCGATGCGCCCGTTCGCGATAATGCCGACGGCAAGAACAATCTGCGAGTGATCCGTTCGCGCGCCGGGCATGAAGTCATTCTCAACGACGAAGACGGAAAGGAACAGGTCGAGATCAAGACCAAAGCGGGGCACCAGGTCCTGCTCGACGACACGTCAGGTTCTGAAAAGATCACGATCGTGGACAAGGGCGGCGACAACAAAATTGAAATCGACTCGGCCGGGGGTTCGATCGCGATCACGGCCAAGACCAAGATCACTCTGAAGGCGCCCACCGTCGAGATCACCGCCGACCAGGAAATGACCGCGAAGTCGGCCAAGGTGGAAATTACCTCGGACGGCCCCGCGAAACTCGAGTCGAGCGCAATCCTGACGGTCAAAGGATCGATGGTGAAGATTAACTAGAAAGGAGCTCGCGCGGCGCGAGAAGGAGCCAATATGCAAGGCATCGCCGAGGCAATCAAGTACTTGTATCAACAGTTCATCCTGCGAGATGTCGTGGCCTACGTGACTCCCGGAACAATTCTGGCCGCCTCGATTCTAAAGGTGCTGCTCGGCACCGAGCACGTGATCGATTTTGTCCAAGGGATTCCGAAAATTGCCTATGTTCCCATCTATGGTCTGCTTTTCGTAACCGGGTTGGCTCTCGAGAACATTGGAGAGGTGCTCAAGATACTACCCGAAACCGAGCGCGCCAACCCTGGAGAACGCTTTGAAAAATTACAAGATTTTCACCGGGCAACGGCGCTAAAAGGGTCCGTGGATCAAAGGAACGACTACGGCGATTCGCTTGAGCGCATGCGAGAGCGAATCGAGGTTAAGAAGTACGCTTCGGGAAACATTGCCTTAGCGCTGGTGATTTCGGCAATTCTGATTTGGGTCACGAAAATTTATCCACAGTCAAACCGCTGGGCCGTTGCCGCTGTGGGAGCGATTCTGGTGGCTTCATTGGTCCGATCACACAGGCGTCAGTTGAAGAACGCGACCATCTGGGAAGACATAGCGCTCGATTGTTACCCGACGAATGAAAAGAAACGGGACTGACTGACCGAGCTTATTGCGAAACGAGAGAAGGAGATCACCACGATGCCGCCTGCAGCCAGAATGGGAGACACGACCAGTCATGGAAAACCGCTCTCGCCGGGGCCGGGCTGCCCGACCGTCCTGATCGGAAACAAGCCGGCATGGCGGGCCACCGCGGACATGCACGTTTGTCCGCTGCTTACCGGGACAGTGCCGCATGTCGGGGGCGTTGTCGCTATGGGCAGTACGACCGTGTTGATTGGAAATATGCCGGCCGCTCGGCAGGGAGACATGATCGTGGAAAGCGGTCCGCCGAACTCGATAGCGATGGGCGAGCCGACGGTAATAATCGGTTAGCCGGCCGACGTTCGATTGAATTGCGATGAAAGACTTTCTCGGCAGAGGTTGGACATTTCCGGCGGGGGTCGATGCGACCGGGCGCATCGCTTTGTCTGAGTATGAAACCGACATTCGTGAAGCACTGCGAATAATTCTGTTGACCTCGAAGGGTGAACGCATGATGCGGCCGGACTTTGGCGCGGGTTTGCACGATTTTGTTTTCGAATCGATGAGCGCCACCAACATCGGCCGCGTCCAGGCAGCCGTCACCGATGCTTTAGTCAAATGGGAACCTCGGGTCCAAGTGATCGGAGTCAAAGTAGAGCCCGAGCAAGGCGAGTTGGGAAAATTGTTAATCGACATCGAGTACCTGGTGCGGGCGACGAACAATCGTTTCAATCTTGTCTTCCCTTTTTATCTTAAGGAGCAGAACTAGTTGGCGACCGGGTTGATGAAATCACCGCAGCTCGACACGCGCGACCATGAGACGATCGTGGCGACGGCGCGGTCTCTGGCGCCGCACTACGTGCGCGAATGGAACGCCGGTGACGAGAGCGGCGTGGGCGCGACCCTGCTGACCATAGTCGCGCGATTGCTGGAAGGGATCATTCACCGGCTGAACGATGTTCCGCTGAAAAACTTTATTGCCTTCCTTGAATCGATCGGAGTCAAACTTTTGCCGGCGCTGCCGGCCCGCGCGCCGATCACTTTCTTTTTGAGCAGCGGAGCGAAGGAAGCAGTGACGATTCCGGCCCGCTCGCAAGTGTCGGCCAAGCCGCCCGCGGGCGGTGACCCGATCATTTTCGAAACCGAAAAGCTCATTCTTGCCACGCCCGCAAAGTTGCAAACGATCATAAGCGTCGTTCCGGCGAAGGATGAAATCATCACTCACGACGCGCGCCTGACGGCCAGCACCACGAGTGAATTGTTCTCGCTGAACGAGGACAGTCTTCAGGCGCACGCCCTTTACCTGGCGCACGACGATCTATTCAACGTGAAAGGCGCGGCGCAGTTTCAGCTTCAGTTCACTCCGGTGGCCGACCTGGCAAATGCCGCTCCGCCCGCGCAGTCCAGTCCTGTCTGGCAATACTGCGCCGGCGAAGAGGAAATCATGGTGGCAGGCGCTAAGCAAAAACGTCTCGCCTGGAAGAAGTTCACCGGGCAGAAGTTTGAGAACAACCAGGTCAAGCTGGATAAGAACCAGGACTTTGAAATCAAGCAGGTCAAAGTAAACAACATCAACAGCCACTGGATTCGTTGTCTCGTCGCCGGACCGCTGTCGCCGTCGGATCCGCTCGCCCGCGTGCGGGTCCGCAACATTGCGATCGGAGCAGGCGGCGGCGCGACGGGCGGAGTCGATCCGGACGCGGCCTTCCATAATGACTTTCCCCTGACCGTTCCTCCGTCCGATGCAAAACCGCTGATGCCTTTCGGAGCGGAGCCGAAACCCAACCCGGACGGCAGTATTGCCGGCTCGCGGCCAAGGGAAGGGGACGTGTTCTATTTGGCCAGCAAAGATGCCTTCTCGAAACGCGGCGCGGTCATCACGATCAGTCTGGGCACGCTGCCCGGAGACGCTAAGGGCATCGACATCAAACGCGTAAATGGAATTGGTGACACCTACGCCAGGTTGCTGCGCGAGAATAACGTCAACAACGTATTTGAGTTTTTGCAGATCTCGCTTAAAGACACGGCAAGAATCATTGATGAAACGAATCCAACGGCCCCCCGCAGCAGAAACATTCGCGAAGCCGCCGCGAAGGAATTCTATGACAAGGTCGTGACCTCCGGCGGAGGTGCGCCCGTCGCCGCCGGCGTCAACACGCCGGTGCTCTCGTGGGAATACTGGAATGGCAAGGGTTGGGTCGGCATAAACGGTTTGGTGGACGCTACCAACGCGCTGACTAACGTCGTGCCGGCGGCCGATCCGAACAATCCCGGAAAGAATACTCTCGTCGCCACGGGCCTGTTGACCTTTACCTGCCCTCAGGACATTGCCCCGACAAAAGTGCTCGGGCAGGAAAGTTTCTGGATTCGCGCGCGCATCGCTTCCGGTGATTATGGCCAGGAAAAAATAACCTTTCCTACCAAACCCAACACGCCTGCGGAGAGCGTGGTCACGATCGACGTTTCAAACATTCACCCGCCAAAGATTACTTCCCTGAAGATCGATTACGCGGCGCCGGGCATCGCCCCGCAATACTGTTTGACGCTCAACAATCTTGCCTACGCGAACCTTTCGCTTCCGCTCGCGAGTACTGACGCGCCTTTTGCGCCGTTCGTGGCGCTCGAAGATGCCTTTCAATCTCTGTATCTGGGTTTTGATCGAGCACCATTGAAAGGTCCGATCAGCGTTTTCTTTTCGCTGCAAGAGCAGGAATATGTCGAAGCCAACCGGCCGCGCATCGAGTGGCAATATTTTCGCCGGCTGAAAGGACAAACTCAGGGCGAGTGGGTGCGGCTGGCGGTCACGGACGGCACGCGAAACCTTACGCAAAGCGGCACGATTGAGTTCATTGGACCGGAAGACTTCGCCATCGAGTTCACCGATGCGCCCAACTTTAAATTCGTGCCGCGTTTTGGCGCTGCGCTTTTCTGGATTCGCGCAATCGACGACGAAAACAAATTCGCGCCCCGGCCCAAAGCCGAAACTGCCAGGGGCAAACTAATAAGCTTGAGGCCCGGCCTTGTCTCCCGGGATTTGATCCTGCAAACGGCGGCCGGACGGGGGCTTGTCGATAGCGTGACCCGACCGCAGCAGGCGTTGCACGACGACGTTGGCGCAGACGCGACCGGGCCGACACCCTGCGATCAGGCAATCGAGTCGCTTACATCTTTCATTACTTTCCCGGCGCCGCGGGCGCCCACACCGCCGGCGCCGCTCGTCCAGGGCGTTTACCTGAACACGGCCTGGAGCGTCCAGGCCGAGACGATTCAGGATGAGTTGCTCGGCTCGAGCACGGGCAGCGCGCATCAGAAGTTCACGCTGACTAAATCGCCGGTGATCGAGGAATCGATCTGGGTCAACGAGCTGGCCACGCTGACTGAAACCGAGCGAAAGACTTTGATCGAACAAAAGAATTTCGAAATCAAGATCAAGAAAGATGCCGAAGACAACGACACAGAGTTTCTGATTCGCTGGCTGCCGATTGAGGATCTCGCACAAGCCAAACCTGCCGATCGGGTCTACGAGATCGATCGGACTTTTGGGCTGGTGACCTTTGGCGACGGCGCCAGATTCGGCCAGGTCCCGCCGATCGGCAAAGACAACATCAAGGCCACCTATCGTTCCGGAGGCGGATCGCGTGGCAACGTCGGCGCCACTCTGATTAAGTCTTTGCGATCGACGATTCCCTTAGTCGAAGGCGCTTCAAATCCCGAGGCCGCCGGCGGCGGATCGGACACTGAGCCGATCGAAAAGGCCCTGGAACGCGGGCCGCAGGGTCTCAAGAATCGAGGGCGCGCAATCGCCGCGGAAGACTTTGAATGGCTGGCGAAGAAAGCTTCGCAGGCGATCGCGCGCGCTCGTTGCCTGCCAAATTTCGACGACAAAGGCAATCAAAAAACTGGTTGGGTCACCGTAATCATAGTTCCGGATAGTAAGGACGCGCGGCCCTTGCCGTCGCCGCAACTGCGCCAGCGCGTCGAGAAGTACTTGCTCGAGCGCGCCGCCAACGTGGCTTCGTCTCCGCTGCAGGTCAAAGTAATTCCGCCGGCGTACGTGGCCATCAAGGTGCTGGCTGATATTTATCCGTTGACAATCGATCTCGCGCCGCAAGTCGAATCAAGCGCGATCACGACCCTGCAAACATTTCTGCATCCGCTCACCGGCGGTTACCAAAATACCGGTTGGGACTTTGGCAGGTTTCCCTGTCTCTCGGATTTCTATCGGCTGCTGGAAGAGATCGAGGGAGTCGATCATGTTGATAACCTTTCGCTGACTCTGCAGGCGACCACCCTGCTCGGCGAGTTTACCGGCGCGCCGATCGTGGTCAGCGAAGAGCGCCCGGTCGATGTGACCGCGCCGCCCTTCGCGCTGGTCTATAGCGGTGAACACAAAATAACGGTTAAGAGCCCGATTCCATAACTGGTGTAGCAAATGCCGTTGCCACAACCAAAACTAGACGACAAGACTTTTGAGGTGCTGGTCGAAGCATCGACGAAGCTCATCCCGCGGTACTCTCCCGAATGGACGGATCACAATCGGCACGATCCGGGGATCACGCTGATCGAATTGTTCGCCTGGCTCACTGAGATGCAGCAGTTCTATCTCGACGCCATTGGTCCGGAGAGTTACCTGAAATTTCTCAAACTGCTGGGCACCGAACCGGCGCCGGCCGCCGCGGCGCGGACTGAAGTTAATTTTCGGGTGCCGGCGTCCACGTTGGCGGCGGACATTACGGCCACTGCCACTTCGCTCAAGGTGAGCCCGGGCGACGGCGCGATGTTTCCTGAGACGCCCTTCACGGCGATCATTTGGAACCAAACGGACTATCTCGAACCAGCACTCGATCCGAACGTCGAACACATCCGGGTGATTGGAATCCTGGCCGACACGTTCACCATCGAGCGGGGCGAGGAATTGGGACACAACCAGCCCGGCAAGAGTTACGGCATCATCGTCGATCCTGACGGGCCGGTCTCAATCCCTCGTTACACCAAGTTGAGAAACGAGAGCCTGCAGACTGAGGGCCAACTGATTTTCGAAACTGCGGCTCCGCTGCTGGTGCTCCCGCTGAAGTTGAAAAGAGTTCTGACTTCGACGCTGCGCGGTCTGAAAGACAATACCGGCGCGAACGATTGGGACGGGCTCTCCTATTTTGCGTTTGGCGAAGATGCGAATGCCAACAGTCGTCTCTACCTCGGGTTCGATCGGCCGTTCCCGCCCGCCGAGCAAATCGCGCTGACCTTTGATCTGGTTGAAGACTATGAGGTCGGCCGCGGCAAACACGGCTCGGAAGAAACTCCTCCAATGCCGTCGGCACTCGTTACCTGGGAATACTACAACACCAAACAAGAATGGGCGCCGCTGGAAATTATCGCGGCCATCGACAACGTCATTACCAGAATGGAGCAGGGCCAGGCCGCTTCAACGGCCGCCTGCTTTGGCGCGTTCGATAAATTGCTTGAAGAGATCGAGCAGACTCCCGCGCACGCGGGTCTCGATCAGGCCGCGCAGCAATTTATTAAGGAAGCCATCGGCAGAGCGCGCTCTCTTGCGGATGTCCGCCGGTTCTTATTCGACGCGCAATTCATCCTGGCAAAGCGTGACACCACCCTGATGTTTTCGCAGAGTGGCCGCCTGTTCTTCAAAGCGCCCGGCGACATGGGTCCGTTCCAGGGACAGTCGCTGGTAGAGCCCGGTCTGTTTTGGGTCCGGGCCAGCTTGCGCCAGTCCGGTTATGAGCTGGCGCCGCAGGTCGATTCGATCAGCATCAACACCATCGACGCATTTCAACGCGATACCGTCGCGGAAGCACTTTCCTTTTCCAGCACCGGCGCGCCGGACCAATTTTTTGTTGCCGATAGCTATCTCGCGGTTTATGGCAAGAGTCTCGTGCAAGTGCGCGAGGGCGGAGACCTTTGGAACTATTGGCAGGAGCAGACGGATCTCAACTCGAGCGGTCCCAATCAGCGGCACTACAAAATCGAACAGAATCCGGTTACCGGAACCGCGAAGATTACTTTCGGCGACGGTGAACACGGACAGATACCCGGCCCGGGAGAGGATCGAATCCGTCTGCTTTCTTGTCTGTCTGATTTTGAAGAAGAGCAGAAACTGGGCAGCAGCAACGGTCTGCCCGGCCAGTCTTTGTCTCTGGAGCGCTCGCACGTCCTGGCGAACGCGCTGCAGATTCAAATCAAAGAGCGCATCCGCATTCCGCGCACGGTGACCGAGACGATCACAATCTCGTGCCTGGCAACGTTCAGCCGCACCGTCACCCTGAAGGATGACGATACCGTCGAAGTAAAACTTCTGGTGAAAGCAAACAGCGAGCTGTGCAACGTGACCGTCGAGGAAAAGCTTCAAGGGGATTTGTACGTTGCGCCGACCGAGGGCGAAATGACTGACGACTCGGGTCCTGTTTTCAAAACGGGGCGAATGGTGTCCGGAGGAAACAGCGATTTACGGCCTTACATTTTGAAAGTCGGCAGCGAGGGCGGCAGCATCGGCGGCCGGATTAAGATCTCAACCGGCACCGGTTGTCCGGAAATAACTGAGGACGCTCCAATTTCGATCGTTGAATTCCAGCCGCCTGCCGAAGACTTCCGCTGGCGCGATTGGATCCTGGTCGACGATTTGGACGCCTCGGGTCCAAACGATGCGCATTTCATTTTCGACGCGAGCGCCGACACGATCGCGTTTGGCGACGGCATTAACGGAGACGTTCCCCAGGCCGCGGTTGAAAACAACGGCGACGTCGACCGGAACATTCGCATCATCGCGATGCAAACATCGGACGGCGAAAACGGCAACGTAGTGCGCGGCACTATTCGGGGATTTGCCGATCCTGCGCTGCTGCCAAAAGGACTGCAGTCGCTTTACACGTCGCATGTGATCGCCGCTTCCGGGGGCGCGGCGACCGAAGCGCTGGCCGACGCGCAGGCGCGCGCGCGGGCGGATCTGCGCATGCAGTATCAAGCGGTAACGTCAGATGATTTTGAGTTTCTGGCGATCAATACGCCGGGCTTGCGGGTGGCGCGCGCCAAAGCCATTCCCTGTTTCTCAGCGACGGGCAAACCCAATCCCAAGGCCAGCGTTACAGTAGTTGTGCTGCCTTACAGCACTTCGGCGAAGCCGGTCCCCAGCAACAATTTTCTGCTGAATGTCTGCCGCCATCTCGATCGTCATCGTTTGATTACGACGCGGGTCGAAGTGGTCGCGCCGAATTATGTGCGCGTCAGCGTGCAAGCCACGGTCCTGCTTCAGCCCGGTTTCGAGATCGATGCTTCGCGCCAGAGGATAGTCAAGGCGCTCAACCGGTTCCTGCGGCCGGTGCCCGAACCTGGTGATAAAGAAAACCTCGGCTGGCCGTTTGGCCGCACTGTTTTTAAATCTGAAATCTACGAACTGATCGAGAAGGTGGAAGGCGTCGATTGCGTCGAGAAGGTGGTCCTGACCGCCGAAGGATCGGGCGCGGCGCGTGATGCAAGTGGCAACATAACCATTACGCCGACCAGCGTGGTTTTCTCGGGCGATCATCAGGTCGAAGTGGTCACGCCCGAATTGCAATGCAGGAGCGGCCAGTGAGCAAATGCCTGACCCAGGAAGCGAAATTCCTCGTGCTGAACAAGAAATCAGCATGGGACCGAGGTCTGTCGATCAACCTCGACGTGTCCGAGGATGGCTTGAAGATCCGCAAAGTGTTCGAATACGTTTTTGAAAACGAAAACGAGATCGAAGTATTGTCCGAGACCTTTGAAGTCACCGACTTTGCCGTCGCCGGATGCAACCAGCTTTACATTTTGGATGCCAGGACCCCGGCCATTTGGATCTATGACACCAGCCAGAGACTGATTGAAAAGATCGACTGCATCAGTCCGCTCTTCCAGGCCGCGACCAGCATCACCTACGCCTCAGGCACTCTTTACGTGGCCGACATCAAATCCGAGTCCCGCATCATTGGACTCTCAGACCAGAACTGGCAGATCAAGTTTGCGATCGGCGCATTTCCGCGGAACGATACGCAGTCGCTGGCCCAGGCCTTCGAGCCGATCGACCTGGCCGTTGACGGAGCCGGAAATTTATTCGCGCTCGATCAAAGCACGCCGGCGATCCTGAAATTCGACGCCAACTTTCAACTCATCGATATTTTCGGCCAGGCGGAACTAGCCGGCAAACAGCCGAGGAGCATCGCGTTGTCACGCGACGGCGCCCTCTACGTCCTCGATCCCGAAAATCAAACAGTGCTGAGGTTCCTGACGCGCGATGGCAACGCGGCCAACGCGAACTTCATTGATTTCGAGTCGCTGAAAACCAGCGGCGTCCTGCCCGCGGAATTCGAGCCCAGCGGATTCGCGGTGGACAACGAAAGCTATCTGCTGGTCGGCGATGCCGGCGACCGCCGCGCCGATTTGGAGGACGACCGGTTCATTCGCCGGTTTGATCCCGAGGGAAAATATGCCGGCGTCGTCGCGGATTCGCGCGGCGCGGCCGATCAGCTCATCGTCGATCTGAACGATTCGATCTTTATCTTTCGAAAGGGAGAGGAGACGAAAAACAAAATCACCTCGCTCAGGCGCGAGCAGCGATTCGCCCAGTTCGAAAGCGCAACGCTGGTTAAGGGCGAATACATTTCCAAAGCGCTCGACAGCCGGGATGCGGGAACTATCTGGCACAAGCTGGCTTCCGAAACGACGCCGGCCGCCAACGGGCAGATTCAGGTTTCGTTTCTGGCTGCGGACGAGAAGATGAAGGTTCGCGGCCGGGACCTGGACAGCTTCCTCGACGAAACGGCCGCGCTCGATCCAACTCAACAAAAAGAAATTGAAGAGCGCCTCGCGGATATCGAGAAGCTGGAATGGTCTGTGCCGGTAGTTGATTCCGATGACGCGCTGATCAAGGCCGCGGGCCGCTATCTTTGGGCCAGGATTGTGCTGATCGGCAGCGAACAGGAATCGCCGGCGGTGCGTTCGCTGCGAGTCGACTATCCTCGCCTTTCCTATCTTCGTTATCTGCCGTCGATTTATCAGGAAGACGAGCGAAGCCGCGATTTCCTGGAGCGGTTTCTGTCGCTGTTTGAAACTTTCTTCGGGGCCATTGAAACGCGAGTCGATCACATTGCCCGTTATTTCGATCCTGACGCGAGCCCCGTGTCCGGAGATTTCCTGCGCTGGCTTTCGACCTGGCTGGCCATCTCAGTCGATAACAATTGGGACGACGCGAAACTTCGCTCGCTGGTCAAGCGGGCCGCGGAAATTTACAAGAAGCGCGGCACCCGCTCAGCTATCGAAGAGATGATTGAAATCTTCACCGGCCAGCAGCCAATCATCGTTGAGCACAATCTGGCGACGTGCGATTCGTGGTCGCTTGCGCAGCAGCAATTGGAATTCGCAGAAACGAAAAAACTCTTAAAACGGTTGTTTGGCGATCAGGCTTTCACCGACGCCGGCCTGGAGACATCTTTCGTTCTAACCAAACTCTATCAGCGCCTTTATGGCAGCGATCCGTTCTGCTTTTGTGTGTTGCTGCGGCCGTTGCCGGTTCCGGCGAACGGGCAAAACGTAGTTCGCCGCACCGTTACTGAAGAGCAATACAAAGCAGTCCGGCGCATCCTTGATTCTGAGAAGCCCGCGCATACCTGCGCCGGACTCATGGCCCTGCAACCTTGGATCCAGTTGGACACGCACACATATCTCGAGGTCAACACCTATCTTTCAGAACCATCTGCGCGACTTGATCTCGATTCGGCAATGCCGCGCGACACTGTATTGAACGACTATGAAACGGCCGGCCAACTCGAACGGCGTTCGCGGATCGATTTGGACCTCGCGCTTACTTAAGTGCCGCACCGGCACCATTGGACGGAGGTAGATAACCATGTCACAGGAAACCCTTACGGCAAACGACATTTTGCGGCAATCGCTGGATCGCAACCGCTACTTCTATGGCAAGTTGATGACGGTCCGCGACTTCACGCAGGAGCAGCTCTACTTCAATGCCAAACGTTGGCTGCTCAACCGGCTCTTGTTCGGGAGCGGCGTGATTTACGGATTAAAGGTCAGCGCCGCGCCTGAGCCGACCAGCATCGTCATCGCCCCGGGCCTGGCGTTGGATCCGTTGGGCCGCGAGGTGACGGTGGTCGACATCGCGGGCGGCAACAAAGTCGATCTCACCGGCGTGATTCCGAAACCTACGACCGGCAATGACGTCGAAGGCTTCATTTGCCTGTCGCATCGCGAGTGTCCAAAAGATCCGGTGCCGTCGTTAAAGAGCTCGCCCTGTGACGAAGGATGCGAATCGAACCGCTGGAGTGAAACGTTCGACGTCAGTTGGGACCCGGATACTAACCCGACCGTCGAGCCCAGTCTGTGTCAGAGCTGGCTGAATAGGGTCACTGTGTCGGACGCGAATGACGACTTCAGGATCGAACGGACGACTCCGCTGCGGGTGAGTGTGGACGAAGTGTTCGAGGTGGTGGTGCGGGTTACCGCCAAAAAGAAAAAGACGAATGTTACGATCACGGAAAAGCCGGCAAACGCCACGACGATCGATCCAAGCCCGACCTTGCCGGCGGGAAGTCTGTTTCCGACGCCGCCGGTGAACCTGCAGGTCGGCGAGTTCTTCGTCTATGTCTACCAGCTCAAGGTGACTTCGGCTGCCGGCACTTCGCTCACCGTAAAGACTGACACGGCCGGGCTGCCCGCGTTGACCTCGACGGTACCGGTGCTTACCGAGCAGGCTTACAAGGATGCCGAGAGTCAATTTGTGATCGAGAACGATGCGGCCGAGCCGAGTTCAAAGTGCATTCGGATCGCCAGGCTTAAAGCGCACTTCAACGGCAAATTGACCAGTTTCACGATTCAGGATTTTGCCGCGCCGAAATTCCGCTACAACTTTGAGCACGTCAGCGAGATGCTCGATTGCATGCGCGCGAGTTTTCTCGCCCGGGCCGGATCGTCGCGTCCCGGACATGCCTTCATCACTTTCAACGATCTCGAAACCAAAGAGCCGCAACTGATCGGCGCCAGCGGAAACGCCGGAACTGCCTTTACCGCGGCCCGGGGCGATCACATTCACAAGTTGAGCTTCGCCGGAGACAGTGGTCTCGAGTTCGTTGCCAACACCAGCGATTTGAGAATTAACGGAAGGGTGGGCGGCCAGGTCGAATTCCTCAACACGGTAAGAGGCGTGAGTCCGGTGCAAGATAAAGATCTGGTTACCAAGGATTACGTCGATGCGCACATCGCGGGACTTGATTGGAAGGAATCCGTTTTGAGCAAGAAAGAGACCGTCCCGCCGGCCGCGGAAAAGGGAGATAGGTATTTGCTCTTCGACGACCCGACCGGCAAATGGCCGGGAGCGGGAAAAGTGATAGGCGCGAAGAATGACATTGCCACCTTTAACGGAAAGACGTGGGACTTTCTCACGCCGAACGAAGGGGCGGCGGTTTTTGTCGAGGACGAGAACGTTGCCTATCTATTCGTAGACAAAGAATGGACTGCTTTCCTGGCGGCTCCCAAGGTCGCCGCCGGATCAGGACTGACCGCCGATGACAAAGCAATCTTCTCAGTCGGCCAGGGAAAGGGAATTGTCGTCAGTGACAGTGACGTTTCGGTTAACTTCTCTGAGAAACTGCCGAACCCGATTGGACTGAAGGCCGCGGCCGGATCGTCCGGGGCTGTGTCTTACAGCGATCACACGCACACGCTACCGCTAAATCAGGAAGGCGGCGGACTGGTCTTCGATAAGCTGGGATTGCGCATCGAGGGCGAGATCGCCAGCGAAAAGATCGTCTTTCTCCGTCAAGTCAGCGGTCAGGATCCGGCGGCAGCCGAACATCTGGCCACCAAGAAATATGTGGACGCGCACGTTGCCGATATTGAGGCGGGTGAAGGACTGGTTCGCAAAGAGAACGCCATCCATGTCGGTCAGGGCGCGGGTATCAAGGTAAGTACGGATAGTGTCGCAGTGTCGTTTGAAACCAATTCGGTTCAGCCGATAGGAGCGGTCGGCTCCGTCGGAAAGTTGGATACCGTTTCGAACGCCGGACACGTCCATGCCCTTCCTTTGAGCGATAGCAGCGGCTTGGTTATGGACGAAAAAGGTTTGAGGATCGACGGCGTGGCCGGCGGTAGAACTAATTTCGTAAATCAAGTCGCAGGTCCCGATCCAAGTCTCGACGAACACTTTGCCACGAAGCGATACGTTGACAAAAGGATCGCTGAAAAGCAGATCGCGGCGACGACGACGGTCGTTGCGGGTAGAGGTCTGATCTTAACCGACCACACCATGTCAGTTGGACCGGGCGAGGGTCTGTTGCTTGGAGAGGATTCCCTGGCCGTTCAATTCGCGAACTCGTTTCCGCTGGCGGACAATGAGAAGGGCGATTGGGGCAAGGCGCCTGAAGCCTCGCGCGGCGATCACATTCATCCTATGCCGACGGTCACGCCCGGATCGGCCAGCGGAATCGTGACCTTCAGGCTGCAAAACACGAAACAATTCATCGCGTCGGCGCCGCTCGACATCGATCCGGCTCTGGGCTCGAATATGATCTGCGTGGAACTTGCTTTGATTTTGAGTTCGGGCGCTTACGTCTTCGGTGTCAACTCAAACACGAACCCGGACATTGTTCCCACGCCCATGGAGTTGATCGCGGTAGTAACGGCTGGAAATCCGGGCAAACCGAGCACCTTTCGGATCTTTGTTGATTCTAGCCGAACCGAAAGACCTCTGCCGCAGCTTTTCCAGATTCGTTGGTTTGCTTATTCGAGCGCCGCCGAAAGATCGAGGGGTGACGTCACCGTTCCGCCAAACACCGACAACGTGAATCGGGTGATTCGTTGATGCGGCTTAAAGATCATGACCGGCCAAGCACTCGAATGCGCTATCTCTTACTGCGGCCGCCGGGCCGCCCGAGGATTTGATCATGGCAGAAACTAAAGTCGAAGAGAAAACCTGCTTGATTCCAACGTTCGAACGCAATCGCTACTTCTTCGGCAAGCCGATGACCGTGCGCGATTTCGACGCTGAACAGCAGTACATGATCGGCAAGAGCAAGCTTCAGAATCGACTGATTCATGGCTCGGGCATCATCTGCGGATTGGCGCCCAGCCAACCGACGATCACGGATTCCAAGCTCACGGTTTTTCTTACCGAAGGAGCGGCCATTGATTGTTGCGGCAACCTGATTGTCGTCAATAAATCTGACTTCGTCGAAGTGCAAGTGGCAGGCGCCTTGACGGACGGGCCGCATTATTTGTACGTGAGATTTTCGGAGTGCGTCAGGCAGCCGATCATGGCTTCGGCAAACGTGTCGAGTTGCGAAGAAGTTTGCTGCTACAACCGCATCCGGGAAACGTTCGAGGTCTTCCTCAGCGACGCCCCGACCGTCGCCAAAACTGTTTTTACCGGCATCGTCAAGAATAATAAGACCCAGCCGATCGTCGGCGCCAGGGTCAGGGCCTTGCAAAAAGGCGCCGTCCAGGCCGAAACATTAACGGACAGCCAGGGAAAGTTTTCTCTCGACGTCACTGCCGGGATTCCTTTTGATGTGACGGCGTCGGCTACCGGTTTCGCTGCTGTGACCAAATCCGGCGCAACCGTTACGTTAGGCCAGCCCGAAAACAAGCTCACTGACTTTGTCCTGACCGCACAAACCGGATCTGCGCCGGCGGACGTTTGCATGAATGTGACGCAGGATTATTTTGACGGTCATCTTAAGAGCTGCCGGCGTTGCGACGATCCCAGGGTGCTTCTGGCCGTAGTAAATATCAGCGGCGACCAAATGATCATCGATCCGGCTTCGAGCGAGACCCGGCGTGAACGAGCGGTGGTTTACACCAACCCGATGCTTCACGATCTCTTGTGCGATCACATCTCAGACTTCAACAACCCGCATCGCACCACGGCGTCGCAGGTGAAAGCTCTCCAGAACATCAACGGTGTCGGCAACTTGGACACCAAAGCAGAAGTCGTGGCCCGCATCGATATAGTCAGCGACCCCGGCGATACAATCAAAGTTGAAAGCCATCCGGAAACGAACACGATCAAGCTCAAAGGCCCGCTGGCTGCGACCCAACTGCCAAAATCGGTGAGCGGCACGCCGCTGGTCGGGACCTCGTCCAGCGTCGCTCTCGAGGACCACGTGCACACTCTCGAAGACAAAGTAGTCGCCAGGAAGCACTTGAGCGACGACACGTTTAGCAACCTGGTGTTTTCGTCCGATGCTTCGATCATCGTGGCGGCGAAATCCGCCAGTGATATTGGCCAACGTCAAATTAATCTCACCACAAAAAAGCCGCCTGAGCCGGGCGCCCAAACGAGCCATGTCTCTTTAAACGCATCCGCCGGCATCTCCGAAAAATATGCGCGTGAAGATCATGTGCACGATTTGGCCGACCGCGTAGTCACCAACATCAAACTCGCTGACGAAATCATTACCGATCTGGTCACGGGTGACGGCACAATTACAGTTACTGGTGATCTTTCCAAACCCAGACGGATAAAACTCAGCGCAAATCCTGCCAAAGACGACAAGGAAGTAAGAAGCGTGGGACCGGAAAAGAAAGTAGGCGAATCGTTGAGATTTGCGCGTGAAGATCACGTGCACAATCTGCGAATCAACGAATCAGCGCCCGACGGCGACGGCCAGTTTCGCCTGAGCGTGCAGGGGAATCTAAAGATCCAGGGCGGTGCGCCTAACGAAGTGATCATCAGTACGACAGGAGAACAGACAATCACCGCCAAACCGTTCCAGGTGATTACCGGCCAGGTGAGATTCGAAGGTGTACGAGTGGGTGAGACGCGGACCTCGCCGTCGATTACACCCGGCATCGGCGTCAACTTTGCGATCGTGCTGGGTGTGCTGATGAAAGACGAGTTGGTCATCGGAGACCCGATGTTTTTTACTCAAGGTCAGCCTCCGCTCCAGGCGAGGTACAGACCCGGCACCGATTTTTTTCTGATCGACCTTAGAGACAACCGCCCGACGAGCCAACAGACCCCAATCTCGTACGTAGTGCGCTGGTGGGCCATTCCCTTCACGACGGAGAAGGACTTAGTAGTCAGCCCTCAGCCGGCAGGGTAGGGCTCGAATCGTTCGACCTTGTTTCAAAAGTCGGTGGGAAGCTTGACGGCGAGCTTCTGATCAAGGCGCCCATCTCCCACCAAATAAACCTCGCCCATTCCGCATCCCAAAGATGTTCGAGCAATGTCTCTCCACCTAAGCATCGGCGAGAGAAAAGTTAAGAAATTCTCCCTGCTGTAGAGTCCGTTGTGAAAGTTTCTTAAAAAACTGAACACTAAGAATCGAGAAAGATCTATTGGGTAGTGGAACGGTTTAGAGTTCAAGCTTTAACTTGTCTTGTTAAAAAGACAGCCTGAAGGCTGAACTCTAAACCGTCCCTTCCGAAAACGCACCACTACTATCTATTGAATGTCTTATCTAACTAAATCCAAATATGAGATGATTTCCGCTTAAAACTGAAGAGGTAAGGATTGAGTAACGCCAGCCACGAATATACGAGGAGAATTGATCGAGTCATTGATCACTTGAGAGACCATCTCGATAAGCCGTCAAAGCTCGAAGACCTCGCGAGCGTAGCGTGTTTTTCGGAGTATCATTTCCACCGCGTTTTTAGTGCGATGACCGGTGAAACTCTAAATGATTTTACGAATCGTCTGAGGCTGGAAAAAGCTGCACGTCTTCTAAAAAGGAGTCGTCAAAGCGCTACTGAAATAGCTTTGGCGTGCGGATTCTCGTCGTCCGCGACATTTTCGAGATCATTCAATCAGGCCTTTAACACGTCCCCAACCCAATACCGGAAGTCGGGGAAGCTCAAAAATAGCAAGATTTGCAAAGAACTATTCCCGAAAAACGAATATCTTCTTCCGCTGACGGACGAAGAGAAAAAGGCCGCTTTCCCGGTGGAAATAAGAAAATTTCCTGCCTGGGACGTGGCTTATGTTCGCGTTTCAAATGCATTCGAGGGTGACCGGGTCCTTAACGCATTTGCAAAGATGATCGCGTGGCTAAAGTCAGAAGACATCTATGACAAAGGAACGCTATTTGGCATGGCCATCGATGACCCCGCGGTTACACCGAAACATCTCTACCGTTATGAAGCGTGTTTTGCGTCGGACGTTCCGTTCAATTGTGCAGACGGAATTTCTAAAATGAAGATCCCGTCCAGAACATATGGAGTAACCCGAATTAGCGGCGACATCAGAATGGCGGCAACGGCCTGGGATTATCTTCTCGGAGGTTGGCTAATCAAAAGCGACTATGAGCCGGACGATGCGCCTGGGTTTGAAATTATTTTGAATAAAGAGAAAGCACTGGATTGGAGTCACTTCGATCTGGAGTTAGCTTTTCCGGTGAAGAAAATGAAAGGCACTTAGGAGACGACTATGGCAAAAATAACAGGAATCGGCGGCGTATTCTTTAAAGCGAAAACCGACAACAAAGCTCTACGCGAATGGTACAAGAAGCATCTCGGCCTTGAGCTTGCGGAGTGGGGCGGCGCCGCCCTCAGGTGGCCCGATGATAAAGCAGAAGATAAGGGTGTTACGGCATGGCACGTCGCTGATCCGACCACAAAATGGTTCAGTCCAAGTGAATCGTCCTTCATGATCAACTATCGAATCGACAACATGGACGAAATGGTCGCGCAACTCAACGCCGGAGAAGTTCCGATCCATCAAGGACCGGAGTATCACGAGAACGGCGCGTTCCTCTGGGTGATTGATCCCGACGGAAACAAGGTCGAACTTTGGGAGCCAAAACTTTGGGACGACAAAAATAAGAAATGATATGAGGACTCGTACGCGAGCATTCATCCACCTCTCAGTTTGAGGAGCAGGTGGGGTTTGACTTGTATCACGTCGGAGCAGGCATCAAGAGAATGATCGCAACGCCGGGCAGGTCTGTTGGGTTCTTCTCTGTGCCTCTGTGAAGATTCTCAGTGTCTCTCTGGTGAAATTACCCGGGAAAATATTCACCACAGAGGCACAGCGCGGCAGAGCCGCAACAAAATGCGTTTAAGCTTCGGAGGAGCAGAATCTTTGTAGCGACAATGATCAGAAAACAGTGCACGCTCCGGAGGAGCGAAACACGACCATGAAACCATTGACATTTTAACGGGGCTCACTTAGCCTTGCGCGCGACAGGTACAAGCCCTACTCAAGCAATTCAGAAGACTGGATTTGTGTTTACCTGTCGCGGTTGTTTACCTCGCAATTACTCCGGTTTCTAACCCACTCGCAAAGAGGGCGCGAGTGGCCAGGGGGCTTGAGACTCAATCAATCTGCTGCAACCGAAAAATAGTTAGGAGGCCTCAATGAGTTACCTTCATCTTCCCCGCCTCGTATTTGCCGGGCAATTTCAGGCCGATCCATCGACCGTCAACAACGATCCCGAGCACTTCGATTCGGCCACCTTCAAACCGAATTACCAACAGCCAGGGCCGGGCGAGACGAATGGTTGGTGGAATCCTTCTGGCTCGGCTGCGTGGCGCTTCAGGAACTGTACGATTCAGCAGGTCTTCTACGAAGACGGAACGAGTTGCAGCGATCCCACGGTCGATCCAATCGTCGGCACGCCGGTCAACGACAACGAAGCCGCGATCGAGGGCAAGCTGGTAGATCTCGATTCTGAGTGCCAGATGGTCTCGGAAGTGTGGGGCTTCAAATTGCTGGTCGGCGAGATCAGTCAGAGTCTCGGCTTTGGCGGCGATTTTGTTTGTACGCCCTTCGCCGATATTTTTGTTCGTTATCCGCAGGGCCAGGCGGACTCCTACTTTGGGGCGTTCTATCAGAGTGTGATTAGCGGCATCAATTGGGCGAGCGCCGGGACTTCGCGCTTTCTCGAAGAACTGGCAGTGAGCATCGGCGAATCCGGGCTGCTGAGCATCAAGTTCAATGTCGATGGTTATGATGACGATTCAACGTCGGCGAATTTTACGTTCGGTCGCGTGGTTGGATCGATTGGCCCATACCTGCCGGACGAACCGAAACGTTTTGTGGCCGGGCGCGCTTTGCTGGCTCAGCCGAATACCTCAGTCAATATGGGCTATGCGCAGATCACCGGCAACTTGCTCTCGATTGATTTGGGCAACAGTCTGCCGACGCAATCGGCGGGTGGCCCACTGGTCGATCTCGGCGCGTTGGAAGTCGTCCTGCTTGGTTCGGGTGGCCCGGTCTCGCTTGGCCCAATAGCCGGCTATACTGACGCAAACTGGTACTCTCAAACCGCCGGCATCGTGACTTTGTCGCTTAATAGCGATCAACTTACGCAGGCTGCCACGACCCCGATTGGAATCGTCACGTCGGAAGGGAACCAGACACTGCTCGCCGAAGCGCCGAACGGTGTTTGGGTGCGCGCTGACGACTTCGTTTTTCGTTTGAACCCCGGCGATACGGAAAGCACGACTTTCTACCTGACAACGTTCGGTCAGCGGAGCGCCAACCAACAGATATCTCTCAATTACGATTCTAGTCAAATGCAGGGTCAGATTCAGCAGGGACCAATTCCCGGACCAAAGCCGGTGGGGAAACCGACAACGGCGTTGACATTCCCGCTCTCGATAACGACCGGACCTGAAGGCACAGTCCAGTTACCGCTGCAAGCCTCCGATCCGGGTGACCCGCGTACCTACATCGACGGCCAGGTCTACGGCGTGACCTATGGGCCGGGCAACACCGCGCCTGCGGTTGGCAGTGTGCAAAACCCGAGCCAGATTCTCAATGCTTTGGTCTGGTCCGGCTATGAGATTCCGGCGACCCCGACCTGGACCAATGACGTCGAGCCGATCTTTCAGCAATACGCGAATCTCTATCCGGTGATGAAGCAATTCGTCGATCTTTCTAACTACAACAGCGTAGTCGCTGCCGCGTCGGCGATTAAGCAGGTCTTCGGCGTGCCGGTCACCGACCCGAGATACATGCCCGTCACTCGCGACTTGTCGCGGGCCAAACGCCAAATGATCATCCGCTGGCTCGACAATCCGGTTGAGTAGACGCTTCTGAAATAGTTTGAGCCTCGTCTTCGCTTACCAATGGGACTGCCACGAAGCGTGATCTTGCGCGATTACATCGCCGTGAACATTGGAATGACTCGCTTACTGATCTTCACAAAGATCGCAATGCTCTTGGTCGTGTTGTTCGCGGCCGGCGCCAAAGCTCAATCTGGCGCGTCCCTCGCCGGAACAATTGCTGATGAAAACGGCGCGGTGGTCATTAACGCGGACGTGCAACTTCTCAGTATGGCCAGTGGGCGGTCCTTTAAGACGAAGTCCGACGGCGCCGGGAAATATGAATTGACCAGCCTGGCCCTCGGTTCCTATCAAGCTTCCGTCAGCAGCAAGGGCTTTGCCCGGGCCACGCGCGCCATTACCTTGCGCCGGGTGGGTTCCTACACCGAAGACTTCGTGCTCGGGCCTTCGGTCATCGAGAGCACGATCACGGTAACCGCCGCTAAGGGTAACGCGCGGGTTGCCGCTGAGACGCCGCAAATCGTCACCATCTTTGACTCGTCACAGATCGAAGAGCGACGTCCTTCATCGACGTTGCGGGCAATTGAACGGGCGCCAAACCTGACGCCGGTCCTGGCGAATCCTGCGTTGGAGCGACCACGGCTGCGCGGTCTCGCTTCGAACAGGGTCTTGATCATTTTCGACGGCGATCGGCTCAACAACGCGCGCAGCGATCCGACCTCAGGAGTTTCGCCGAGCATCATCGACGTCACGCAGTTGGAATCAGCCGAAGTCCTGAGTGGAGCAGGGTCGAGTCTTTATGGTTCAGACGCCATGGCCGGCATTATTAATTTGGTTACGCCCGGCCCTGTCCGTTCCGATCGAAAGCATTACCTGGGTATTCGCTTCAACGGTGATGTCCACACCAACGGTTGGTTTCGGCGCGGCGGCGTGGTGGTGAATTGGAGTGAGCCGAAATTCGCTCTACGGCTTGGCGGTTCTCTCTTTCGCGAGGCTGATTATCATGCGGGCAATCAATCGGTCTCACTGAACGAGGTTGTTCGGCTCGGAACTTTGGCGACCGATATGGGAAACGCCATCGGAAATAGCGTGGCGCGAACCTATGCGGTCTGGAACTTATCGCCGGGCGCCGAGATTCCCAACGGCCAGGGACACGGTTTTAATGATCAGATCGATCTGTGGATTATTCCCAACAGCAGGCATAGCGTTCGTTATCGCCAGTTGAATAGTCAGCATCAGGATTTGGGGTTCTCTTTCATTGCCCCGCCGTTCGATCAGCGCACACAGTTCAACAGCTTTCGCCGTCTGGATAAATACGGCGCGCGCTATGAAGGTCGCGAATTAACCAAATGGTTGCCGCGCGTCGTGGTAGGAGCTTACCGTCAAAAATATTCTTTTCCGGACGATACGATCACTTCGCCGATCGTGCAGGGCAGCAGCTTTACGTTTGTGCCTGATCCCAATGCGCCAGGGAGTTTGCTGGCGGTGCTGACGGGAAATCGCTCGACGTTTACCAACGCGAATCTTTCCTCGAACAAGAATTCGATCACGACCTATGCCTTTGACGCGCAGGCTACGTTCGCACCTTCTGCGACGACGTTGCTTACTACCGGCATTGGCTATCTGCGCGACTCATCGGCGGACGAATTCTCACGGGCCGATTTCGTGGCCCCATTCAATATAGTTACCGGTCGCGCCAGCAATCCCGATACCGTCTACAAAAACCTGGGTTGGTTCAATCTGTTCGAATACGAGCCCACGAGCTGGCTGCGTTTGACTGCCGGTATGCGCGTTGATCGTTGGAGCACTGAGGCGCGGCAGACGCCCGGGTTTCCGCTGGGCGTGGAATCGACTCTCCTGGATGTTTCGTTCTCGAAGCTGATTGCCAACCCTGGTCCGATCAACACGGCTGGAGCGATTGGGATCATTGATTTGATAAAAGGCGTCAAAGGCATCACGACCAATCGCACCGTTGTTACCGGCAATGCCGGCATCGTGATCCGCTTGCACCATGGCATCAATCCTTATTTTCGTTGGGGCAGCAGTTATCGCGAGCCGGGCATTACTGAACGCTATCTTCTCCGTGATTTTGGTGACCCCACTTTCAGCGTGCTGGTCATTCCCAATACCACACTCAAACCGGAGCGCGGCAGCAACTATGATTTCGGCGTCAAAGTTCAGCGAACAAAGTGGAACGCTCAGGCCGGGTATTTTCTTAATGACCTTTCGGACTTCGTCGGCTCTGCCTTTGCGCCGCCGTTGTTCGTGCCTGCCGATCCCGGTCGCGGCTTGAATCCCATATCGCCCTTTTTCCCATTCCACGGGGTGCTCTATGTGCAGCGAACCAACACTGCGCGGGCGCGCATTCGAGGCTTTGAAGCATCTTATGAAGCGGCTTTGCCCCTGGGACATCTCGGGACCGTCACTCCTTTTGGCAGCCTCGGCTGGCTCAAAGGATCCAATCTGACACCCGACCAAAACACGCTGAAGCTCATCGCTCAATTCTATAATCGGGCGGGCACGCCGGTGCCCTTGAGCGGTTCCGCGAACGATGCTCCGTTATCAAGCATCACGCCGTTTCGCACGATCGACGGCGTTCGTTTCGATAGTAAAGCGCGCCGCTGGTTTGGTGAGTACGAGATGCGCTATCAAGCGCGAATCACCCGCGCCGATCCGCTGGATCTCACGGCAGCCATCTCAACTCAGTATGGCACACTGGCCAGTCTCAATTCGCTTGTCGTACACGCAATACGCGGCGGTTACTCCTATAGCAAGGAACACTATCGCGCATCAATCAGCATCGGGATAGACAATCTCACGAATCGTTTTTACTTCGAACAGTTCCAAACTGCACCCGCGCCGGGCCGATGCGTGGTGTTTGGAACTACGCTCGATCTTTTCAACTTGTTGCGGGAGTAGGTAGTCCCCTAATTTAGAGAGGAGATCCGGCTTAGTCACGCAATGAAACGCTATCTATTTATCATGGCATTAATGATGGCGTTCTTCCTGGCGCTCTTCTTTATTGTCGAGGCTTTGGGTGTCCCGTTGCTTACGGATCCGACACCCTGGATGCGACATGGCGGAATCCTGGCCGCTGTTTTAGGCGTAGGTCTGCTGATTGCCGACGTCTTGCTGCCGGTGCCGTCCAGTCTGGTGATGGTTGCTCATGGGGCGCTCTTCGGCGTTGTGACTGGAACATTTTTGTCGCTCATAGGTAGCATGGGCGCGGCGCTCTTTGGATTCGCTCTGGGGCGTCGTGGTGGCAAGTTGCTGGCGCGGATAGTAACCGCGGAAGAACGCGCCCGCGCCGATCAGATGCTAAATCGCTGGGGCGCTCTGGCCGTGGTGGTCACGCGTCCGATTCCCCTGCTGGCAGAGACAGTGGCGATCATGGCTGGCGCATCTCCGCTGGGGTGGGGACGAATGGCCCTGGCCGCTTTCATCGGTTCGCTGCCGCCGGCGCTGCTGTACGCTTTGACGGGCGCGGCCGTAGCAAATTTCCAGAGCACGTCGCTGATGTTCGGAGTGGTGTTGCTGGTTACGGGATCGTTCTGGCTGGTTGGACGCTTGTTCGAACCGTACCTGAATGCCAGGAAGAATCAAGGCCGGCCCAATGATGAAGTCCTGACCGCGAATATGACTAAAGAGCAGATCGATTTTGCAAAACAGGATTAGCAGCAAAGACCGCTCTGACGACAAACGAAATCTCACAATTATGGAGCAAGCGATCTTATTACAGTTTGGACGGCTCTCACTTAACTCGTTTTAAGGTTCTCTTGTAAGTGACCTGATCGCCAATGATCAGGGTATCGCCTCTGAGTTCGTAAGGTCG